>Ga0310697_10000721_pt1 | contig 42588 bp, 42 predicted proteins | sample 172DNAGHGlowgp2_FD_203883 | JGI IMG/M metagenome (GOLD analysis project Ga0310697, IMG submission 203883) | Sheep rumen microbial communities from Palmerston North, Manawatu-Wanganui, New Zealand - 1728 DNA GHGlow gp2 (v2) (version 2) | ecosystem: Host-associated > Mammals > Digestive system >...
AAATCAACTCAACACCAACGAACAGGAAATTGAACACTATCGCAAGCTGGAAAAAACCATGAACGACACCTTGCTGGTTGCGCAACGCACTGCCGACGAGGTTATCGGCTCGGCGCGCAGGAACGCCTACGAAATGAAGGAGCAGACTGCCCGCGAATGCCAACAAATTCGCGATCAAGTTCAATTCGAGGCGAAACAACAGCTTGACGCCGCCAATGCAAAGCGCGACGCGATTCTTGCCGATTATTCAAAGCTTGTCAGCGAAAAGCATTCTTTCCTTATGAAGTTGCGCACGACTATCGAATCGGAGCTTGGGCTTGTCGTGCAAATGTTGAGTGCCGTCCCGAAAGTCGAAGAGGCGGCGACACGTCCCCTGCCCGAAGTCAAGCCCGCCGAAGAATCTGCGCCTGTCGAAGAACCCGTCGAAACCGTCGCGCCCGCGCAGATTGACGACAGCGGGGAATTAAACATTATCGGCGTCTCGTCAAAGCCTGCAACCGTCACCGACGACACCAAAGCTTACACGCCCGTCAAGCCCGCGCCAAAACTCGATAAGGAGGCGGCAAAGTGAAATTTCTGCCGGAGTCTTTGAAAAAAATTCTGTCGATTGTCGAACTCATATTTGCGATAGCATACGTTCATTGGGATAAGCTGTTGTTCTTCGGCGTCGTTGCGCTCGACCAATTCACAAAGGCGTTGGTCATGAAGTCGATGGTGCCGGGCGAATCAATCCCGATTCTGCAAGATATTTTTCATTTGACTTACGTGCTCAATCCCGGCGCGGCGTTCGGAATTTTGTCGAATCAGCGCGCATTTCTGTTGGCGACGGGCGCGGTGCTGATTTTGGCGACGGCTTATTTTTATCCGCTGCTTAAAAAGTCTGACGGGTGCTTACAGCTCGGCGCGACGATGATTTTAAGCGGCGCGGTTGCGAATTTAATCGACAGAGTGCAGACAGGCTTTGTCGTTGATTTTTTTGACTTCAGGATTTGGCCGGTCTTCAACGTCGCGGACATTGCGATCGTCTTGGGGATGGGCTTTATGATTTATTCGATACTTTTTCGTCTCGACGAAGGATTGAGCAAAGCGGACTAAGGGGGCTTTCTTCCGTCGCAAGCAAGGTTTCAAAGAATTATTTGTTTAACTACTTTCTTTGTGCGGACAAAGAAAGTAGCAAAGAAAACCGCCGCTACGCGCGGGGCGAAGGGTCGCAACCCGCACCGACTGATGAATTTAAGCCGGTGACGCCGACGGTTTTTGCATCACGCAAAAGCGTCGGCGACGGCCGCCCGTCCATGGGCGGCCTCTAAATGCACGTCTAAAATTAAGGAGGTAAACGATGATTTTAACTGTCGAAGAAATTTCTCCGCGCAGGCTTGACGTTTACCTTAACAACTGCCTTGCCGACAAGTCGCGTTCGCACATTCAAAAGCTGATTGCCGACGGGCGCGTCACTGTCGACGGCAAAAACGTCAAGGCAAGTTTCAAGCTCACGGGCGGCGAAACGATCTGCGTTGAAGACTTCGACGCCGAAGACGTTGAATACCTGCCCGAAGATTTGCCGTTGGACGTTCTTTACGAGGACGCGGCGATTATCGTCGTCAACAAGGCGCGCGGCATGACCGTCCATCCCGCCGACACCGTAAAGCGCGGCACGCTCGTCAATGCGCTGTTGTATCACTGCAAAGACCTTTCGGGCATTAACGGCGTCAAGCGTCCGGGCATTGTTCACCGCCTTGACAAGGATACTTCGGGCGTCATGGTCGTCGCAAAGACTGACGCTGCTCACGTCAGCCTTGCCGTGCAGATTAAAGACAAAATCGCGACGCGGACGTACTTGGCGATTGTTCACGGCGTCATTGCCGACAACGCGGGCATAATCACGGGCGCAATCGGGCGCGACAAGCTCGACCGCAAAAAGATGGCGATTGTTCCCGACGGCAAGCCCGCCGTCACCGAGTTCAAAGTCCTTGAGCGATTTGAACATTTCACTTACGTCGAATGCAAGTTGCAAACGGGCAGGACGCATCAAATACGCGTGCACATGACGGCAATCGGGCACCCGCTCTTGGGCGACACAAAATACACGGCGCGGAAGAATCCCTTCGGCATTTCGGGTCAAGCACTGCACTCGCACACGCTGAGCTTGATTCACCCGACGACGCGGGAGCGAATGACTTTCACTGCGCCCCTGCCCGACGACATGACGGGTATTTTAAAGGAACTAGGAATCAGGAACTAGTTCCTAGTTCCTAGTTCCTAAAGAAAGGGTTGAGGAGATTGTTTATTGAAGGGTTATCGCCAATTCTGTGGCTGATTGTCGCGCTGAGCATATTGAAGTTGCCGGCGTGGAAGGCGTGTCCCGTCGCGCTGATAATCGCGTTCGTCGTGGCGTGGCAGTTTTTCGACATGCCGTTGACGGACGCAATAACCGGCACAATCGAAGGCGCGCTCATGGCGATATGGCCGATCTTGGGCGTCATTGTCTCGGCGATTTTCGCTTACAACTTGACGGTACAAACGGGCGGCATGGAAAAAATCAAAGACATGTTGAGTTCCGTCAGCACCGATAAGCGCATGTTGATTTTAATCATTGCGTGGGGCTTCGGCGCGTTCCTTGAATGTATGTCGGGCTTCGGCACGGCGGTCGCTATCGGCGCGAGCATGTTGGTTACGATTGGCGTTCCGCCCGTCACTGCCGTTATCGCTTGCCTGGTGTCCAACGCCGCAATGAGTTCGTTCGGTTCGGTCGGCTTGCCACTGTCGACGCTTGCAAAGCTCACGAACTTTGACCCGCTGCAAATCGCCACGTATACCACGTTGCAGTTGAGCGTTATGGTTATCCTTATGCCGTTTATCATGCTCGTCGCGTTCGGCGGGCTCAAGTGTCTCAGAGGAATGGTTCCCGCGTGTCTTATCGGCGGGTTGGGCTTCTGCGTGCCCTCGGTTATTGGAGCTGCGACGATGGGCGCGGACTTGGCAGGTATCGGCGGTGCCGTATGTTCCATGGCTTTGCTCGTCGTCTACGCAAAGAAGTTCCCGATTAAAGATCCCGAATACGAGATTGACGACTACGACGAAAACTTTTCAATCACGACCGGCGAGGCAGTGCGCGCTTGGCTGGTCTTCTTGCTCATATTTGTGTTCTTGGTTATCTGTTCGATACCGTCCATTTCCGCCGTGTTGAAAACCGTGGTGACTAAAGTCATGATTTACACAGGCCCCGACGCCGCGCCGACTTCCTTCCAGTGGATAACGACGCCGACGATTTTGTTTGTATCGGCGGTTATCGCAGGCTTCGTCAACAACGCCACGTGCAGTGAAATGATTAACGTCCTCAGCCGCACGCTAAAGACGCTGATTCCGACGTTCATTACGATTATCACGATTATTGCCACGGCGCGTATCATGGGCTACAGCGGAATGACGATGGCGATTGCGACGGCGACGGTCGCGGCGACGGGCAATTTCTATCCGTTTATCGCGCCGCTTATCGGCTCAATCGGCGCGTTCATCACGGGCTCGGCTACGTCAAGCTGCGTCCTGCTCAGCAAGTTGCAAGTCGACGCGGCTTTGGCAATCGGGCTCAACGAAACGGCACAGGCTTGGATTGCGGCGGCGAACGCTTCGGGCTCGTGCGTCGGAAAAATCATTTCTCCGCAGTCGATAGCGATTGGCGCGGCGGCAGTCGGTGCTTTTGGCGTCGAGTCGCAGATTATGAAATTCGCCGTCAAAGTTTACTTGCCGTTTATAATCATCATGGGTTGCATGATTTACTTCGGACAAGCTCTGCTTTGATTCAATAACCGTCAAGGAAGGAGACGTAGCATGAAATCTTGGAAGAAACTTTTGGCAACCGGTGTCGCGTGTTCGAGTCTGTTAATCGCCGCACCCGCCGACGCTGCCTATCAGCTCAACGACGAGGTAGAGAATCCGCCCTTCGCGCTGAAGATGGCAACTCAAATCGGCGTCCTCAGCTACAAAAACCCCGACATGCAACACCGCGCCGACAAAGACGCGATTGTTGTCCTAAGCTTCGGCACTACGTTCAAAGACCAGCGCACGAAGGCAATCGACGCGACAGCCAACGCGATTCAAGCCGCGCACCCCGGCGCGAAAGTCTTCACGGCGTTCACGAGCCACATCGTCATTAAGCACATCGCCGAACAGGAAGGCAGTTGCGATTACATGACGCCCGAAGAGACGCTTAAACATCTCATGCGCGAAGGTTACACGCGCGTCGCAATGGTTCCGCTCGGCATCGTCCCCGGCATTGAGTACAATTACGACGTTGCGCTTTTCCACGAGTACAAGTCGCAGTTCAAGGCAATGACGCTCGGCACGCCGCTCATGTATTGGCAGGGTCAGGAAAATCAGCGCGACGACGTTGATGAAGTCATGCGGTCGCTTCACCTGCCGTCGTACAAAAAGGGCACGGCGATTCTTTTAATGGCGCACGGCACGCCCGACCCGTCCAACGCGTACTATTCGGTCATGCAGAACAAGTTGCGGGCAATGAAACGCGACGACGTGCACATTTACACCGTCGAAGGCTGGCCGCGCCTTGACGATTGGGCGGGCAAGCTCAAAATGCACAAAGTCGAAAAAATCATCCTTATGCCGCTGATGTTGGTTGCGGGCGATCATGCCAACAACGACATGGCGGGCGACGAGGAAGACTCACACAAAAAGATTTTGGAAGGCATGGGCTTTAAAGTCGAAACTAAACTGCAAGGGCTCGGCGAAAACAAAAACATACGCAAAATTTTCGTTGCACGCGCCGACGAGGCTTGGGACGCTTTGACAAAATAATTACACGCGATAAATCTGCGCGGCGGTTGGGAATTTTCCCGACCGTCATTTTTTTGGAAAAATCCTGGACTTAATGCCGCTGATTATGCTATCATTAACGCCGATTAATTCTGTCGCCGCTTTTGGGTTACGACACGGCACAAATAATTGACATTCCTTTTGCGTTAAACTACAATCGAAACGCTCGGAAAACACGAAAAGGAACGCTTTCGGAAGGGGGCAAAATATAGATTGTTTTCAAACTACCGTACGAACGGCGGAAAGTCATGCCCGTTAAGCTCGCGGGAACCCTGCGCGGGACGTTCACAAGTTGACACAGGCGGCATTTCGCGCCGCCAATCAAAGGAGGAAAATTTTTTATGTCATGGTTAAACAACATGCGCGTCGCGTACAAGCTGTTGTTGCTTAACGTTGTCGCGTTTATCGGACTGATTGTCGTCGGCGCGGTCGGCTACTTCGCCGTCTCGAACGCCAAAGCAAACTTGGACTTGATAAGTCAGAATTACTTGAAGGCAATTTTTGAAGTCGGTCGTTGCCGTCACGCCGTGCGCTATGCACAGGTGCAAGCAATCTTGTTACCTATGACGACGGATGCTTCTCTGCTCCAATCCCGTATCGACAAATACAACGGCGCAGTCAAAGAGTTGGAAGAATCTCTCGCCATATACGAAACCATAGTCAAAGACGACGCGCAGGCTCTCGCGCAGATTGACGCCGCAAAACGCGAATGGCAGAAATTCAAAGCCGGCGGCGACAAATTGTCGCAAATGCGTTCGCCTGCAGGAGCAGATGTCCCGACCATTGCCGCGCACAGAAATTCTGCAATGGACTTCTATCAGAAAGAGGTCATGCCCTACGCCGTTTCGACCAGTGAAGCCATTTTGGTTATTCAGCAAAAAGCTTACCAAGATTCGGACAACGCGATTAAAGCCAGCGACGAGGCAGTTGAAGGCTCCATTCGCAACTTGTTCATCGTTATCGCCGGCACGTTCGCGCTGTTAATTATCTTCAGCATATCTATCACAAAGGCTGTCACCAATCCGCTTGAAAACGTTGTTAAGGCATTGCACCTGCTCAAAGACGGCGACTTCCGTCGCACCGATTTGCTTGACGCCGACCGCGCAGACGAATTCGGAAGTATGGCTCTTGCCGTCCGCGAAATGCGCGTGGCAATCAGCAAACTGATTCAACAGACCAGCAACTCTTCAAGCCAATTCGCGGCGTCTTCGCAAGAACTCACCGCTTCGGCTCACCAGTCCGCGCAGGCATCCGAACAGGTTGCCCAGTCCGTCACCAACTCGGCGGGCGCAGTCGTCGAACAGCAAAGCTACGTCAACGACGCAATGGACGCCATCAACAACGCCCTTGAATCAATCGACAACCTCGCAAAGACCGCCGACAAAGTTGCGTCGCACGTCGCCACGGCTAACGACGAAGCAGCCGCCGGCACCGAAGCCGTCGAAATGGCTGTCAACCAGATTATCAGCGTCGAAAAGATTGTTAATGACTCCGCTTTGACTGTCGACAAGCTCGGTAAACGTTCACAGGAAATCGGGCAAATCGTCGAGGCTATCAGCGGCATTGCCGAACAGACCAATTTGCTTGCATTGAACGCCGCTATCGAGGCCGCCCGCGCCGGCGAACACGGTCGCGGATTCGCGGTCGTTTCCGAAGAAGTCCGCAAGCTCGCCGAAGAATCGCAAGAGGCGGCTCAAAAGATCGGCACGCTTATCGGCGACATTCAATCCGATACGACAGACGCGGTCGACTCCATGCAAAAAGGTAACGCCGCCGTCCGCACGGGTACTCAATCGGTCGAAAAACTGCGCTCCACGTTCGACAGCATTCGCGACGCCTCCAACAACGTCCAGACCGAAGCGCGCAACATGGTTCGCGATTTGAAGGAAGTCGAAAAACTCACGCATACGATTCGCGACCGCTCCGAAAAGATTCTGGACAAAGGCGTCGGCGTCTCCAAGGAAATGGAAAGCGTTTCTGCCGCAGCGCAGCAACAATCCGCCTCGGCAGAAGAAATTTCCTCCGCCGCAGACGAACTCGCTCGCCTCGCGCAAGATTTGCAGACTTCGTTGCAGAAATTCCAGTACTGATAACTTACGGCAAGACAACTTCAACCGTCGGGCTCACGCTCGGCGGTTTTTTGTTGCAGGGATTATCGCCCGTCGTGCAGAATATGAAAATCGTTTTTTCTATGGACTGATTTTATTCGCGAAACTCGCGGAGGGGGGCACGATATAGATTATTAATCCGGCAAGATTCAAACTACCGCGCCGAACGACGGGAAGTCATGCCCGGATTTTTGGGAACTCGTTCACAGTCAACCGGCGGCAAACTTCGCGCCGCCAATCAAAGGAGGATACGTTTTATGTCGTGGATGAACAACATGCGCGTCGCGTACAAGTTCGTATTGCTCAACGTTATCGCGCTAATCGGAATGCTTGTAATCGCGACGGTCGGCTACTTCGCGATTATGGACGCCAAAAAAGATATGGACGTCATAAGCCAGACTTACCTTAAGGGCATTTTTGAAATCGGTAGATGCCGTCACGCCGTGCGCTATGCACAGGTTCAAACTATCTTGGGACCCTTCAGCATTGACCAAGCTTTGTATCAGTCTCGCGTCGACAAATACAACGACGCCGTCAAAGAATTGGACGAGTCGCTGAAAATTTACGAGGAGATTATCAAGGGCGACGCGCAGGCTCAAGCACAAGTCGACGCTGCCGAACGCGAATGGCAGAAATTCAAAGCCGCCGGCGACAAAATTATGGCAATGCGCTCACCCGTCGGCGTAGAACTCACGGAGCTCGCGCAATTCCGCATTCAAGCGTTGGACTTCTATCAGAACGAAGTCATGCCGCACGCTGTTTCAACGGGCGACGCGATTTTGGCGATTCAACAGAAAGCTTACCAAGATTCGGACGCCACGGTTAAGCGCAGCGACGAGGCAATCAACGGCTCTGTGCGTAACCTGTTCATCATCGTCGGTATTACGTTTTTTATCTTGCTGTTCTTCAGCTTGACGATAACCGGCGCAGTCACAGGTCCGCTCGGCAACATGGTTAAGGCTCTGCATCTGCTCAAAAACGGCGACTTCCGCCGCACCGATTTGCTTGACGCCGAACGCGCAGACGAATTCGGGACAATGGCTCTTGCCGTCCGCGACATGCGTCAGACCATAAGCAAGATCGTTCAGAAAACCAGCGACGCCGCAAGCCAGTTCGCCGCCTCCTCCGAAGAATTAACCGCTTCGGCTCACCAGTCCGCGCAGGCGTCCGAACAGGTTGCCCAGTCCGTCACTAACTCGGCGGGTGCAGTCGTCGAACAACAAAGCTACGTTAACGACGCAATGGACGCCATCAACAACGCCCTTGAATCAATCGACAACCTCACCAAGACCGCAGACAAAGTTTCGGCTCACGTAGCCTCCGCCACTGACGAAGCAGCCGCCGGCACCGAAGCCGTCGAAATGGCTGTCAATCAGATTATCAGCGTCGAAAAAATTGTTAATGACTCCGCTTTGACTGTCGACAAGCTCGGCAAACGTTCACAGGAAATCGGGCAAATTGTTGAGGCTATCAGCGGTATCGCCGAACAAACCAACTTGCTTGCATTGAACGCCGCTATCGAGGCCGCCCGCGCCGGCGAACACGGTCGCGGCTTTGCCGTCGTTTCCGAAGAAGTCCGCAAGCTCGCCGAAGAATCGCAAGAGGCGGCTCAAAAGATCGGCACGCTTATCGGCGACATCCAAGCCGATACGACCGCCGCAGTTGATTCCATGCAAAAGGGCACGTCCGCCGTTCGCACGGGTACTCAATCGGTCGAAAAACTGCGCTCCACGTTCGACAGCATTCGCGACGCCTCCAACAACGTCGACAAGGAAGCCAAGAATATGGTTCGCGACTTGAAGGAAGTCGAAAAGCTCACCAACACGATTCGCGACCGCTCCGAAAAGATTCTGGACAAGGGCGTCGGCGTCTCCAAGGAAATGGAAAGCGTCTCCGCCGCAGCGCAACAACAATCCGCCTCGGCAGAAGAAATTTCCTCCGCTGCAGACGAACTTGCCCGCCTCGCGCAAGATTTGCAGAATTCGTTGCAGATGTTCCAGTATTGATAAGGAACAAGGAACAAGGAATAAGGAACAAGTTTTTTCAACCGTCGGGCTCACGGGCTCGGCGTTTTTTTTTGCAGGGATTATCGCCCGCCGCGCAGAATAGGCAAGCAAACATTTTGAACGGAGGCGAATCACTTTGCTGACTTACAATTATTACGGGCACGCGTGCTTTCAACTCGACGACGGCACGACCAAGCTCCTGTTCGACCCGTTTTTGACGGGCAACCCGCTCGCGACAATCAGCGAAAAAGACGTGCAGGCTGATTATGTCCTCGTGACGCACGCGCACGGCGACCATATCGGCGACGCCTCAAGCATTGTTGTTAGGACGGGCGCGAAGTGCATAGGCATTCCCGAAATTATGGAATTCGGTAACCCCGATGAAACAATCGGCATGAACTTGGGCGGAACCGTCAAGTTGCCGTTCGGATTCGTGCGCATGGTGCCCGCGCTCCACTCGTCGGGTATCGGCGGCGGCGTTGCTTGCGGCTTCGTCGTCGGCATCGGCGGTAAAGTCGTTTACTTCGCGGGCGACACCGCACTTTTCAGCGACATGAAGTTAATCGGCGCGCGCGACAAGATTGACTACGCAATTCTGCCTATCGGCGGTCATTACACGATGGATCCCGTCGACGCGGCGAAGGCTGTCGAACTCCTCGGTGCGGCAAACGCAATCCCCCTGCACTACAACACGTGGCCTGTCATAAAGCAAAATCCCGAAGATTTCGTTAAGGCGGTCAAGGGTGCGAAAGTCCACGTCGTCAAGCCCGGCGAATCTATCGAACTCGCATAAGCTCAACCGACAAAAAAATTAGAGGCGGCTCAATCAATGAGTCGTCTCTTTTGTTTTACCGAACGTTTAAGGCTTAAGTAACGCTTCGAACGCTTTATCGAAGGCGTCAAGCTTATCTGCGCGGGCGTTGTAGAACGGCAAGCCCAAAATTTTATACTTGTCGTCGTCGGCGAAGACTTTAGCCTTACTTTCAATGTCGCGCAAAAATTTTTCCTTCCATGCGTCGTGCTCAAGCAAGTGCGTACCCTTCGGCTCAATGAAGATTTGAAACTGCTCAACCGCCTTGCCGTCGTTGCGTTGCAGGAAAAGCACAAAGTCAGGCTCGAAGCGTCTGCCGTCGTCGAAAGCGTAAATTCCGCACAGCCGCTCGTTGCGCACAAGGTAAACTTTGCTGTAACGTTCCTTCAGCTGCTCGACGCACCCGCTGAAATACTCGACGAAAGCCTTTTCCTCGCTCGTGCCGTAGTTGTCGTTGTAAGCAAACCAATCGGCGTCAGCCAAGTTCAAATCGTTTTGCGAATCGCCATAGCCGCCCGCAACCGTGTCGTGACAATGAACGGTTTTGTCTCGGAAGACGGCTTGAATCGGCGTCGCGCTGAAATCGGTCGTGCCGCGATATTCATTTTCGGCTTTGTCCAGCGCGGCGGCAATTTTGCCCAACACGTCAAACGCGGCGGCGTACAAGGTCGCAACACCGGGCTCGGGCTCGTCGCTCCTTATGTCAATCGCAACGCCGCCAAGAAACTCGTCGCTCGTGATGAATTGGCGCGTCGACTTCACGTCAAAGCGTTCGCGCAACCTGTCGAAGATGAAGGGTGGGTGTTGTCTCAAAGCCTTGTGAACTATCGCGTAATTTTTTGCGGCAATATCGGCGAACGTCCTGCGCCGCGTGTACAGCTTGACCTCGCGGTTGACGCTCTCGACGCGCTCGCCCATGACCGTATCGCGCCCGCCGCCGCTGATTCGCTCGAAACTGTACAGCTTTTCGGGAATGACTTTGTGGAATATCTGCCGAACCTTTTCACGCTCGTTCAAGAAAATCACGCCGCCCGTATACAGCTCGTCGCTTTTGAAAGGCTCGGTCAGCTTGTATTCGCGGTCGACGCCCGTCGCCACAGGCAAACCAAGTTCGCGTAAGGCGTCATGCAGCTCGTTGATGTAGCGGCGGTCGTTTTGGCAATGATAATACAGCGTCTCGCAAATGCGCAAGTCGTTGCCCGTGTCGTCGTCGAATTTGCGTTGGTACTCAGGTTGCGTGTCATTCATTTGAAACGGACAATAACGCGCGCCGCGCCCGATCAGTTGCGCCTCGGCAATGGTGTCACCTCGTTTCCGCGTCTCGTAAAGCCGCACGATGTCGAATAAATTCAAAACGTCCCAGCCTTCGTCCAGCTTCTTGACCTCGAACACAGCGCGATAAGGATTGTCCGCCGCCTCCAACGAATTCAGCGACAGTTGATTAGCGGTGGCGTCGGCGTCGTTGTTCGCCGATATGCAATGCAATTCCGAAAAGCCCTCGCGCAGCTCGGCGGCAAGCATGTCGAACGTTATGCCCTTGCCCGCGAAGTAAGCGAACGCCCGCTTAAGAATTTCGTCGTCGCTCCGTTCGCTCAAAGACTGCAAATCACTGCCGCGCAGATTTTTCATGCGTTCGGCGAATTTTTTTTGGAAGTCTTTGCTGTCGTCAATCTTCGCTGCCTTGAACAGCACGACGGGCTTGATTTCCTTCCGATTGTCGCCGAAAATTTTCAGGCGGTATTGGCTCATCACCAACGCCGTCAAAACTCTGTCGTCCTGCGCGGCGGTACGGAACGTGATAATCTCCTTGGAATAGCGTTCGGCGTAGAATTTTTTCAACGGGTAGTCGAAAATGATCTTGTCCTCGTATTTGTCGCGGATTGCCGCGTTGGCAAGGTCGCAGGTCGCCGTAAACTCAAGCAGGACGTTCGCGCCATTCATGTTAAAAATTTTTTCAACCGTCTGTTCCCAATTCATGTGGTCGGTCGTCTCGGTCGCGTTAAGGCGGGTGCCAACGTTCAAGTGGTGCGCCTCGTCCGAAATCAAAACAACCTCGCGCTCGCGAAAGTCGTCAGCCGTCATGCCGTTTTCCTTGACGAAGTTCATTGCCATATGCAAGCCCTGCGTCGTCGTGAAGCAAAGGTTAATCGCGTCGGCGTCGGCTCGCTGAAAATTTTCCACGACATTCACGCGGACGCGTCGCCCGCCGATGTTCAGCTCCTTGGCGAAAAGATATTTGCTTGAAGTCGGCTCGGTGAAGTTGTCGCGCGTCTTGTCCAAGATGTTCGTCAGGTTCACGAAGAACAAAAAATTTCGGTAGCCCCGCGCGTAAAGATACACAATCAGCCCCGCCATGATAAGCGTCTTGCCAGAGCCTGTCGCCATATGGAACAGCACTTGCGTCGGCTTCGGGCGGTTCGCGCTCTCGAAATGCGTAACGAAATTTTCAAACGCCTCGCGCTGATACGATCGCAGCTCAAAGCGCGGATTCAAGTTCGCCTTGATATATTCGGGCGCGGGCTTAATTGCTCCGTACTCGCGTGCGCCCGCAAGTTTCTCGTAAAGGTACAACCTCACTCACCTCCGTAAAAACTGCGCGTGAATTGCTTATCGGCGTCGGCTATCGCGAAGTCCGTGTCGTCCATGTCGCAGAGGCTCACGTAAAGCATATTCATATCAAGCAACGCAATCAGCACGCGCTTTTGGTCGTCAAGCGTCAGAGCGGCGAAGGCGTCCACGTCAATCTGCGCGGGGTCGACTTTGTAGCTTATGTAACCCGTCGACACGATTCGCCCGCGCAGATCTTCAAGCGTCGTGCTGTCCGTCGCCCGTGCTATTTCGTCGACGTAGGCTTGATTCAGCCGGGCAAGCTCGCAATACACGAACGAACCGCCGCCCGTCCAGCCCACGCGCTCCGATATGCCGCCCGCCTCGCCGCCGATGACTTTTTTCAGCCGCTCGACCGTCAAAGTCTGCACGTAGTCCATTTGCTCCACGCCGATATATCGCCGCCCCATTTTGTGCGCGACCGCCGCCGTCGTGCCGCTGCCAACGAAAAAGTCAAGCACCAAATCGCCCGCGTTCGTCGCCATTTCCAAAATCCGTTGAATAAGCAATTCGGGCTTCTTTCCTTGCGGAAATTGCACGTCGCCTTCTCGCGTCAAATTATTGTACTGAATGTCGTCCCACAAAGTCCCAAGACTGTCGAGCTTAAATATTATCCCTCTATCTGTCTGCACAACGTCTTTAAGCCACGCAATCAGATTGTCGTTTTTATAAAAGTATTTCGCGATTTTGCCGGCATTTTTACCTTTGAGCGGCACGTATTCAATGCTGAACAGTCCGTTGTTGTTGAAAATTTTTGTCTCCGCAATTACCCTGTCGCGAATGGAAGTCTGTGCGTTTGTCGTCCTGAAAATTTTGTCCACGTATTCGTAGTAAGCTCGGCTTAAGTCGCCCGAACATTTTTCGTCCGCGATTTGTCTAATGGATTTGATAGAAAAGTTATTGTGCTTGAAAAGCTTTATTTTTTCACCGGAGCCGGAGCTGAATTCCTTTACAAACTCCCCGTCGTCGACTTCGTACAATACGCTTGTATATTTCCAGCTTTTGCCTTCGCGCGAATATTCTTCGATATAGCTTACGAGTTCGCGGCGACGTTGAGGGATTTTGCGAATAAGAAATCGAGTGCTGTCCTTGGCGTAAACCAAAATGTATTCAACGCTGTCCTGTAAACTTTTTCCCATGTATTCGCCGCTTAAGCCCGCAAATTTCGCCCGCACGGAGATTACGTTTACAAAATTTATTCTGCCGAAAATTTCATCGCAGAGAACTTTTAAATATGGCATTTCGGTTGCGTCAATCTGAATAAAAATGGAGCCGTCGTCGGCGAGGAGGTCTTTCGCGAGATTTAAGCGATTTGTCATGAACGTGAGCCACGTGCTGTGATTGAAACGGTCGTTATAGTTGAAGCCGTCGTTGCCGGTGTTGTAGGGTGGATCTATGTAGACCGCCTTGACTTTGCCCCTGAAGGGTTCGGCGAGCGAGGCGAGCGCGAGCAGGTTGTTGCCTTTGACGATAAGGTTGTCGGCGTCGCGGAAGTCGGTCGCGGTCGCGGAGCCGTGTTCGTCGTAACGGACGGCGTTCGTGAAAACCTTCGGGGCAAGCAGTCGGTCAATGTCGTCTTGTGCGAGCGTCGTGTTGAAAAAAATTTCTGCGCGGCGTTCGTCGTCCTTGGTCTGCCCGCCTTCGAGTAAGCAATCCTTGTAGGGGAAGACGAGCGCGACGTTGCCGGTTTTGAAAATCGGATTGTCGTGTTCGTCGACGAGCCCGATATTTTGAGCGAAGCGCGTGAAACTGTCGTCAAGGAATTCGTGACCGTTGACGACTTGAACGAAAAGGTTTTGCTTGAAGACTTTGACGCCCGCCGCGTCGACGAAAAATTTTTCGCGTGTCTTTTCGTCGGCAAGCAACAGCGTCAAAAGATTTTCGTCGTAAAGGGTCGCGGCTTCGGTGATTTTGTTTCGCAAGAGCGTCTTGCCGGAACGGTCGATAAAGCGATCGTCACGACTCAGGACGCCGCGCAGGTGTTCAAAGAAGATGTTCACGTTGAATCGTCTCCTCCAAAAATTTTTTTAGCGTGGCATTTCGCTTCGGGCAACGAAAATCCTTGCGCATTTCATGAATCGCTGTTAAAATCTTGTTCATGAAGAATATCGTTAAAAGTTTCGACGCGGAGCCGCTTGACTTGACAAAACTTTTTGATTCGGTAAAATCACTTTACTTAGCAGACACGCCGCGCGAAAAGCTGATTGTGATCTTGGGCGCGACTGCGACGGGCAAAAGTTCATTGGCAATGACGCTTGCCGAAGAGTTTGACACGGAAATAATCTCGGCGGACTCAATGGCGGTGTATCGGGGCTTCAACGTCGGGACGGCGAAACCCGCGCGGGCTCAGCTGGAACGCGTGCGACACTACATGATTGACATCTTGGACGCGGAAGAAAAATTCAGCGTCGGGGAATTCGTCAGGCGTGCGCGTCTGATAATCAGCGAACTGAATCTGCGCGGCAAGATACCGATAGTCGCGGGCGGCACGGGTCTTTATATTCAAGCGTTGGTCGAGGGCTACGAACTTGCGGCGGGCAAAAGCTTGGTCAGCCACTACAAACGGACGGGCGAACTGATTTACGCCGCGCAGGTCTTCGGCTTGGCGACGGAGCGCGCGGAGCTTTACGCCGGAATCAATCGGCGGACGGAACAAATGTTCGCGGCGGGTCTTGTCGACGAAGTCAAGTCGTTGCTTGCAAGCGGAATCAGCCCGACGGCGCAGGCGATGCTCGGTATCGGCTACAAAGAAACGGTTGAGTATCTGCGCGGCGACACGACGCTTAACGAAACGATTGAAAAGGTTGCTCAAGCCACGAGAAATTTCGCCAAACGACAGCTCACGTGGTACAGGCGAATGAAATATATTCGGTGGTTGAGAATTTAAATTGCAAAGGAGCGATTTGTAAATGGCAGCAAAGCAAATCATCAATCTGCAGGAGAATTTCTTGAATCAGGCGCGCAAAGAAAACGTCCCCGTGACGATTCACTTGGTCAACGGCTTCCAGCTCAAGGGCATGATTCGCGGCTTCGATCAGTTCACGGTCGTAATCGATTCAATGGGGCGCCAACAGATGGTGTTCAAGCACGCCATATCGACAATCACGCCGGCAAGACCGCTCGGAACCAAATTGAAGGTCGAGGAAGATGACGAAGCTGAAGAGGCTCAGATCGAAGCACCGGCGGAGGTCAAGGCGGAGTAAACTTTTCAGCGAGGCAAATAAACATGATTCGAGGCTTTGAGATTCTCGGCGGGTTCGACGGAATTAAACTTCCGACGCGCAAGACGGCCTTTAGTGCGGGTTACGACTTGGAGGCGGCGGAAAACGTTCGCGTGACGGACAAAAAAATTTCGCTCGTGCCCACGGGTCTCAAGGCCTTTTTTCCTGCCGATGAGGTTTTGCTGATTTACCTGCGTTCAAGCTTGGCGGTCAAGCACGGGCTGATTTTGGCGAACGGCGTCGGGGTGATTGACGCGGATTATCGCGGACATATAATCTTACCCGTCACGAGTTTGCACGGCGACTTTGAAATCCGGCGCGGCATGAGGATAGCGCAAGGCATTTTCCAAAAATACTTGACGGTTGACGGTGACGAGATCGGGCGCGGCGAAGTGCGGCGCGGGCGTTTCGGTTCCACGGGAGATTTTTAAATGGATTTATTCGACAGCATTGACGACGCAAGTTACAAGCCGCTTGCCGAACGTATGAGACCGCAGACTTTGGCGGACTTCGCGGGTCAGGCGGAAGTGTTGCGCGGCGCGCTCGGCAAGATGATTGCAACTGGGCAAACGCCGTCGCTTATTTTTTTCGGCGCGCCCGGCATAGGCAAGACGACGCTTGCAAAAATCATCGCAAACACGACCGACAGCGAATTCGTCAAAGTCAACGCCGCCTTATCGGGCATTGCCGAACTGCGCGGCATCGTCAAGACGGCGGAGGAGCAACGCAAGTTCTATCGCAAGCGCACGATTCTGTTTATCGACGAGATTCACCGCTTCAACAAAGGTCAGCAAGATTTTCTGTTGCCCTACGTCGAGGACGGGCGCATAACGTTAATCGGCGCGACGACCGAAAATCCGTTCTTTGAAGTCAATGCCGCGCTTTTGAGCCGCGTGAAAATCGTCCGCCTGTCGAAACTCACGACTGCCGACATAAAAAAAATCCTCAGCCGCGCCGTTGACGCCGAAAAATTTTCCGTCGACGAACGGGCTTTGGACATTATCGCGGACTTCGCGGACGGCGACGCCCGTATGGCGTTGAACCTGTTGGAGCAGGCAGCGTTCGCGGGCAAAGTTACTGTCGACGTGCTCGGCGACCTGCTCGGCGAAAAGATTCGACGTTACGATAAAAAGGGCGACAACCACTACGACACGGCAAGCGCGTTTATCAAGAGTATGCGCGGCTCGGACGCGGACGCGGCGATTTTCTACCTTGCGAAGATGATTGACGGCGGTGAAGATTTGAAATTCATTGCGCGACGAATTGTAATCTGCGCGGCGGAAGACGTTGGCAATGCCGACCCGCAGGCTTTGATTTTGGCGAATGCGGCGGCTCAAGCGGCTCAGTTCGTGGGCTTACCCGAAGCGCGAATCATTTTGGCGCAAGCCGTAACGTACATTGCGGGTGCGCCCAAGTCGAACGCGGCTTACCTTGCGATTGACAAAGCCCTTGCCGACACGCGCGGTGAAGTCCCGAAACATTTGCGCGACACGAGTTACAAGGGCGCGAAGGCTTTCGGTCACGGCGTCGGCTACAAATATCCGCACGATTTCCCGAATCACTACGTCAAGCAACAGTACTTGCCCGACGAAAAAATTTCTGCGCGCTACTACGAGCCGACGACTCAGGGCGCGGAGGCGGCGATTAAGCGACGGCTTGACGATTTGCGGCGCGACTAAAAAAATTTCCCTCCGAAATTTATCGGAGGGATTTTTTATTGGGAGAGCGGAAATATTCATTTCTTCTTTTGGAAAAACGAGCGAATGAATTTCACGACGCCCGTCAGCCCGCCCGCCGCGAAAATCGGTGCCAGAAACGGCAGGTAGTTCGCGACCGCGTTAATTACGGTGCCCGAATGCGCCGAGCAAACCGACGGGATACTGCAGGATACGATTACCAACGCAATGATTTTCATGACGATCACTCCTTTTGGCGGAATTATATCCCCCTGCATGGGATACGTCAAGATATTCATCTGTAATCGAATAAAATTCGGTATGCCTTAGAGGGGGATACATCACGCGCCGAAAAAAGTTCCGCCGACCGTCTGCAAAGACGTAACGAAAAAGACGCCCGAAGATCTTCGGACGCCTTGATTTTTTGCGTGACGTGTCAGATATTTTCCTTGGCGACGGCGACGAGCTTTTCAAAGGCCGCCGCGTCGTTGACGGCGAGTTCAGCCATCATTTTGCGGTCGACGGCTACGCCCGCCTTTGTCAAGCCGCAAATCAACTTGCTGTAGGAAATGCCGTTGATACGCGCCGCCGCGTTGATACGGGCAATCCACAGACGACGGAATTCGCGCTTCTTGACACGACGGTCGCGGTGCGCGTACTGACCCGCCTTCATGATTGATTCGTTGGCTTTTTTGAATTGTTTGCTCCGCGCGCCGCGATAACCCTTGGCGAGCTTGAGGATTTTTTTATGGCGTCTGTGCGCTGTGACGCCGGTCTTTACTCTCGGCAAGATAATTACCTCCGTTCAATAAATTTAAGCGTAAGGAAGCATTTTCCTCACGCGTGCACGATCTGCCGCCGAAGCGAGCGTTGCTTTGCGGAGATTTCTCTTGCGTTTGCGCGTCTTCTTTTCCAAGATGTGGCTCTTGTATGCTTTGTTGCGCTTGAATTCGCCGCTGCCGGTCACGTGGAAACGTTTAGCTGTTGCGCGGTGCGTCTTGATTTTGGGCACTGCCGTCCCCTCCTTTTGTCTGTGTAGTTTTCTTAGTCTTTTGCGCCTTTTGTGCCTTAGGAGAGAGAATCATCGTCATATTTTTGCCCTCAAGCTTTGCGGCGCGCTCGACGGTCACGGTATCTTTCAGAGCCTCGGCAAGTTTGGTCAAAACTTCGCTGCCCAGTTCCGGATGCGACAGTTCGCGTCCGCGAAACATAATCGTCACTTTGACTTTGTTGCCCTCTTCGATAAAGCGTTGGGCGTTTTTGAGTTTGACTTCAAAGTCGTGCTGTTCGATGTTGGGGCGAAGCTTGACTTCCTTAATCGTGATGATTTTCTGCTTTTTGCGGACTTCCTTTTCGCGCTTCTGCTGCTCATAACGATATTTGCCGAAGTCCATGATGCGGCATACCGGCGGTCTGGCTTTGGGCGCGACCTCGACCAAATCAAGGTGTCTGTCTTCGGCAAGTTTAAGCGCATCCCGCGTAAGCATGACGCCGAGCTGTTCGCCGTTCGCGTCGGTTACGCGCACCTCGCGAATACGAATCTCCTCATTGATCCTCAAAGTTTCCCTACTAATTGAAATACACCTCCTGCGGCGCGTCAGAAAAAAATTAAAGGCGACCGTTAAGCCGCCTGCGATTCCCAACAAAAAATTTTTGCAACCGCGTCAACACATTGAAGGTCGACGGGTGAGAAGCGCAAGCTCCTGCTTAACGTGGCAAAGTTTATCACAACGTTCAAAGCCTGTCAAGGCGGGGCGGGCTCAAGGTTCGCGGCATAAAAAAGCCCGCCGATTTACGACGGGCTTTAAGTTTCGCAAAAATATTTCATGCCGGTTTTCTTCCATTCGCGCTTGGTGTAGAGGATTTTGTAATTGGTGACGCCCGTCATGCTTGCAAGTTCGCCGATGATTTGCTCGCATTCGTCGCGGGTCTTCGCGTGTATCATGGTATAAAGATTATAATTCCAATTCGGCGCGGGCGTCCTGTCGTAGCAATGTGAAACCGCCGCGTGCGCGCTCATTATCTGCGCGGTGTCGTCGAGTTTTTCGGGCGACACCTGCCACGCGCACAAGGCATTTGCGTTGAAACCGACTTCGCGATGACGAAGTACCGCTCCCATCTTGCGAATTTTTTTTTCGTCGACCAACTCCTTGACGCGCCGCAAAAATTCTTCCTCGCTTATGCCGACGCGTTGAGCCAAAATTTTGTACGGCTCTTCGCACAGCGGGAAGTCTTCCTGCAACGCTTTGATAATCGCCTTGTCCTGCTCGCTGATTGCCAACTCCGTCACCCCGATTATTGGAGTTTGAACTGCACGTTGATTTTGTACCGCTTGTTCGCCTTGAGCCGCAACATGTCTTCGACGCCACGCAACGACCGAATTTCCGCCAAGATGTGCGATTCGTATTCGGCGTTCGGCGTCAGAAGAGTGAACCACAGATTGTAGGCTCCTTCGCGTTCGTAGTTGTGCGTTGCGCCCGGATAGCGATTGACCGCCTCCGCCACCGCGTGCAGTGCCGCCGGTTCGACTTTGAGCGCGACCAGCGTCCCTTGATAGCCCAGGCGATTCGAGTCGAAGAACGTGCCTATTCGCCGCAAGAAGCCCGCCGCTTTGAGTTCGCGAATTCGGGAGAGTACCGTGCCTTCGTCGGTGTTCAATCGGCAGGCAAGCTCCGCGAACGGGTGCGAGCAAATCGGTATGTCGCCCTGCAACAGATTCAGCAACGCCTTGTCGAATGTCGTAAGCCTCGTCATCTCCAACCCTCCTCGCGCCGCCATACGCTTAACGACGCTGTTTGTAAGGTAAGGTTATTTTATCAGAGACTTAAGGATAACGTCAAGCAATTCTGAACGCCCTTCATTTTTCGTTGAAGAATAGGGCAGGACTGAATCCGCGTCGACGCCCAAAGCTTTTTGAATCGCGTCGAGGTGTTTTTGACGTTCGGTTTTGCCGAGTTTGTCGGACTTGGTTGCGACGACAAGCACGGGCAGATTTTTTTCGACGAGGCTCGCGAAGGACTTCAAATCGGACTCAAGCGGCGGATGGCGCATGTCAATCAGTTGGCAAACGAATTTTATATCACGGCGGCTTGAAAGGTATTCGTCGATAAATTTTGCCCAAAGTTGCCGATTGGTCTTGGAAGTTTTGGCGTAGCCGTAGCCGGGCAAGTCGACCAGATAAAGTTCGCGGCGGGTGTCGTCTTCAGTCTTTAACTCGACGCGAAAAAAATTAATCGTCTGCGTTTTGCCGGGCGTGCCGCTCGTGCGCGCCAAAGCCTTACGCCGCGTCAAGGAATTAATCAGCGACGACTTGCCGACATTCGACCGACCGACGAAGACGATTTCGGGCAGAGGCTCTTCGGGGCAAGTCTTGCGGCTCACCGCCGAGGTCACGTATTCGCTTTTGACAATCGTAATTTCGTCCACGTTAATCACTCCAAAAAAATTGCCCTCCGATAAGCGGAAGGCGGATAAAAATTTTCCGTTCAAAATTCCAGCGTGTTGCTGACGATAAGCGCGATTTGTTCGTCGTTGGGAATGCGTTCTTCGTCTTTCTTCGAGTAGATTGTTAGCAGATAAATTTCGTCTCCTATCGCCAAGTAATAAATTAAGCGGAAGCCGTTTGACTTGCCGACGTTCACCGACGTGTTGGCAATGCGCACTTTGTAGAGAGCCGCTCCTTCGGGAAGGTTGAACCCCGACAGCTTGTCGCCGACGAGGTTACCCGCCGCTAAATCCGGCAATACTGATTCTATATCGTCAAGAATTTTCTTGTACTTCTTTTTCCTGATGTAGTAGTCAATATCGGCGTCAATTTTTTTACTTCGTTTGATTACCATCTCGCAACAACCTTTTTCTTTGGAACGACACCTTCATCTTCTGCCAAATCGTCTTTATACTTCTTCCTAAGATCTTCAAGCCACTCGCGCCAATCGCTTTGTTCAGGCATTAAGCCCTTGCGCATCAAGTTGACTTCCTTGCAAGCTTCAATAAGCGATTCTTCAATAGAGCAGTAGCGTTCGTCTTTTTCGTCCATAAAAATCAGTCCTCCAAAGTTCACGACAAGAGCGCGGTCTTCAAAACTTCGTCCATGTTCTCGACCGTCACGAACTCCAACTTCTCGCGTACGCTGGCGGGGATATCTTCAATGTCGGGCGCGTTTTCCTTCGGCAGGATGATAGTATGCATACCTTCGCGATAAGCCGCCAAAACTTTTTCTTTGAGCCCGCCGATTGGCAAGACGTTGCCGCGCAAGGTGATTTCACCCGTCATTGCGACATCAGAGCGGACTTTTTTCTTGGTCAAGGCGGAAATCATTGCAGTCGCCATGGTAATGCCCGCGCTTGGCCCGTCCTTGGGCACCGCGCCTTCGGGGACATGAACGTGAATGTCGTTTTTCTCATAAAAGTCGTCGTCAAGGTGCATAAGATCGCTGCGGCTGCGAATGTACGTCAAGCCCGCCTGCGCGGACTCCTGCATGACTTCGCCGAGCTTGCCCGTCAACAAAAGTTTGCCGTTGCCCTTGAGGACGATGGCTTCCGTGGGCAGAATGTCGCCGCCGACTTCCGTCCACGCCATTCCCGTCGATACGCCGATTTGCGGTTGCTTTTCGGCGCGAGTCTGAAGAAACTTCGGACGCCCCAAAAAGTCACGCAGATTCCGCTTGGTGATATAAACAACGCCGTCGTGCCCTTCGACGATTTTGCGCGCCGCTTTGCGACAAGCCCGACCGATTATGCGTTCAAGTTCGCGGACACCCGACTCGCGGGTATATTCGGCGATAATTTCCTGCAGGACGCCCTTGGCAAAAACAACGTCGCCTTTCTTGAGGCCGTTCTCTTCCTTTTGGCGTTTGACAAGGTAGCGGCGGGCGATTTCAAATTTCTCATTTTCGGTGTAGCTTGACAGCGTGATGACTTCCATGCGGTCGCGCAGGGGCTTGGGTATCGTGTTGAGGTTGTTCGCCGTGACAATCCACAGAACTCTCGACAAGTCAAACGGCGTGTCAATGTAATGGTCGACGAACGAATTATTCTGCGCGGGGTCCAGCACTTCAAGCAGAGCCGACGACGGGTCGCCCGCCCAGCCGTCCTTGCCGAGCTTGTCAACTTCGTCAAGCAGGAATACGGGATTGTTCGCGCCGGCTTTTTTAATGCCCTGAATGATACGTCCTGGCATTGCTCCGACGTAAGTGCGCCTGTGCCCGCGAATTTCGGCTTCATCGCGTATGCCGCCCAAACTCGCCCGAATGAACTTGCGCCCCATGGCTTTCGCGACGGACGACGCCAATGACGTTTTGCCGACGCCCGGCGGCCCGACAAGGCAAAGAATCGGCGCGGGCTTGTCCTTAGTCAGAGCTTTGACGGCAAGAAAGTCCAGAATGCGTTCCTTGACTTTTTCGAGCCCGTAGTGGTCTTCGTCGAGAATTTTCGCCGCCTCCGTGATGTCCATTGCGTCTTTGGTTGCGACGCGCCACGGCAAATCAATCAGCCAATCCAGATACGTGCGAATGACGTTGCCTTCCGACGCCATTGCCGGCAACCGTTCCAGCCGCTTGAGTTCCTTATCGGCAATCGTCTGTATTTCGTCAGGGTAATCGCCGTCAGCTAACTTCTTGCGATATTCGGACGCTTCTTCGCCGAAGTCTTCCTCTTCGCCGAGCTCCTTGTGAATCGCCTTGAGCTGTTCGCGCAGGTAGTGATCCTTTTGAATCTTTTCAATCTGGTTGCGAACGCGCTTGCTGATTTGCGACTCCATCTGCAAAACTTCAAGTTCGCGCGCCAAAATAACGTAAAGCTTTTCGAGCCGTTCGTCGACGTTCAGACAACTCAAAATCTCCTGCTTGGCGTCGAGTTTCAAGTTAAGGTGACTGGCAATCAAATCGGCCAACCGCCCGAAGTCTTCAAGAATCGTGACGGCAACGAAGGTTTCGGACGGAATTTTTTTGCTGAGCTTAACCCAATCTTCAAACTGATGCACCACGCCGTGAACGAGAGCTTCGGTCTCCAGATTTTCTTCCCAAACGTCTTCGTGAATCTCAACTTCGACCTCAACGTACTTATCTGCCCCCAAGTCGCGATATTCCTTCATGACGCCGCGTGTCATGCCTTCGACCAGCACGCGAACGTTGCCGTCGGGCAACTTGATTATCTGCCGGATTTCGGAAATCGTTCCGACTTCGTAAAGATCTTCTTCTTCCACCGAATCGTTGTCCGTGTCCAGTTGCGCAACCAAAAAGATTCGCCTGTTCCCGACCATTGCCGCCTCAAGAGCATTGACCGAACTGTCGCGCCCAACGTCGAGGTGCATTATCATGTTGGGGAAGACAACAATCCCCCTCAGCGGCACGAGCGGCAATGTAACTTTTTCAGCCATGCGAGTTCCCTCCTTTAAGGAGTAGGAATCGAATACCGGTTCCTATCCGTTTGCTTTCCGTGTCCGTTTCTGACTGACTCTGAACTTAGGCTCTTGGTTGAACAAAACATCTTCCTTGGTGACGGTGCAAATGGTGTTGCCGCCGACGGAAGGCACCTCAAACATAACGTTGCGCATGATTCGTTCGAGGATCGACCGCAACCCGCGAGCACCCGTCTTGCGCTGAATCGCCTCTTTGGCGATGAGCCGCAACGCCTCGTCTTCAAAAGTGAGCTTGGAGCCGTCCATTTCCATGAGCTTTTGATATTGCTTGACGAGGGCGTTTTTCGGCTTGGTGAGGATGTCGACAAGGGCATTTTCGTCGAGCGCGTCGAGTGTCACGATAATCGGCAGGCGTCCGACAAATTCGGGTATCAAGCCGCCTTCGAGCAAATCATCGGGCAAAACGTCCTTAAGGGTTTTGCCAACGTCCTTGTCGTCCTTGGACTTGACATCCGCGCCGAATCCGACGGGAGTGCCCTTGGTGCGCTTCTCAATGATTTGATCTAAGTCGTTGAACGCGCCGCCGCAGATGAACAAAATATTTTTCGTGTTGACCGTAATGTTTTCGGGCGGGACTTGCTGACCGTTACGAGAAGGCAGTTGCACAGTGACGCGCGTCCCTTCAAGAATCTTCAAGAGAGCCTGCTGAACGCCTTCGCCCGAAATGTCGCGGTACATTCCGGGCTTGCGGGCGATTTTGTCTATTTCGTCGATATAAATTATCCCGCGCTCAACCTTGAAAATGTCGCCGTCTGCCGCCCGAATCAGCGCGAGCAAAACGTCTTCCACGTCTTCGCCGACGTAGCCCGCTTCGGTGAGCGCGTTGGCGTCGACGATTGCAAGCGGCACTTTCAAAATTTTGGCGAGCGTTTGCGCCAAAAGCGTTTTGCCGCTACCCGTGGGGCCTATCATAAGGATATTGGACTTTTGCAGTTGCAAGCCGTCTTTACCGGCGGGAGAATAGCCGGCGCGCTTGTAGTGATTGTATACGGCGACGGAAAGGGTTTTCTTGGCATCCTCCTGCCCGACAACGTATTCTTCGAGCTTGGCGCAAATTTCTTTGGGCTTGGGCAACTTGTCCGCGCTAACAATATCCTCCGATTCGTCACCGTCTCGTTGCAGAATTTCATTACAAATTTCTATGCAACTGTCGCAAATGTAAACGCCGTTGCCCGCGATTAATTTCTTCACGACGTGTTCGGACTTGCCGCAAAAGGAACACTTCAATTCGTCGCGATCCTTCCCGAATTTCAACACGGTCTCATCACCTCGCGGAGTCAAAAATTATTCGGCATCGGTTTTTATCGGGCGGGTGATAACGTCGTCAATCAATCCGTAAGCCTTGGCGTCCTCGGCAGTCATGAAATTATCGCGTTCGGTATCCGCCATAACTTTTTCACGCGGCTGACCCGTGTGGCGGCAGAGTATGTCGTTGCCGACTTCACGCAGTCTCAAAATTTCCCGCGCTTGAATCTGAATGTCGGTCGATTGCCCGCTTGCTCCGCCCAACGGTTGATGAATCATAATCCTTGCAAGCGGCAGGGCGAAACGTTTGCCTTTGGCACCGCTCGTCAAAAGCAGACTGCCCATACTCGCCGCCTGCCCGATACAAATTGTCGAAACATCGGGTTTAATATACTGCATGGTATCGTAAATCGCAAGACCGGCAGTGACGACGCCGCCGGGGCTGTTAATGTAAAGGTGAATGTCTTTGTCGGGGTCTTCGCTTTCCAAAAACAGCAGTTGCGCGACGACGGAATTGGCAACGTCGTCGTTTATCGGACCGCCCAGGAAAACGATTCTGTCTTTGAGCAGGCGGGAATAAATGTCGTAAGCGCGCTCGCCGAAACTCGTCTTTTCGATAACCATCGGCACGTAGTAAGCCATAATTTTCCACCTCACGAAGTTTTTAAAAAAGGGCGTTTCAACTTCCACGCCCTTAAAATTTCTGTTCTCTATTATTTATTCGGCAGGAGCCGCGTCTTTCTTAACGACGGGCTCTTTGATTTCTTCGGTCGGAGTTGCGTCCTTGGCAACAGGTTCCTCAGCCGCTTCGGGAGCCGGTGCAGGTTTTGCCTTTGCCGCGATTGCGCTGTTGTCGAGAATGAATTTCGTTGCCTTGCGGCGGCGAATCGTCTCGACGATGTTCAAGATTTGCCCGCTGTCCTGCAAGAACTTTGCGATTTGCTTGGGCGGCGTACGATACATTTGCGCCATCATTGCGATTTCGTAATTGAGTTCGGGTTCGGTGACTTGAATCTTTTCGACGGTCGCAACTTGGTCAAGCATGATGTCCGTCAAAACATTTTTCTTCGCGGACTCGCGGTGGTCTTCGCGCATCCTGTCCATATCCACGCCCGAAAACGCCATGTACTGTTCAAGGCTCATGCCTTGCGTCCGAAGATTGGCGTCGAGTTCGTTAATCATTTGCGTTACGCGATTGTCAATCATGACGGGCGGCAAATCGACTGTCATGTTGTCGACTGCCTTGTCGATAATCGCCTGCCGCTGATTTTCGACGGCGCGGCGTTCGGCGTTGGTCTCCATGTTCTTGCGAATGTCCGCCTTGTATTCGTCGAGCGTCTTGAAGGTGCTGACTTTCTGAACGAATTCGTCGTTGAGTTCGGGCAATTCGCGATGCTTGATGCTGTTGATTTTGCAAGCGAATTCGGCGTCACGCCCGGCAAGATCTTTTGCGTGGTAATCGTCGGGGAAAGCAACTTTGACCGTGCGTTCTTCGCCGACCTTCGCGCCGATGAGCTGTTCTTCAAAGTCGCCGATAAATTTATGCGCACCGATTTCCAACGGAGCGTCTTTGGCCTCGCCGCCCGCGAATTTTTCGCCGTTAATCGTGCCCGTGTAGTCCAGCGTGATAAAATCGCCGTCGACAATCGCGTCGCCCTCTGCCGCGTCGATTAAGTTGGCGTGATGTCCGCGCAGGGTTTCAAGTTGTTTGGCAACGTCTTCGTCGGTGACGGGTTCAACGACCTTTTCAGCATCAAGATTTTTATATTCGCCGAGTTCGACTTTCGGGAAGGGCGTAAACGTCAGCGTGAAGACGAAATCTTTGCCTTCTTCGTTGGTGAGAACGTCGGCTTTGTTTTCGCTTACGGGCACCAAGTTCAGCGTCTGAAGAGCTTTGCGCGTCGATTGTTGCAGGAGCGCGTTGCTTGCCTCGTCGATGATCGCTTTTTTGCCGACTTGACGTTCAAGGATGGCCTGCGGGACTTTGCCCTTGCGGAAGCCGGGAATATTCACGCGGTCTCCGAGCATTTTCGCGGCGCGCTTGATTGCCTTGGAAAATTCCGCCGCGTCCTCCGTGACGGTCAACTCGATGTTGTAGTCGTCTATCTTCTTTTGAGTGAGTTTCAAAATTTCGACCTCCTGTTCGTTATGCAATGCGCCAATTATATTAACATAACCTGCGGGAAATTACAAGTTTTGTTCGTAGGTGAACGCCGCGCGCAAAATCGTCGCCTCGTCCAATGCTTTGCCGATAAGTTGGAAACCAAGCGGCAACTTTTCGCTATTGACGCCGCAAGGAACCGATATGCCCGGCAAGCCCGCAATGTTGACGGGCACCGTGCAAATGTCTTGAAGGTACATTTTCAGCGGGTCGGAGGTCATTTCGCCGAGCTTGAACGCGGCATTGGGCGTCGTCGGCGTCAGAATCAAATCAACCGTCTTGAACGCCTCAACGAAGTCGCGCTGAATCAACGTGCGGACTTTCAACGCTTTGAGATAGTAAGCGTCGTAATAGCCTGCGCTTAGCGCGTAATTGCCGATCATTATGCGCCGCTTGACTTCCGCGCCGAATTTCTCCGTACGGGTGTTCGTCATCATTTCGACGACGTCTGCGCCGTCGACGCGCGCACCGTAGCTTACGCCGTCATAACGTTCAAGATTAGTGGCGGCCTCTGCGGGCGCGATAAGGTAGTAGGTCGAAATGGCGTATTCTGTGTGCGGCAAGCTGACTTCGACGATTTCCGCGCCGAGCCGTTCAAATTTCTTGGCGACGTTGCGTACGGCGGCTTCAACTTCGGCGTCGATGCCCTTTACGAAATATTCGGCGGGTAAACCGATTTTTAAGCCCTTAACATCGGCGACGAGCGATTTGGTGAAGTCGGGCACCTGCGCGGCGGTCGAAGTCGAATCCATGTCGTCAAGCCCGCAAATGGCGTTGAGTACAAGGGCGCAGTCCGTCACATCGCGAGTCAAAGGCCCGATTTGGTCGAGCGACGACGCGAAGGCAACCAGCCCGTATCTTGACACGCGCCCGTAAGTGGGCTTGAAACCGACGACGCCGCAAAAGCTTGCCGGTTGACGAATGGAGCCGCCCGTATCGGAGCCGAGCGCGAAAATCGCTTCGTCGCCCGCCACTGCCGCAGCAGAGCCGCCCGACGAGCCGCCGGGCACGCGTTCGAGGTTGTGCGGGTTTCGCGTGACGTGATACGCGGAGTTTTCGGTCGAACCGCCCATTGCGAATTCGTCAAGGTTCGCTTTGCCAATCAGAATCGGATTCTGCGCGGCGAGTTTCTTGTAAGCAGTCGCGTCGTAAGGCGGCACGAAGTCTTCAAGGATTTTTGACGCGCACGTAGTCTTGATGCCTTTGGTGCAGATGTTGTCCTTGACAGCGCAGGGAATACCTTCAAGCGGGAAGATTTTTTCGCCGCGAGCAATCTTGTCGTCGACAGCCTTGGCGTCCGCCGTCGCCTTGTCGCGAGTCAACGTCAGATACGCGCCGATTTTGTCTTCCGCTTCGTCGATACGCGAAAAAATATCGGCAGTCAATTCCGCCGACGAAATTTGTTTGGTCTGTAACAGCTCGTGCAATTCGTGAGCCGTTTTCTCGTTTAAGGTCAAATTATTTGCCTCCTTGGTAGCTGTCCTGTTCTGCCTTGCGAATGTCTTCTTTCAAGTCGACGTCGAAATTCAACGCCTGGAAATTTTCTTTCTTCGGCAAAATCATGCGGAAAGCAGAAGTCTTGTCGAATTGCGCTTCGCCGTCAGCCAAGTGCAAGTCGAGGACGTGTCCGCCGAATTTCTTGTCATCGGAGACAAAGTGGAAGTGCCAGCCCGTCGAGTTAAGCGAACTCATAAACGCCGGGCAATACAAGCCGACGAGCGTGCCGCTGATATTTTGGCGCGTGACTTCGTTTTGGGTCGCCTGCAAAGCCTGAACGAGCGTCGGATACGGTTCAACTTGTCCCTGTTCACTGCGAACGAGAATTTCGGCAAAATCTCCGTGGACTTTCACCATGTAGAAATTGTTTATGCCGTGCTTGTCCAGTTGGGCGTTCAACGCACTTTCAAACGCGTTCTTGTCGGTGAGGTTGCGGAGCTTGACGGCGAAATCCTTTTCAAAGAACGTGACGTTGCTGAAGGGGACGAGCACTTTGTCGGCGACGACGTTCACCTTGCAGGCTTGATTGGCGCGATAAACTACGCCGTCAAGGACGATCATTTCGCCGTCGAGACCTTCAAACGTGCCGATACCCGTGTCGCCGTGCATTTTCAGTTCCTTGACCGTGACGGAGCCGTCGAAGTAGCCGAGCGTCAACGACTGCAACAGCGCGACTTGATAAATCGTGTCCTTGTCCTGCGCAGGCTTGGCGAAGGTCGTCGCAGCATTGAACAGCATTGCGCAAACCAGAATCGCGGCGATAAAAAACTTCTTCATAACAAAAACCTCCAAAACTCATAAAATTTACAAAATCGCATGTCTTGCCCTGCGTTAAATTTGTTCTTCCAACACGCGCGGTACTTTGAAGTAACCGTCTTCTTTGAACGGCGCGTTCGACAGCGCAAGTTCGCGCGCCAATGACGGCTTAACTTTGTCCTCGCGAAAGACGTTTTGCATGGGCAGCGCGTAAGTCGTCGGCTCGATGTTCGTCGTGTCAATCGCCTGCAAGTTCTCGACATACGTCAAGATTTTGTTCAGCTGAAAGATAACGTCGTCCGCCTCCTCCTCGCGAATCCGCAGCCGCGACAAACTCGCGACCGTCTTGATGTCCTGTTCGCTGATTTTCAATGTCAAAGCTCCTTTCTAACGTCGTTGCTTGGAAAATTCGTTTAAAGCCAAAATCAATCTGTGCACGGGGTAAGCCAAAACGATTTGCATAATCGCCGCCGGCCAAAAATCCTGCCGAATGAACTTCGCCACGTCAATCGGTCGGTCGAGCATGAACAGAAAGCTGATCGTTATCGCGAAGTGAATGGCAAGCGCGGGTATTGAGCTTATTACGGGCAAGACCGATTGCTCGCGGAAAAGATTGATCGAAAATTTTCCGAAGATTAATCCGATTGTCATGTAGCTGAACGTCGCCAAGCCGAAGTAACTGCCCGCCGTCACGTCCTGCAACAAGCCCGCCATGAATCCGAAAAAAGTTCCCTGTTCATGCCCGCGCAGGAACGCAACCGAAACCGTCAACAAGAGCAAGAGATTTGCGCTGAAGCCGTCGTAACTCACGAACGTTAACAGCGAAGTCTGCAGGGCGTAGCACAGGACGAGCAGAGCCGCCCACAGCCCGATGATTTTCATTGCGGGGCAACCTCCTCAACCGGTTGCAGCTCTTCGGCAACATAGCCCGCCTGTTGCAGTTGTTGCTGTTGTGCGTCTTGAACTTGCTGTTGCGCGTCCTGAATCTGCTGTTGCGCCGCCTGAAGTTTTTGCGCCGTCTCGTTCGGGTCAGTTTCGGTGCCGGGTGTCTGTTGCGGCGGCTGAATCGGTTCGGGCGGAGCCTCGCGCGACGCAACGATTATCGCCACGTCTTCAAGCTTTTGAAAGTCAACGGACGTGTCAATCACGCCGTATTTGAGCAAGCCGCCTTCCTCGTTGTGGATATCGACGATTTTGCCGACGACAAGCCCTTTCGGGTAGACGCCGCCGAAACCCGACGTGACGACCATATCTTCGACTTGAACGTCAGAATCCTTCGGGATGTTGACCATGCGCGGGTAGCTTGGGTTTTTTATGTCGCCTTCGACGATGCCCGCCACGCGCGATTCGGGACGCTGAATCAAAGTGCCGACCGCCGAGCGCGGGTCTATCAACAGCTGAACCTTCGACGAATTGACGCCCGCCTCCATGACGTGACCGACCAAGCCCATTTCGGTGACGACAGCCATGTTGTTCGCCACGCCGTCGAGCGTGCCGCGATTAATGACGATAACGCTTGACCACGACGCCGATTCGCGCCCTATGACGCTTGCCGCAACCAAATCGAATTGGATAGCCGCCTGCTTGTAGCCGAGCAAATTGCGGAGTCGTTGATTTTCGGACGCGTATTCGGAGGCAGTCAAGTTCTGCGCGCGCAAGATTTCGACTTCCTCGCGAAGCAAACGGTTTTGTTCATGCAGGTGAGAAATTTCGGTAACGGTGTCCTTGACGAACATAAGTTGACTGCCGACCCACGAAAAGACGCGTTGGAACGGAGCCATAATCGTCATTGCCAAGCCGTCGGTCACGGGCGTCGAAAATTTGCTGCGCGCCGCGAAAAAGACAGAACAAAACACGCTGATGAATACGAAAATCAGCGCGATAATTTTTTTTGCCGATGCTTTTTCCCTGCGAATTTTTTTGCTCATTGTCTCAGCTTTTTGGATGTCATGACGACCCGCTTAAGCAAGTTTAAATCTTCAAGTGATTTGCCTGTGCCTTCGCCGACACAACTCAGCGCGTCGTCGGCGACGATTACGGGCATACCTGTTTCCTTCGCGATAAGTTTGTCCAAGTTGGCCAAAAGCGCGCCGCCGCCCGTCATCATTATGCCGTGATCCATTATGTCCGCGGCAAGTTCGGGCGGCGTCTTTTCGAGCGTGCCCTTAACCGCGTCGACGATTTTGAAAATCGGATCTCCCAAAGCCTCACGGATTTCGCTGGACTTGACTTCGACGGTTTTTGGCAAGCCGCTTACCAAGTCGCGCCCGCGAATCTGCATTGACTTTTCCTTATCGGGCGTGATAATCGCGGTGCCGATTTTGATTTTTAAATCCTCCGCCGTGCGTTCGCCAATCATAAGGTTATACATGCGGCGAATGTATGAAATAATGGACGAATCCATTTCGTCGCCGCCGACGCGAATGGATTTGCTGACGACAATGCCGCCGAGCGATATTACTGCGATTTCGGTTGTGCCGCCGCCTATGTCGACGACCATGTTGCCGGTAGCCTCTTCGACGGGCAAACCCGCGCCGATTGCCGCAGCCATAGGTTCTTCGATAAGGTACGCTTCACGAGCCCCCGCCTGTGTCGCCGCGTCGATAACAGCGCGCTTTTCGACTTCCGTGACACCCGAAGGCACGCCTACGACGACGCGCGGGCGCACGAATGATTTTGAGTTCATTGCCTTGCGAATAAAATATCTGAGCATTGCTTGGGTTACGTCGAAGTCGGCGATAACGCCGTCTTTCATCGGGCGAATCGCGATTATGTTGCCGGGCGTGCGACCAATCATCTGCTTGGCCTCTTCGCCCACGGCAAGTACGTCGCCCGTGTCACTTTTTATCGCTACGACAGAAGGTTCACGCAGGACAATCCCACGACCCTTGACGTGCACGAGAGTGTTTGCCGTTCCCAGGTCAATGCCCATGTCGTGCGACAGACCGCCAAAAAAACCCCACATCTGAAAAATTGCTCCCTTCCTTTGGTTAGATTTTTTTGCCTGCGCTAAGCGAAAACATTTTATCATACTTTTTACACTTTGCAACCGTATTTTAGGGACAAGAGTTTTTGCGGGCGTTGACAAAAAATCCTATCGTGGTAAATTCTTGCCCGAAAACTTTTTGGGAGGAATTCTTATGGCAATACTGGTTTGCGGGGGCGCGGGCTACATCGGTTCACACACGGTCAGGCAACTCCTTGCGGCGGGCGAAGAAGTCATAATCGCCGACAATCTTTCGACGGGACACCGCGCCGCCGTTAATTCCGCCGTGAAATTTTACGAGTGCGACATTCGCGACAAGGACGCCCTTAAAAAAATTTTCGCCGCGCACGAGGTCGAGGCAGTCTTTCATTTGGCAGCGTATATCGAGGCGGGCGAAAGCGTCGTCAAGCCGCTTAAGTACTTCAACAACAACGTCTACGGTATGCAAGTTTTGCTTGAGGCAATGACGGAGTGCGGCGTCGACAAAATTATTTTCAGCTCAAGCGCGGCGGTTTACGGCGAGCCCGAACGAATCCCGATTGACGAAGGCGACGCGACTTGCCCGACAAATCCTTACGGCGAAACGAAACTTATTATGGAAAAAATCATGCGTTGGGTCAGCGCGGCGCACGGCGTTCGCTACGTCAGCCTGCGATACTTCAACGCAAGCGGTGCGATTGAAGACAGCTCAATCGGCGAAGATCATCATCCCGAAACGCATTTGATTCCGCTGATTTTGCAAGTCCCGCTCGGCAAGCGCGACCACATCACGGTTTTCGGCACCGACTACCCGACGCCCGACGGCACTTGCATTCGCGACTACGTTCACGTCCTTGACTTGGCGGCGGCTCACTTGTGCGCGTTGAATTATCTGCGCGGGGGCGGCGCGTCGAATTATTTTAATCTCGGCTCCGGCAGCGGCTTTTCAGTCAAGCAAATCATCGACGCCGCCGAAAAAGTCACGGCTCAAAAAATAAAAACCGAACTCGGCGACCGCCGCGCAGGCGATCCGGCTCGGTTGATTGCTTCGAGCGACAAGGCGCGCAAAATTTTGGGTTGGGCTCCGCGCTTCGACGACGTGGAAAAAATTATCGCCACCGCGTGGAATTGGCACCGCACGCACCCCAACGGTTACGAAGATTGAATCAATGCCCGTCAAGCCGTTCAATGACGCTGTTTAAGAATGTGCTGAACTTCGCCGCGCCTTGTATATTCATATGTCCGTAATCGTAAAAGTCTCTATCCGTCATGCCTTGCAACTTCCACCCGTCGATAAAAATTGCATACGGGTGTTTTTTGCACGCCTGCCCGACGAGGCATCTGAATTCATCCAGCCGCTGTTTGTTGTAAAGTTTCATGTGCCCCGTCGACATCGGCATAAGGAAAATTATCGGGCGAATATGATTCCGGCCGCAAAGCGTCAAGTAGTCGTCCAGAATTTTTACGTTCTCATCGCGAGTTTCAGTGAAGTCTTTGCCGCCGCCGCCGTCTTTTTTCTGAATAATTTTTAAGCGCGACTGCGGCGTCATAAAGCAGAGCGGCTTTTTCACGTAAAAAGGATTGTTCACGTCGAACGGCTCAAGCGGCAGTCTCATCGAGAAATATTGCGGGCGCAGAAATTTCTTGTAAACTTCCTTCGGGATAAAAAAATTGTGCATGTCATTGAACGCGATAAGGTAATGCAACATCAGAAATTGCAGATTGGTTGACTTCGACAAGTCGTAATGAAATTTATACGGCGCAAGTTCAATCAGCGCGTAACGCAGCTTACTATGCCCCCCCCCACATATCACTGCGAATTTTGCGGTCTGAAAGTTATAGTACAAATCTTGACTTGAACGCGCAAAGTTAAACAGCTTGCGTTTGAATCGAGTAACGTCCAACCCGGTTTCGGCGTAGCTCATGCCCGTGGCAAACATGTCGAATTCAGCAACGTGCTCTTTGAAATATCGCAACGAGCGTTCGACCAAGAAATTGCCGTTGTCGAGAAAATTCAAGTTGACGCGCTTATTTTTGGGCACTTCGTAATCTTGAATCACCTTAAGAAAATCATCTGACCAGCCGTTATCAACGCACAAGACGTAATCGTAATAAAAATCGCGGACGCATTCTTTCAAGTCGTAGAGCGGGTGCAACAGCGTCGCGGGCAAACCGACGCGCTTAAGAATTTCTTTGGCGGGATCCACTTCGTCGACGACTATCGCGCAGAATTCAAGTGCCGGATTCAAAATCGACAGCTTTTGTTGCAGTTGATCAGTCCAAGTCACGAGCAAAACACGCATTCAATCAAGTCCCTTCGATGACGCCGATTTTAACAAGGTAAGTGTAAATGCCGCCGACTTCGTTTGAATCGGTGACGGCGGCGGCGAGTTTCTTTATGGCGTCGGGCGCGTTCGCCATAGCCACGCTCTGCGGAATCAGTTCAAGCATTTCAATATCGTTGTAGTTGTCGCCGAAGGCAACCGCCTCGTCGACCGTGTAGCCGTAGTGCTTCAGCAAAACTTCAATGCCCGTCGCCTTCGAGACGCTCTTGTCCATAATCTCCAACAGGTGCGGCGCACTACGGACGACGTTTAGCGTGGGAAACAGCTTGCCGAGTTCGCGCTCCATGTCAATGCAAACAGGCGGCTCGCACATGACAAGGATTTTGTTCGGGAAAATGTTTTCGTTCAACAGCGCGTCGAAGTTGCCGATTTCAACCTGCGCGGACGTTATGTCGACTTCGCGCTGAGCGCGCCAATCCATTGCCTCGACGAACCAACGCCGCCCCGTGTAGTAATTAACCGTGATGTCTTGCCAACGTTTCATAGCCGCCAAAATGCCCTGCGCGTCGTCGGCGGATATTTTTTTGTCGAAAAGGACTTCTTCCGCCGCCGTCAAGACCAATCCGCCGCTGTAGCTGATAACGGGCGTGTGCGCCATGCCGATCGCGTCGGTTATCGGGTAAATCGCTTCGGGCATGCGCGCGGACACGAAGACGAACGGCAAGCCCTTGGCGACGACAGACTTAATCGCTTTGACGTGCGCCGCGCAGGTTTTCTTGTCGTCGGTTAGAAACGTGCCGTCAATGTCGGAGAGAACGATTTTAATCATGTCAAACTTCCTTCCTGCTGAAAACTACAGACGCAAAAATTTTATCGCTCGCCAAGTTTTCGTCGCGCCAAAAAAGTTTCGCGTCGGCACCAATCATGTTGCGAATAAATTTTTTCGCAGGAGCGTCGTCGCCGCCCGTCACCCGCACAAAAATTTGCGGCGCAAGTTTAATTTCATCGGTGTCGAGGAGCGGGAATTTGACGGCGGCTTTCACGGCGTCGAGTGCGCTGAATCCCAAGCCGCAACCGAACGCAGCATTACCCCATTTGTCCGGCGAATCGCCCGCCGCAATCATGTTCATGAAAATATCGACGCCTTGCGCGAAAATGTCGTTGGCAACGTCGAAAACCTCGGCAAGCGACACCTGCATTTGATGGAGGCGGAAGACAAAAAATTTTTCGGTCGGCACGTCAAAAATCGTGTCGGCTTCCCTGCGCAGGATATTCAGGCAAAATTCGGCGTTCTGCTTGCGGACGGCGTTTTCCAAAACGAACGGGCGATTGACGAAGGCAACTATCGTCGCGTTTTGATTTTTGGCGCAAGAAATAATTTCGGGCAAGGCTTTGGTTGCGGCAGTCGAGCCCGCACCCGCCACGACGAAAACAACTTTCGCGCCGCGCAGGGCAGACGCAATGCGCTTGTAAATCAGCGTCGAGTCGCGATTGAGGAAAATATTCGTCTTCGCAGTGCTGACCAGCAAAAGATTTTCGTCGTTGCCGACCGTAATGAAATCGACGCCGCCCGTCATGCCGACGCTCGCCGCAATCATCTTGCCGACAGCCTTTGCACCGCCCTCGCCCACGCCGACGACTTTAATGTTAGGCTTGTCCATTAAGATTTCTCCCCGTCAATCGCTTTGCCAAATCTGATCGCTCAAAATGTCGATACAAGAAATTTTTCCGTTGGGCATGAACGAGCCCGTGTCCATCATCGTGATTTTGTTCGGCAGGCGAATCGGATAGTACCAATTGCGCTTAACAAACGGCGTGGGCGTGTGTCCGCAAATGACGTGCGCCGCGCCGCGATAGTTATTGTAAAATTCCTCGCGAATCCAGAGCAACGATTCTTCGTCCTGCTCCTCAAGCGATTTGTCGGGCTTCAATCCCGCGTGCACGAAAATATAATCCTCGCCGTCTATGTTCATTTGATGGTAATACGGGCGGTCGTTTATGAAATTCATTGCGCTTTCAAAGGCGGTCGGGTCTTTCTGCCGCCAAAGGTCGAATTCGGCCTTGGTCTTGTTGCCGCCGTTGGGAAGCCAGATATAACCTTCGGTACCGCCCAGCGCGTAGTAATAAAGCATCATCTGTTCGTGGTTGCCGCGCAGAGCAATGACGTTGGGCTTTTCGCTCATCTCCATTGCCCAGCGGAAACAGCGCATGTTTTCTTCGCCGCGGTCAATGTAGTCGCCCAGCAAAATCAAAAAATCTTTGCGCTCGTCGAAATCGATTTTATGGAAGAGCGACAACAGGCGCGTAAATTTCCCGTGCATGTCGCCGATTACCAATATCCGCCGATAATTCATCGCCTCGCCTCCAATTCAAGAAGCTCAATGAAAACTCTTAACGCCGATAATTTCTGTCACGCGGGCGATTTTCCTGCCTTATGACTTTCACCGTCGCCAAAGTCGGATCGTTCGCGCCGATAACGCGTCCCGTCGCCTGTCGAATCAAATCGACGGTCTGCGCGGAAATTTTTTCGCCCGGCATGATAAGCGGAATGCCCGGCGGGTAAAAAGTTATCTCCTCCGCGCAGATTCGACCGACAGCCTCGCGCAAGCCGACGACTTCAACGGGCGCGTAAAATGTTTCGCGCGGCGACAGCTCCGCTGTGCTTAAGGGACAAGGGACAAGGGACAAGGGACAAGGGATTGGCGGGCGGTGCGGCAGTCGGTTCAGCGCGTCGACAAGGGCGGCTGTCGTCTCGGCGGTATCGGCATAGGTTATCAGGAACAGCAAGTTTGCCGCGTCCGAAAGCTCGCATTGGACTTTCAAATCGCGGCGCAAAATTTCTTCCGCCTTCTGCCCCGTCAAGCCCAAGCCCGTGACTTTGACTGTGACTTTCGTCGCGTCGAGTGCAAAATTTTTCACAGCGTCGAAAGTTTTCAGCCCGTGAATTTTTTTTATCAGCCCGCGCAAATTTTTCGACAGGTCAACCGCCGCTTGAATCCGCCGCCGCCCGTCCGTTTCCATTTGCAAGCGCGCGATGTCCAACGACGCAAGCAACAGTTGATTCGGGCTCGTCGTCTGCAACAGGCTTGCCGCCCGCCGGACGCGTTCAACGTCGACCAAGCCGCGCCGAATCATCAGCATTGATGTTTGCGTCAGTGAGCCCAAAATTTTATGCGTCGACTGCGCGGCGAGGTCTGCGCCCGCGTCCATTGCCGACGGCGGCAGTTCGTCGCTGAAGGGCAAGTGCGCGCCGTGAGCTTCGTCGACAAGCAACATCATGCCCGCCGCGTGCACAAGCTCCGCAATCTTCGGCAAGTCAGCCGCTACGCCGTAATAATTCGGCGACACGAGCAGGACGGCTTTGGCTTGAGGAAATTTTTTAATCGCCCGTTCAATCGTCGCAATCGTGACGTTAAGCGGCAGACACAGTTCGGCGTCGAATTCTACGGGCAAAAAAATCGGCGACGCGCCCGACAGAATCAGCCCCGCGATAACCGACCGATGGGCGTTGCGCGGAATCATTATCGAATCGCCCGCCTGCACCGTCCCGAAAATCATTGCCTGCACCGCCGACGTCGTGCCGTTAACCATGAACAAGCAATCGTCCGCGTGCCACAGTCGCGCCGCCAAGTTTTGCGCCTCCATTATGCAGGCGTGCGGCTCGTGCAAGTCGTCGAGTTCTTCCATGAGCGAAACTTCTTGCCGTAGTCCTTCCGCCGTCAAAAGTTCGCGCAAAAGTTTATGTGCGCCGCGTCCCTGCTTGTGTCCCGGCGTGTGGAAGGGCATCACCGCGTCCGCCGAGTATTTTCGCATTGCCGCGACGATTGGTGCTGTGTGCATGTTCAATCCTCCATTGAAAAAAGCCCCGTGTGAGCAGCACGAGACTTTTTTCAAGCGTATGTGTATTTATATTTTAGGAGAGCTTTAACGAAAGCCTGAACGCAGTATAGCACGGCTGATAACAATTATCAAGTGCTTTGAAAAAATTTTTTTATCCGTTGTTGCCGCGAACAATCGGGCGGCGAACGACTTCGGCGGAAACCGTAACTTCGTCGCTTTTTACCGTCACGCCTTCGGGCACGACAAGCTTGAGCGTACCTTTGAACAGTCTCTGACCCGTCTGCACGGTGAAAGGTTCCGTCTTCAACGTGAAGATAGAATTAATCAAGGAGTCCGCGCCGCTGATTTCGACCTGCGCGGGCTCGACGTTGACTTTGATAAGCTCCCAACCGTCGGGCGCAGTCAATTCGGGGACGACGGGGACGATTCGCTTTTTGAAGCCGCTCTCAATGTCAACGGAAACCGTGATGACGCTCGGCACCACGCGCACGAAGGGAACAACGTTTTCTTTGTCGTCGACAGTGCGCATCGGGATTTGCAATTCAAAGCTCGACGTATTGCCCGACAAATTAACCGTGCCGTAAACTCTGGACGCCGTATCGACAAAACTCTTCGGGCCGACGACCGTCACCGTTTCCATAGACTTGCGAACTTCTTTGACGACCGAATCTGCGGCGACCGCGCCCGTTGTCAAAATTTCAATCGGCATTTGGCGTTCGCTCAGCGGGTCAAGCTTGACGGCGACAACAGCCGGCTTCGTTTCAACTAACTCGAATCCTTGCGGCATGACGACTTGCGGCGTGATTTGATGGTCGCCCTCGCTTAAGCCCTCCAAGTTGGCATAGACGCGGAAGGCGTTGGCGTCGTACTTGACGAAATTGGAACGCGGCGCGCGAGTATCTAGGATTATCGTCTTTTCTTGACAGATTGGAATCAATTCATACGGCGCATTGGAAATGGTGAGCGGCACGGTGTAGGAACCGTCCATCGACGGGTCTTGGTCTGCCATGACGAAAACCCACATGCAGAAAGCCGCAATCAGCGCGATTAACTTTTGCAGGAGGTTGCGGCGGAAGACGTTTAAAATCTGCGTGATCATTTCTTGCCCCTCCACTTCGACAGCACGTTTCCGAAAAATTTATCTTCGCGGCGCGTGAAGGCGGGACGAATCTTCGCCGCCAAAGTTTGCTCGTCCAAGTGGCGAACCATGCGCCCGTTCTCCGCGACAGAAATCGTGCCGGTCTCTTCGCTTACGACGACAATCAGCGCGTCGCATTGCTCCGACAAACCGATAGCCGCCCTGTGGCGCGTGCCCAGCTCCGTTGACAGTTCGTGATTCTCCGTCAGCGGCAGGACGCACGCAGCCGAAATCAATCTGTTGCCGCGAATAATCGCCGCGCCGTCGTGCAAGGGCGTGTTAACTATGAAAACGTTCAACAAAAATTCCGACGAGATAATTCCGTCAATATGAATGCCCGTGACGCTTATGTCGTTCAATTTCATTTCGCGTTCGAGAACCATGAGCGCGCCGGTCTTTGTCTGCGAAAGTTTCTTCGCCGTCTTGACGATTTCATCGACGACAGAATCGGCTTCCTTTTTATCCAGCAGGGAAGTGCTTTGACGCAGGAATTGCCCTTGCCCGATATGCTCCAAGGCGCGGCGCAGTTCCGGTTGAAACAAAATCGGCAACGCTATCAAAAGCCAATCCGAACTTTTTTGCAACAGCCAACTCATGACGTGCAGATTCAGCCAGCCGCAAATCACCGTTAAAAGCGCAATGACTATAAGCCCTTTGACGAGCGTAATGGCGCGCGTGTCTTGAATCATTTGGTACATTTTGTAAAAGATCATTGCGACGATAACGATGTCGAACACGTCGAGCGGGGCTATCGTCGACACTAGGTCGCGGACTTTCGTCGGAAATTCAAAATCCATCGGCACAGACATTCCTCCTTCAGACTGTGGGATATAATTTTTCGTTAACTGTCGCCGCGAAGTCGTCAAGCAGGAAAATATATTTCTGCGCCACGTGACGATAAATTTCCTGCGCAGTTTCCGCGTCGTAAGTGTGACTTGAAAGGTTGCACTTTTCCAGCATGTCAAGCCAAGCGTCGGCGTCGGCAATCAGTTCCGTTTGAAAGGCGTTTCTTATGGCGGAGCGTGGGCTATTGACTTCAATGCCTTCGTAAGCCGAAAATGCTTTCATCAACTTCCATGACAGCTCAAAACAAAATTCAAAGCGTTGAATCAGCCCGTCGAGATAAAGTTCGTCCGCCGTGATGTCTTTTTCCAAAGCCGCGTGCAGTTTCGACAAAGCGCGTGAAAAATCTTCGTGTTTAAGTTTAACTTGTTCGAGCGTCATGGAAACACCGTCATTGCTTGCGGCGAACAAAAGCTTGCCGTCGCGATTGATATTGTTCAATAAATTTTTGCCGGCGGTCTGCAAGTCGATTATGTCGGTCGTGCAGGGCAGGGTTGAGCCTTCAAAATCCGCCGCCAACTGCGCTTGAAGCGGTCGCGAAAATTTTACTGCCAAGTCAACGTCGGAAGTCCGCTTGCAATCGCCGCGTGCCCGCGAACCGAACAGTATCACCGATTCGAAAGAATCTGCGTGGGCGAATAAAATTTTCAGCAAGGTTTTCAAGTGTTTGTTCGATAGGCCGTACATTTTCCACCTCTGCACGCTAAATATACTACAAAAATTTTTCAGATTCAATCAGCGGGCGGGGATTTGCGTCCTTGCGCAAAAATTTTTTGCCGATATAATTAGCGAAAACAATTTCGGAGGGAAAAATTTCATGAGCAATCTTGAAGTCGGTATCGTCGGTCTGCCGAACGTGGGCAAGTCGACGCTGTTTAACGCGATAACGAAAGCGGGCGCGGAAGCGGCGAATTATCCGTTCTGCACGATTGAGCCGAACGTCGGCGTCGTCGCCGTGCCCGACCCGCGCCTTGAGGTCTTGACGAAACTTTACAGCTCCAAGAAAACCACGCCCGCAAGTGTCCGCTTCGTCGACATCGCCGGGCTGGTAAAGGGCGCGTCGAAGGGCGAAGGGCTCGGCAACAAATTTTTGGAACACATCCGCCAAGTCGACGCAATCGCCCACGTCGTGCGCTGTTTCGAGGACGAAAACATTACGCACGTCGCCGACACCATTGACCCGTTGCGCGACATCGACACTATTCAAACGGAGCTGTGCCTTGCCGATTTGGACGTTGTCGACAAGCGGCTTGCCAAGGTTGCCAAGCTTTTGAAGTCGGGTAGCAAGGAAGCAAAGCTTGAATCCGAAATTTTGGAACGCGTCAAAAATTCTCTAAACGACGCGAAACCTGCGCGGCATCTCAACTTGACGGACGACGAACTTGCCGCGATTCGCGACGCAAATCTTTTGACGCTCAAGCCCACGCTTTACATTGCCAACGTCGCCGAAGACGACATCGCCGCCGAAAACGATTACGTCAAAAAAGTTCGCGCACTCGCCGAAAAGGAAGGTGCTCAAGTCGTCGTGATTTGTGCGAAGGTCGAAGAGGAAATCGCCGAACTGGACGCCGACGAAGCTAAAGAATTTTTGGCTGACTTGGGACTGGAAAGTTCGGGGCTTGACCGATTGATTCACGCGGCGTTCGATTTGCTCGGCTTGATGACGTTCCTCACCGCCGGTGCAGACGAGTGCCGTGCTTGGACGATTGCAAAGGGGACGCCCGCAGTCAAAGCGGCGGGCAAAATTCACAGAGACATCGAACGCGGTTTCATTCGCGCGGAAATTGTCAACTACGACGATTTGATTCGACTCGGCTCAATCAATGCCGCCCGCGACAAAGGTCTCGTTCGCCTTGAGGGCAAGGATTACGTCATGCAAGACGGCGACGTTACTTACTTCCGCTTCAACGTCTGAAAAAAAATTACAGCCTCCCTTGCGCGGGGAGGCTTTTTTGTTATGGGCTGTTGGTAAAATCCGACAAGTGACGGTTATTTTTCCGCCTGACTTCGTTGTTTCACGCTTGACGTACCTAAGTACGCCTTCGCGCTTACGCCTCGTCATAAGAAAAAAGAGTGATAAAAATGTTGTGGTAAAGTAAAGTTGTAACGAAAGTGGCTAAATAGGAGGAGAGAAAAAATGCCACAGATTTACAACGAAGAATTCCGAAAAAAAATAGTACGC
>Ga0310697_10000722_pt1 | contig 42578 bp, 35 predicted proteins | sample 172DNAGHGlowgp2_FD_203883 | JGI IMG/M metagenome (GOLD analysis project Ga0310697, IMG submission 203883) | Sheep rumen microbial communities from Palmerston North, Manawatu-Wanganui, New Zealand - 1728 DNA GHGlow gp2 (v2) (version 2) | ecosystem: Host-associated > Mammals > Digestive system >...
CAAGCTTAGCCCAAGCGCCCCCCCCCAATACAATTCCGACCAAGCGCACTTTCGGCATTTGGTGAAGGAAAACGCTCTTCATGCGACATTTTAATGTCGCATCTGCCGCGTTTTTGCCCCTCAGATGCCGATTTCGCGCTTGATGCATATCGCCAAGTAGTAAATTGCGCCCTGGTTAGAGAAAGCAGAAGAGAATGGGTGGCACTTACAGCCCCTCACATTCTAAACATATCCTCAAACATTCCAACGTCCGAACAAATCTACCGTCCCTCCCCACACTTTCAAGAGCTCTCCACCCACACCGACGATCACCCCCACAAACTGTCACCGCCCCCCTTCCCAACCATCACCCTCACAGACCTCAACCTCAACAACGCACTCGCTGGCCCCCAACGCCCTCACCGCGACGCCCAGATATAAGCCGTTTTTTCAACGTCGCGTCACAAAACTGCCCCAATCCACACAAAAACAAACCGCGACGCCCAAAAACCACCCACATATTTGCCGTCGCGGCAGGATTACAATAGAAGAGCATTGATTACTATAGAAGCGCATTAAGCGCATTCAGAAGAAGGCTCATATCGGCAGCCCCCCCAGAAGCGCCCTCAGGAAAAGACCCATCGTGGTAGCCCCTCCCAGAAGCACGCCCAGTAGCAAGTCGTGAAGCTCACTCAGTAGTAGGCCAAAGCGCTCCCCAGTGCAATTCCGACCAAGCGCACTTTTGGCATTTGGCGAGGGAAAACGCTCTTCATGCGACATTACGATGTCGCATCTGCCGCGTTTTTGCCCCTCAAAGGCCTATTTCGCGCTTGATGCATATCGCCAAATAGTGAATTGTGCCCGGGTTAGAGAGGTGCGGAAGGAGATGGCGGGAGGGGAAGTAAGAGAGAGGAAGCGCTAAAGATAGGTAGGGGCGGAAGAGAGGAAATCAGAAGGACGAAAAGGGCGAGAGGAGAGGGTTCGAGAAATAGGACGTGCTAGTGGAAAGGGCGGAAATGGAGAAAGGAAATGGGGAAATAGCGAGAAGGAGGGCGAAAAACATATAATGGGCTGGCGGAAAGGAGGAAAGGCGGCAGTGAAGCGCACGAAAACGGGGAAAACGTGCGCGGAAGCAGACGATCACGGGGAAAAGCGCACGAAAACGGGGAAAACGTGCGCGGAAGCAGACGATTCCGGCGAAAAGCGCACGAAAATGAGGAAAACGTGCGCGGAAGCAGCCGATCACGGGGAAAAGCGCACGAAAATAGGGAAAACATGCGCGGAAGCAGCCGATTCCGGCGGAAAGCGCACGAAAACGGAGAAAACGTGCGCGGAAGCAGCCGATTCCGGCGGAAAGCGCACGAAAACGGGAAAAACGTGCGCGGAAGCAGCCGATTCCGGCGGAAAGCGCACGAAAACGGAGAAAACGTGCGCGGAAGCAGACGATTCCGGCGAAAAGCGCACGAAAATGGGGAAAACGTGCGCCAGACAGGAGGAAACGAAAAAGGAGCTGCGAACGCAACTCCTCGAAAAGTCATTTAGACAAAAAGCATCCCGGAGGGCGCCTGGTCATTTGCGTTTGCCGTAGGTGAAGTGCCAGATCAAGGGGCCGAGGAAGTAGACGAAGCATTCCAGGATGCCGATGACCACGAGGCCCATCAGGACCCACTTCCCCACCTCGGCGGCGAGGGAGCCTTCGATGACACGGCCGAAGCAGAGGCCAATGACGGCGATGGCCAAAGCAGCCACCACCGCCACCCAGATGGCGACGCGTTTGACGAACGTTATCTTATCCATATCCTAAATGTATTCAGTAGATCTCTAGTTTATAGTTGCCTGAGACAGAAGCGTGTTTTGCAACGGATTGAAAATCAATTTGATCCGCAAAAACTCCATGTCTAAAACGGAGGATGAGGTTTCAATCAATAATCGTATAATCAATCACTTACAAAACACGCGGCAAGGAGGAATACGGCGGCGGAAGGTGAGGGGGATCACGGCGGCGGGGTCACATACCGGGGCGGCTGCGGGAGATCACGGTGACGGGATACATTCCAGGACGGCGGAAGGTGTGGGAGATCAAGGCAGTGGGGTTACATACCGGGCGGCGGATGGTGAGGGGGATCACGGCGGCGGGGTCACATACCGGGCGGCGGATGGTGAGGGAGACCATGACGGCGGCGGAGTTACATACCGGGGCGGCGGATGGTGAGGGGGATGGCGGCGGGGGGGAAGGCGGAGCGCGAGGCGCAGACGAGCGCGAGGTAGCCCCCGCCGCCGGCACCCGGCATCTTCCAGGCGAGGACGCCCGGCTGGGCGGAGTACATGTCAATGTACTCCTGCACGCCGGGCTGGATCATCGCCGGGAACATCGCCACCTGGGCCTCAAACGAGGCCCGGTAGGCGCCGGCGAAGGCGTCGAGGTCCCGGGCCAGGATCGCGTCCCAGCAGCGTTCCGCTGCGGACGCGAGCGCCCGGACCTTAGCCTCGGTGATATCCTTCCCGGCTACCACCGAGCACCCCGGCCGCCGGGGAAACATCGGTATCATACACAGATGCTCCTCCAGCCACGAGAGTACATTCTCGTCGTAGCAGGTCTCGATCTTGTCCGGCCAGAAACGGTTGTCATAATAGTGCCGGCAAAGTCCGGGCACGCAGATTCCGATGGAATCCTGTGCCCCGGACACGATCCCGTCGGACCGCTCGGGGTCATTCTCGAAGCAGAAAACCAGTTTAGCCAGCATCTCGGGATCCATATTCGGCAGCTGATAGGGCCAAATCTTCTTTATCACATTGCGCGTCGAAGTCGACAGCCCGCAACGCTCCCGCACCTCGAACGTCGGCTCCAGCGAGATCGTGATAGCCCAGCCCGGCGCGAAGCAAGACACATACGGCTGGTCTATCCACGTCCCCGCCAGGTCCAAACGCGTCGGTATCCGGCTCCCTACCTTTTTCAAGGAAGTGCTCGAGCGGGCCTCCAGCCCCTCGTGGGGGTCGCGGGAGAGTACTACGTACTCGATACCCCGCTCTTCACAAAACCTCTTCTTCTCCTCGCTCCCGCCATCCTCATTCACGACCAGTATATCCGGCTTGAGGAAATCCACAGTCGGCACGAAGTCCATCACCCCGCTTCCGGCATTGATGAACGCATCCTTCACATAGCGGATGCTCTTCACCATGAAAAGCCTTTCCTGCTCGCTGTAAACCGTCTTGTGATGCTTATAGTCCAGAATCGTCGCATCCGACCCGATACCCACATACAAGTCGCCATACGCCGACGCCTGCCGGAAAAACTCCACATGCCCGCTATGCAGCAGGTCATAACATCCCGAAACAAAAACCTTCTTTGCCATTACCGCTCCGCGCGCATTGGATTGTTCAAGAAATCATCATACGCCAGCCTGATGCCGTCCTCCAGCTCGGTCTTGTAAGTCCAGCCGAGCGCAGTGGCCTTGGACACGTCCAAGAGCTTGCGCGGCGTCCCGTTGGGACGCGTCGTATCCCAAAGGATCTCTCCATTATACCCGACCACCTTGGCCACAAGCTCAGTCAGCTCTTTGATGGTCAGTTCCTTGCCAGTGCCGGCATTCACAGTCTCATTGCCGGAATAATTGTTCATCAGGAACACGCACAGATTGGCGAGGTCATCCACATAGAGGAACTCCCGCAGAGGAGACCCGTCACCCCAGCAGGTGACGGAAGGCGCGCCGGCCACCTTCGCTTCGTGGAAGCGACGGATCAGGGCCGGCAGCACATGCGAATGCTCCGGATGGTAGTTGTCATTCGGCCCGTACAGATTGGTCGGCATCACCGAGATATAGTCCGTCCCGTACTGCCTGTTCAGGAACTCGCAGTATTTCAGGCCGGATATCTTAGCCAAGGCATAAGCCTCGTTCGTCTTCTCCAGCGCCCCGGTCAGCAGGCAGCTCTCCGGCATCGGCTGCGGCGCCATGCGCGGATAGATGCACGACGATCCCAGGAACTCCAGCTTCTTGCAACCGTTCTTCCAGGCAGCATGGATCACATTCATCTCCAGGATCATATTGTCGTACATGAAGTCCGCCAGCGCACTCTGGTTGGCGACGATGCCGCCAACCTTGGCGGCGGCCAGAAACACATATTCCGGCTTCTCCGCCTCGAAAAACGCCTCCACATCCGCCTGCCGGCAAAGGTCCAGCTCCTTGTGCGTCCGCACGACGATATTGTCATAACCCTGCCTCCGAAGCTCGCGGACGATGGCCGAACCCACCATTCCCCGGTGCCCGGCCACATAGATCTTGCTATTCTTCTCCATCATCTAACTTGCTACGCAGATAAAGTTTCCGAACTTTCTTCATGTCGTGCTTGACCATGATCTTCACCAGATCCTCGAAGCTCGTCTTCTGAGGATTCCACCCCAGGACGGTCCGGGCCTTGGTCGGATCGCCCAGCAGCTGGTCGACCTCGGCCGGACGGAAGTACTTCGGATCCACCTCGACCAGCGTCCTGCCGGTGGCCACGTCGATGCCCTTCTCGTCCACGCCCTCGCCTTCCCAGCGGAGCTCGATCCCGACCTCCTTGAAGGCCAGCGTGCAGAACTCCCGCACGGAATGGTACTGCCCCGTCGCAATCACGAAATCGTCCGGCTGCGGCTGCTGCAGCATCAGCCACATGCATTCCACGTAGTCCTTGGCATATCCCCAGTCGCGGAGCGAGTTGAGATTGCCAAGGTACAGCTTGTCCTGAAACCCCTGGGCGATGCGCGCAGCCGCAAGCGTGATCTTGCGCGTCACGAACGTCTCCCCTCGCCTCTCCGACTCATGGTTGAACAGAATGCCGTTGCAACAATACATCCCGTAGCTCTCGCGATAATTCTTCACGATCCAGAACCCGTACTGCTTTGCCACGCCATACGGGCTGCGAGGATAGAACGGCGTCGTCTCCTTCTGCGGGATCTCCTGCACCAGGCCGAACAGCTCCGAAGTCGAAGCCTGATAGATGCGGCAAGTCTCCGTCAGGCCGGCAATGCGCACGGCCTCCAGAAGCCGCAGCACACCTATCGCATCGGCATCCGCCGTGAACTCCGGCACATCGAACGACACCTTCACATGGCTCTGCGCCGCAAGGTTGTAGATCTCATCCGGCCTGATCTCTGAGATGATGCGGATCAAGCTCGACGAATCCGTCATGTCGCCCCAATGAAGATTGACCAGACGCCTCTTCTTCATATCCCTCACCCACTCGTCCAAATACAGATGCTCGATACGCCCCGTATTGAACGACGAACTGCGCCGCAGTATGCCATGAACCTCATATCCCTTCTCGATCAAAAACTCCGCGAGAAAGGACCCATCCTGCCCGGTAATACCGGTGATTAGTGCTTTTTTCATTTATAAATGTATTTGAATTTCAAGACATTGCCCATCTTACCATCATTCCTGCCAGCACAGCGATGAAGATACTCAGCAAAGTCCCGGCAAGTACATACTCTGACTTATTCGTCTGAGAGTCTCCAAAGCGTATAATCGATTTTGCTGCGATCAACAGTCCCAGAGCATCATATCTCTGCAGGCAGACAAAAATCAGAATTAGCCACCGCTCTATCGTGCCAATTAGAGCACCGGCATTAAAACCGTTCTCGCGCTCCTCCGGCATATTAACGCTATAGTGCTTAAGCATCAGCTTAATGAAAATATTAGCAGGTTTCCAGCAAACCAGTACAGCAACCGCAGAAGCAACTGTACATGCACTTATTCCAAACGGAATAGTCCAATCATGAAGCGAACACCATAGCCAAGATATTCCAGCAATAACAAGGACGTGCAATGCCTGATCCAGAACAAACCAAGTCACATTTTCATCCCGGTACGATTTCCACATATCAATTGCCCCGTGCGTTGCGCCAATTAACAATGCACACCACCAAAAAGACACATCCCATGACACTAGCCATGATAGCCCAAATACCGTAGCCGCGTGCAAGTAGTGGTACGGGCTCCGGATTCTCCTTTCAATCTTGTCCTCACAAGTTTTTCTGGTCTGCAACACAAAGTCCGCCACCAGATGCGCCAAAAGAAGGCATAAAAACAATTCTACCCACATATCTTTTCAAAGTTTAAGTGTTCAAAGTCGGTTATGGCGGTATTCAACAATCCCCACTGAGCCAAGGAAGAACGGCTATTCACCGCCGATTGATAAACATTCAGTATTTCACTTATCTGCCTTTCTTTGTATCCAAGTAGTTTATAAAAAACAACCTGCGCTTGTTTTATTGAATATGACCCTATCAGGTTATCAATCAATGATATGTATGACTCCAACAGCCAACGAACCCCTATATAATCACACTCTATCCCAATTGTTGAATATACATCTCTGTCCGAGCTTATAGCATCTAGATTCCTTCCAGAGATATAAATAGCTGGTCCATCGATGATATCATCCTCTTTATTGACATACTTAAGGTGCCCTAATCCTATAGAGAACCGGATTCCATTTTGTCGCGTTGCGAAAGAACTCTCTACATTATCAACATAAAGACGGACAAACAACTTAATAATGATTGCAATCCTCAACGCCTTCCCACAGTCCGGGACAAAACACTCTATTGTATCCCCCCGGATAATTCTTCCCCAGAAGCCGGGTACCAAATCGGTCTCAATGCGTTCAAAGAGAGATTGCAGCCGCTTTCGAAGTTCAATCAAGTCTTTTGTTTCAAGAGAAGTCGAATTAACAATATCCGCAGAAATGGTGGCATTCATCATCAAAAAAATTGTTCAAAGCAAAAATATCAAAGAAATATTAGATATCAATGAAATATCAAAGAAATATTAGATATTTTTTACACTCTAGTCTTTCACTTCTTGCTCTAATTGACTTAATTCCATTTTAAAGAGGACTTAGTCAATTATGGGTTAAAATGACTATTAAAAAGACATTAACTCCTCCTCCCCCAGCGGCTCGTACGGGCCGTCCTTGCACTCGAGGATCACTGTGCCGCTCTCGAGGACCTCAACGGTGTGCCATTGGCCGAGCGGGATCTGCAGCGCGGGCACAGGCCCGCCGGGGAACATATCGATCACCTCCGTCACCTGGCCCGATTCGTCATAAAAGATCTCGCGCAGATGCCCGCGCAGCACGACCACGGTCTCGGACGATTTCATGTGCCGATGGATCGGCAAAGGCGTCCCCGGCTCCAGCGCATTCAGCATCCGCTGCGAGCCATCCGCGGGAGAATTCCGCAGATCGAAATTCATCCTCAAGCGAGGCGAAGCCTTGGCCTGGGCGGAAAGAGAATCGAGAAGATGAGAATCAATTACCATCGAAAGTCCAAAATCAAGGAAATCTATCTGCAATAGCGGCCTTGAATGAGGCGACAAAAAAGGGGAAAACTATTGGTCAACAATTGGATTTCAAAAACTAATTCGTAACTTTGTTCCAGCAAGTTTGTGGTCGTGGAATCGGCCGTATTTTATCAGTTAGAGCATTGTCTCCTCTCCAGGAGCGATGCTCTTTTTATGTAACAGAGCGGAGATGGTCAGATTTGTCAATGAGAAGGTCCCCGACTAATAAAACAAACTTGAATATGATAAAATACGACCTATTCATCATGTGCATCTCTGTCCATGGTACAGATGCCAAACCCGTTTATGTGCGCTCCCACTGGAGAGTTCAGAACGGAAAAAGAGTCCACGTGAAGGCCCACTGGCGAAAGCGATAGCTTGAGTCATGGCCTAATCGGTCTCTGACCGGTGCTGCACCGACATCTCCGCAGGAGCCTTGGCTCCGGAGGGCTGCCCGCAAGAGTGGCCCTCTTTGATATTATGCGTCTGTTCCCTATTCATCAAACTCTGCCACCCGACTTGAAAAAGCCCAGCATGCGCGTGCAATATAAAACCTTGATAATCAATTAAATCGCCAAAATCCCTGTCTCAAAAACGGAAGAGGAAAAATAAGGAAAGTGTTCAGTTTCAAGCATTTACATTGCACGCCTGCAAGACCGGGGCGAGCCGGGAGACGGAACCCGCAGAAGATTACCCGTGCATAGGCGCGGAGATCCGAGGGAGGCGGTGCGTCATGATAGTTTTAGGTCCTTGACGAAGAAGTAGCCCCAGACGTAGCGGAGGAGGCAGCCGAGGCTGGTCTCGTCGGAGAAGAGGCGGAATTTCCAGCCGGAGCGGAGGATCCGCAGCGCGATGCCGAGCCGGCCTCCGACGTAGCCGGAACGCTCGCCTATCGTCAGGATGTCATCAAGCATTCTGCGGTCCTCAGGGGTGAGGCGGCGAGGATCGCCAGCGCCTCCCTGCCGGGCGGATTCGGCGGAAGCCGGGACGCCGCACACATATTCCGCCAAGCGCGTCATTGATTCCGCGAAGCGCGAAAGGCCATAACGGGAGCATATTGACATGAATTCTGACCAATCAAACTCCTGGCGGTATCGCTTCAGGAACATCGCCCAGTCGCAAACATGCCGCAGCGAGATACCTTCTTCCACAAGAAAGTGCTGGTGCGCATGCCTGGTCAGGAAAAGAGCATTGAACAACGGAGGACCGACCAATAACGAAGACCCCTCCAAAGGCCGCAGCGCGCCCGGGGCTTCGAGCATCCGCTCAAGCTCGAGCTCGAAGCGCTTCCAGCGCGCGCTCCCCCGCCATCCCGTCAGGAACTGATGGTTTTCAACGCTCGCACCTTCATACTTAAAGGACGAATGCTTGTAATGGAATCGACGCACCTTCACCCCCGCAGCCTCCATCGCGCGATTCCCCTGCTCGAACGCGCTCCGGTCCGTCGCCGGCCCGTCGCCCAACAGGAAACAGTCGAAATCGCACGAATACCGATGCTGCGGGACCGGATAGCATTCGCCCAGCGCAAAGCCCTTCAGCACCAAGGTGCGCAGCCCGGCCGCCGAGAACAACTCTCCCAGCGCCGATACCGCCTTCCACTGCTTGTCGCACTCAACCTCGACGTTCAACGTGGCCCCGAACCAATCGTACTTCACCGCCTTGAACTCACGGTCCAACGGGAGCGAAAGCCGCGGATCGGCCTCGTAGCACTTCTGCAAGCCATCGTGCGCGAGGGCTGCGACGCCCTGCTCCGTGGCCAAGGCCACAAGCGCAGGCCAGTCCGCGCCCTCCGTCACCGACAGGTCCGTCTCATCACCCAGCGCGATGCGCAATAGTTTGAATAATGCTTCCACTACAACGACCTCAAATACTCCTCATGCAAATGGTAATACTTCTTCATAAACAGCACATAAGCACACACCAGAACCACCAGCACACAAGCAAGATAAATCCAATGTGCCATCACAGAAGAAGGAATCAAATACACCATCACCAGCGAAATCACCAACTGCAACACCATATATATCAGCGATACCGTCACATGCGACATCCCCAGCTCATTCGCCATCAATTGATATGCGTGCTTCCGATGCGCCTGCCCGAGATTCTCGTGCAGCATGATCCGATGCACAATCGTACAGCACCCGTCAACGCCATAAACTATCAGGAATACCAGCCAAGTGATATCGCCAGTCTTCATCACCAAGCATCCAATCATGAATAGCAGGATGAATGCAATCCCAACCGAACCGACATCACCCGCGAAACACTTCGCCTTATTCTTCGGCCGGAAATTGAAAAACGCGAACACCAGAACGGCCAAGATCGTCACCACGATCAAACTTGGATCCACGAACCCATCCCGCACATTTCTCAATGCCAGCGGCACCAATACCGCCATTGAATACCCCGCAGTGATCCCATTGATTCCATCCATGAAATTGTAGATATTCGTCGCCCCCACACAAACGATAAGCGCCAGAATCAGAGCCCACCAAAAGTCAAGATGAATCATGTCTAACTGATAGAAAATCAGCCCCATCGCCACGAACTGCGCCACCAACCTCACCGAATCCGGCAGCGAGCGAATATCATCCACAAAGCTCATCCCCGCCGCCAATGTCACTGCTATCAGGAACCAGGGGTACTGGAACCCAAAGAATGCCGCCCAGATCCAAATCCCTATCAAGAAAATGATTCCCCCACCCCGAAGTACAATCTTTGAGTGCGAGCTTCGCTCGTTGGGTTTGTCGATGATATTGAAATGGTCCGCGATGCAGAAATAGAACAATTCCGCCGCAAAAACTAATAATAATACTATTATGTAAACATGAAGCATTTTAATTCTCTATGGACATCTATTAGATCTGATAAGAGACTATTGGAACTATTCTTATTCAATTAAGAAAGCCTTTAATATCCTCATAAAACACACAATCCCTTCTTTCTTCTCCAAATATGCTTTCTAAATACGATTCCCCAGAAAGAAGTCGGCGAATGCCTTGTACTAAAGGTTTAGCTGGAACACCGCCAAATAGCCATCCTTCCCCAATGTCAGAATAATCCTTATTTATCAGACTCCTTGAAGCAACAACAGAGAAAGGCGGAAGAGCTGAACCTTTCATAATAGATACACCATTAGTAAGCCATACGTTATGCCCGATATATACAGGTTTATCTCTATTCATTATCTTGCCATTCAACACAGTATAATGAAAATTCGTATCAAAAACTTGACAATCCCATCCAATTCTACAATTATCATCGATTATTATGCTTTTTTTAGCATGAATCTTCGTTTTCCTGTTAATGTATATGTTGCTCCCTAGTCGGAGTTCTGCACCTTTACACACTGAAACAATACAGCCCTGATCTATCGTTACACCTGTCCCACAATATAACGTTCCCGCAAGCCTTATATATGTTTTATAGAGATTTGAATGCCCCATAAAAGCAGTAAAAGCCCCTCCCCCAAGCTTTAATGCACAAGTAGAGATATTATCTAAACGAACACAGCCTCGATGTAAATCCTCAAATCCGATGTATCCAAATAAAAAGACAGGCAACCTAAGAGCATCGTGGAACTTAAAGACCTTTAAATTAAACCAAATCGTTTTTATTGGTCGAAAATGTAGCTTTCTTAGCTCCTTTAATCTGGCTATCATACCAAACGCTTAATTAATCAAAAGTAAACCACTTTGTTCCCAATACAAAGGCTCATTATTAGTATAACTCACCAACAAGTCTGGGCGATCCGTTGTCACATATTCAAAACCATTCGTAAAAGCCCAGTCATAATCTAGTGAATCATTTACAATCCAAGCAGACAGGACAAATCCCATTTTACGTGCGTCCTCAATCAAAAAAGAATTCTCCTTATATAGCTTCACAGTATAGTCCATACCCCTATATCCGAAAGATGCTAAATATGCTGGAGACAATGGGGAAGTTCCTGTTTTAAGCAATTCAACATGATTTCTTGGGTTATCTGCGATTATATTCTCACAGGCTTTTCTATGGAAAGAAATATATACAATCTTGTTTTTTATTCCGGAATCCTGTATTATCCTAGGAATCAATAATGAAGACTCAACATCCTTCATCTCAATAAATAGAATCATTTTAGGATACTCCCTCAATTTATTAATATACTCTCTGAATGTAGGGACCCTCTCCCCATTAGACAGCGGGGTTAAAACTAAATCCTTATACTCAGAAGAAGAAATTGTTAGTCCTGCATGCTCTTGATCATGACAAACAATGACTGAGTCATCAGCTGTTGTCCAAATATCGAACTCAATACCATCTGCACCAATCTCAAAGGCTTTTTCAATAGCAGTGATAGAGTTTTGTGCCGATCCTTTAGTGTTCCAATAGCCCCGATGTGCAATAATTTTCGTTATTCGAGTATCAGAGATCTCTGTAATGAAAGACGGAATCACAAGTTGGTCATAAGTTATAGTATTACTCGTACAGGATGAAATAAAAAGCATTGAGAAACATGCAACTCTTCTAAAAAAATAGCTAGTCTGGCTCAACATGTTCACGCAATTTGGAATAACAAAACTCAGCAATTGTACTCATGCCTTCTGCCGAAGGATGCGGGAAATCAATCATTGAAATCATTGATTCAATCTCTCTTAAATCAATGACTATAAGAGAATAGTACTCGGCTATTTCATAAACTGTATTAGCATATGGTTCCTTCATCCCCATCAAAACTACACAACAAACATCTTTTGATTTTCTCAGTGCAGTCCTAACATACTTTTCGTACGCTTGCGAAAACTGGGAACAATTCAACTGATTATCTGGGCAGAAATGGTCTACCTGACCTATAGGGACACTATACCTAGAGTCATTATAACCACCTGCCAGTATCAATAAATCACACTCATCAAGAGCTTCAACCTCTGAAATGAGTGATGGATATTTGGGAAAAGTATTTGTTACTCTTGCACCTGACCATGATAAATTTTGAGAAAGAGAGTAATGTAACGATTCTATTAGCAACATCCACCATGTTTTATTAACAGAATCAACATCTCCACATGGATAATAATATCGATTACCATTAATAAAACCTCGATATGTAGAAATACTTGCCCCAACTATACTTACCTTTTTTACATCAGACTCTTGTAGTTCCATCTCCAAATCAATTGTGTGAGAACAGGAACAGATCGAGCAAGCCATTATCCCCAAAAACAATTGTTTCTGGGTCAAAACCAATCTCTTAAAAAACAAACGACTCAAATTAGCCCAGGCTAATTAATCTTATAATTCTGTAACACATCCAAAGGGATCCATCCTAATTCTTGTTTAGCTTTTTCATTGGAAAAAGTAAGCGATTGCGTCATTTTTCCGAGTTTATAGCTATTAATTGGCGCTTTATCTCCGAACAAATCACCCAATCTAGCAAAGGGCCATGCAACCCAATATGGAATAGAAAAAGGTTTACGTTTACCAAGTTGTCTAGCGACAGATTCTGATAGTTCACCAAAAGATGGTTGATAATCATCGCAAACATTATAAACCCCTCCTTTTTCAGCGACCAAAGGTAGTAAGCGTGCAATATCTTCCACCATCAAAACACTCTTCTTTGCTTTCCCGCTAGCAATATTCATATAATAACCATGCTTTATGCCATTTACCATTGAGCCTAAATTCCCTGGGGCTCCTTTGCCTGCGAGAAGTGATGGACGCAAAATCCCCAAGGTGACACCATTCTTTTCACACCAAGAAGTTAAATAACTCTCTGCCATTATTTTACTTTTCGCATATGGTGTTGTCCCGTCTAAAGTATGGTCCTCTGTTATCATTTCTCCAGACTCACATCCATAAACGGCAACCGTACTAATAAAGACCAAAGAATCAGGAACCCCGGCCATTTCCAGTGCATGACATAAGTTAACTGTTCCATGATAATTAACATCAAAAAAAGCTTTGATTTCAGACTCAGTTTTGGGGACAAGGTGCGCTTTCCCACAGGCATGCAAAACGATGTCGAAACGCTGACCAAACTCAGGGGACTCCTCTGCAAGGTTAGCCTTAATCATATCCTCTTGGGTAATACCGCATGTCGTAACATCATACATATCATCGAGAAGAGGACGGATATTCTGCCCAAGAAAACCGGTTCCACCGGTAAACAATAGTTTTTTCATCTATATTGCTTTAGCTTTGGAATCAATCGGAATAAAGGATAAAGTGGGCTGAAAGGGAGCCCGTTCTCCTTAAAAGCCCGCATGCATTCTTTATTCTGACTTATAATATTCTGTATGTTTTTACTTGTCGCTCCGCCCAACCTCATATGGACTAAAGGCTCATTTAAGTAGGACAGGCAAATGTGGTGTTTCTCAACAAAGCGCAGCATTAACTCAAAATCTGCAGCAAGCTTATAGTCAAGATTAAAATATCCATATTCCTCATAAATCTTTCTTTTAACATAGAAAGTTGGATGCGCCGGCAACCAACCTTTGTTGAAAGGATGTTGCTCTCCAGATACCCACTTTCTAACAACATGAGTCTTGTCATTCTGCCTGACATAACAGAGGTTTGCATACACTCCATCTGCATTAGGGTTCTCGTCGAAGCGTGTAGCGACTTTTTCTAATGCCTCATTATCTGAGAAGAAATCATCGGAATTGATAAGGGCTAATATATCCCCCTTTGCCATCTTAAAGCCCTTATTCATTGCGTCGTATATGCCCTTATCTGGTTCACTTATTAACCGCATCCGTCCAAAGAAAAAAGGTTTATACTCTTCAACAATCTTTAGTGTCGAATCCGAAGACGCCCCATCGACAATTATGTATTCATAATCCGAATATGATTGGGAGAGAACACTCTCTATTGTGTCTCTAACCGTTTTAGAACTATTATACGTTGTTGTAACTATACTAAACCTCATTTTCTTAACAGTTCATCATATAATTCAAAATAAGCGTTGAAACAAGCCTCGTTTTTGAAATGAGACTCAGCCCAATTTCTACATGCGACTCTTGATATCGGATTCTTACGCATTGAAACAACTGCATCAGTCAAGGCATCGATGTCTCCTTTGGTAACCACCAAACCTACTTGATAATTAACTGCTTCCGAACAACCACCAGTATCATACACGACAACTGGAGTGCCCGAAGCGAGTGATTCAAGAATCACGCTTGGGAAATTATCCTCATAAGTGGGTAAAACAAATAAGTCCGCATTGGCATAAATTGACGCTAACTCATGTTGATTGGTCGTCCTGGTTATGCCAATTATCCCCTTGGGGAGCCTTTTTGCTTCCTTATCTGTTAAACCAACTACCGTGATTGAATAATCTGCTGGCAATTGGTTACGCAAAACAATAATATCCTTAAGCCCTTTCCTCGGCTCAGACCAATTATTCGCGACGCTTATAATACTATAAGTAGGACGGTTTTGATTAGTACGAACTCCAGAAAACACATCTGTATCTACGCCATTATGTATAACTCTTGTAGGAATCTTACTTAGGAAAGATCTACCGAGTAAACCATTAAGCCATTCAGATACGGGGACTAAAGTAATATTGTTGGGAGACAAAAATGACAAACGCTTTTCATCAAAATTCCTCGAGCTCCTATCTATAAAAAAAGACGACGGATATGAAATCTTTGATGGGCAGTTCCAACAATGCGTCTTCCATTTGTCGCAGCCACTGAAATCAAAAAAAGCACAATGACCAGTAAATGCCCAACAATCATGAAGTGTCCAAACAATTGGTTTATTATATCGAGATAAAAACTCGAACAGTATGCTGTAATTCAAATAGTATCCGTGTATATTATGTAAGTGTATAATATCCGGCTGAATAGACTCAATTCTTTTGATTAGTTGTTTTGTGGCTACATTGGATGCAAGTCCATGATTATCAAAAACACGTGTTTGTAAAGCATGCAACTTTATACCGAAATCAGTTCCTATACGGATTAACTCTTGTTCGCTGGAAGGAGTTCCTCTTCCATAAGCCATAAAAGCATCCCAACCCTTACTGATTGCTAATCGTCCTATCTGCTCAGCAATCTTTCCAGTAGAGCCTTGGTTGGCGACCACGTTAATTTGTAATAGTTTTGGCATTTTTAAGACTCTATAATTGAGACATAGGAATCGAGATAAGCCTTTCTATCAAATAAACCCTCTGCTATACTCCTACTATTGTGTCCCATTATTGCCCGCTGTTCATTTGATAATGAAAAGAATCTTAAAAAAGCATCACGAATAGATTCTGAATCATATGGATTAAACAAAAAACCATTAAAACCATCTTTAACCATTAAACCGTTATCACTTACATCGCTAACTAATACTGGCTTACCACAACAAATATACTCGGATAATGAGTTAGAAAACCCTTCATAGATAGATGGTAGACACATCACATCAAATCTATTTATGATACTTGCAACATCTTTTATGTGGTCATGCAATGAAATCACATCGTCAATTTCATACTCTTGAATTAAAGACAGAAAGGATTCATATACCGGAGAGACTCTTCCCTTTAATAAAATATCTCCAAACCAAGACACCATAAAACAAGGCCCAACACTTTTCTTAATTAAATAAACTGCCTCTGCAAACCTTTTACAGTTTTTCTGTTCAGAATAACGAGCAAACACCCCTATCTGAGGTATTGAATTGTTAATAACACCGTCTTGAATAGTATACGCATTAACATTAGTATAGTTAATAATTGTGGACAACTTGTTACTCCAGCGCGGATATTTAGATCTCAAGTAACTCTGTTGTGTATAACTATTTGTTACTATGCGATCAGCTCTTTTATACAGAAAAAGATGGTCTATTCTCTCATAAAAAGAAGGCGAAGTTAAAGTAGCATTTCTCTCTCCAGCAATGACCTTAACACCTTTTCTAAATAGCATCGGTATAAGTATCAGAAAGTTTTCACGGACTCCAAAACCTATTAACACGTCCATGGGGGTTCTCAGGAGATACTTGAAGATACTAATAAACTTAATAATGCTAGATCGCCTTGGAGCAATACGAACTCTTTCAACAGAATCAGAAAGGGAATAATGGTCAGGAACGTCAGAGAAGGTTACAACTGTGACAGAGTAACCAATACTAACTAACATCTCCGCCAAAACAACGAGCTGATGCTCTGCACCACCACTAAGAAGACTTGTTTTGAAAAGAACGATCCTTTTCATAAACTCGTTACTATCTTTCTTCTTTTTTCTTAATGATTCGTCCTGGGACACCTGCTATTACACAATTATCCGGGAACGACTTAGTCACCACACAATTAGAAGCTATAAAGCAGTTATTTCCGATTGAAATCTTGCCAAATGCTTTAGCACCGGGTCCGAATGATGTATAGTCCCCCACTGTAGGACGGTTATCTTCACCGTCTTTGTTACCCAAAATAACACCAGAATTAAAACCACAGTAGTTTCCGACCTTTTCCACGTTAAGTATAACACCTCCTCCACCAGACAGATGCAATATTCTTAATCCATATCCACATGTATTTGGCTTAATTTGAATAAAATATTTCGCCCCAAGTCGAAGGAGTTTTATATAAAAAAACCAATATAGAAAGAAGCGATTATTCATGTAGTACTCACATTTACGGAGACAACGTAAGTATCTAAACACAATAGCATTCTCACGTCTCGCTATTAACCTAAGAAGATAGCCTGGACCTTGAGGAATATTATTTCGTTTACGATCTTCATTTAAATAAAAGTGAAGATCTGATCTGGTCTTTATCATTGTTCTGCTTTATTTGGTAATACTATCCAATCTCCGAAAACCTTATCCCATTCTTTCGGTTCAAAGGGTGTGAAGCCCCCCCAATGCGTAAATGTAATCTCACCAAAGTACACCCTGCCGTTCACTTCATAAAGATCTATTCTCACACACGGTAAACCACGCGAAAGAACAGAAGCTATTATCTTCATTTCATCAAAACATGTGGGCTTTTCTGGAATAGAAGAAGCGTTTGGATGACCATTAACTATATTTAGATGATTAAAGTCACTATCAAAAAAGTCAAAACACGTTTCCGAAGTCCGATTTTGCCTCCCTGTGGCAATGAAAAGCGCTTTGACATGACCATTAAAGCAAAAAAACTTATAATCACGAAGCTCTCCTAGATGATTATCCTCCAAATACATTTCAGCAAAAACACAACGCTGAATATTCTTGTACGGCCATTCTCTTCCTTTCAAATAATAGTTAGTTTTTAGAGACTTATCTATCACTTTTAACGCTTTTACTTGATCAAATGAACTCTTGTCTTTGCAGATAACAACACCACCACTATCGTGATTAGTCTTTAAAACAAAACTATTCGGTAATGAATCAAAATCAACTTCTTTCGCTGACTGCCATACCGAGTATGTGGGGATAATATACTTATCTCCAAGAATTGACGCTACGTAATCCTTCGCGGCTAATTTGTCTACCATCTGAGTATATTCCTTTCGGCGATCGTATAGTTTTAGCCAGTTTATCTTCTCATTGTATGTTTGAGGATTATTCAAATTAAGGGGATAATCCATCGTAGCTAACCATTTAAGACGAATAAAAAATTCATCAGAAACAATAATAGGAGAAAGTTTTGTAATTATCTTATTTAGAAACTGATGCTTCTTTAACCCAGTCATTTCACTCTATATTTATAAATGAAAAACAATTATTATGAATGGCGCAACTGTGTATAAATCTGATTAATATAGAGCATTATGACCACTAACACTACGCCACGCAATTCTCCTAAAAAGGTCGCTCGAGGAATTATAATAGCCCGTGTAGCATAGACGAAAGCAAAAGCCAGAACATAAACATTTGAACTTGAGGACAATAGCAATTCATTGTCCACTTTCCCATAAAACAAGCCGACCAAAAATAGAGCCACCAAAACGCCCAGAATTCCGAAGTCCATGAAAAAATCCCCGACAATATTTGACCCAAGTCCAAAACTAGGAAAATGGCCAAAAAACTCGTATGTTGCGTATGAAGAAGAAGCTGCCTCTGCTCCAGAAAGATGAAGCTGATTACGAACGAAACGAGGACCCAAAGGAATAGCATTAATCAGTTCTATTGCTTGATATCTCCCATAAGTATGATTATCACCTTTAATCTCTATTCCAGACACCATGCATTGATATGAGACAAATGAAAAAGCTAATTCTTGTGTGGGATTAAGTATACTCATACTGTCTTCAAAACGGCCGCTTTCTTTATAAGAAATGGAAGCCTCGCGGAGTCTTTCAGAGAAAGACGAACTCAAATCATAGTTTCTTGCTATACCTATCACGGAAAGAGCATATCCACCAGCAAGAACAACTAATAGTAATAGGAAAACGCGAATCTGTTTTCGGCAAGAATAAAGGAATGCATAAAAGAGCAGAAAAGCTGTTATAATAAACGGTCCTCTATCACCACTTGGAATTTTAAGAATTATGTATAGAATGATTACACATAAACTGGTTATAGGAATTGTTTTCAAAAAATCTTTAAAAGATGTTGTCGAATTATGATAACTCAAACAATATACAACAATAGCGACATTGACCATCTGCAAGACATATTCAAAATAATCAGAAATGCCTTGTTCCCGGACATAGCCACTCTCAAATGTTGATCCATTTAGTATATTTGACAATCCTGTTTCTTTGATATATAAGACAAAGACTAAGATTTGAATAACAACAAGAGGCAATGGATACCTATAAACTGGAGTTCGTTTATAAAACGTTTTTAAGTTATACTTACTATTGATCAACCCAAGAGTCAATGATAAGAGGCCAACATCACTAATTAAAACGCAACTATTAATCGCGAGAGAACTATAAAACTCATATGCTTTTTTATACCCAATGAGATAGTCAACTGGATATTGATAATAGATGATAATAAATGCTAAAAGGAACACATTTGAAGGTTTTGCCCACTGACCTTTTAGCTGAGAACTCTGTTGAAATCGTGCAATAATGAATAAACAAAAAGCAACGACAAATAAGCTAATTAGTATAATAGATTTCTTGGGGGGTTGAATCCCCTCTAAATAATATAGAAGCGACAGAATAACAATTAAGCTAACTAGTACAAAACTATAAATATAACGTTTCATAAAACTATGGTGTACATACTAAAAATGAAACTTATTCATTATGACTCTCTTAACCTTTTCATATGCATTGTCAGCATATAGTTTGCCTACTGCTTTTGGAAAGACAATAAAAAGTAAAAAGACAATTATTACATTCAAGGCTGCCAACAATATATTCCCTAACCATGAATGAGGGAGTAATAAATATGCGACAAACAAAACTGGAATCTCAAACATAGAGAATTTCCAAGATCGAACAATAATAGCTATTGTCTCAGTAGCCGAGACTTCCACTTGCCCTGCGATAAAAAGCGTTTTAATCACAATCATGGTTATATTTGAAATGACAACCGATAATGCAACCCCAACCAAACCCCACTTTGCGCCAATCAGAAGGCCAAAAACTTTAATAATAAGCTCCAGTATTCTAAAAAAGAACTGTTGTCTGGTCAACCCCAAACTACGGAAATAACAATCCGAAAGACGTCCATCAATATTAAAGACTAATGCAATAGATACAATAATAAAGACAACTTTAGTGCTCATCCATTGTTCTCCAAGGAAAACCCTTATAATAAGTTCATGATTAAAAATGAAACTTGTCGCCAACAACATCGCGAAAGTGTTCAGATAATAAAAAGACGTCCGATATGCATTACGAAGACTATTCTTATTATCCTGAATACCGGATAAAACAGGGAACAATGCAGTATCAAAAATCCCATTGAGTTTTGTTGATATCTGGTTTATGAATTCCTTCGGTCTATTATATGATCCTAATGCTTCAACCGACAACAATCTTCCCATCATTAGTCTATCTATTTGTTGAGCAAAGTTCCTAAAAAAGACACTGGCCATCAACCAACCACTAAAACCAAAAATAGATTTTACTGTTTCTTTATTCAAAGCTAGACCATATCTTACTGATACAAATAAACGCGAAAGAACAAGTGTAATAACACTGCTCAACACCGCTTTTGTTATAATAGAATAATAGCCAAAGCCTTTGAGTGCCAAAATAACAGCAATAATCGTAGTAATTACTAGCGATACAAGGTTGATGACACCTACCCTAATAAACTGAAGGTTTCGGATCATTATACTAGTATTAACTGATGTCAAACAATGACATATAAGAGTCACAGACATCAGCATGATAGGAACTTTCAAAGAAGAGTCAACGACAGCTTCAGCTAGTACACCAGAAAGAGAAAGCATTAACAAAGAAATAAAGACGCCAAACAATAAACTCATCGTAAAGGCATTGTTAATAAACCTCTTATCTATTTCTTTCCTCTGAATCAGAGCTGAACCAATTCCCGTCTCGGAGAAACTGGAGAAAACCGTTGTGATAGCAGTAACTGCGGCAAAGTAACCAAAATCCTCTTGGCTCAAAAGCCTGGACATTATAGAAAACGAGACGATTTCTACAACTCCTAAAACGACGGTAACTAATGTCTGCGAGGAAACACCTTTAATTACCTTTTGCGTATTTGACTCTGGCATTAATTAGTTCTCCAATAAAACCTATCCCCATGATATGGATGTCGTTGGTTCTCGGGAGGCAACGACATATAGTCTCCGTATCGTAAAGTTAGAAAATAATCAAAATCTGCAATGATTGGAAACTCCTTGCCTTCAAACCATCCTATACTCATCCTTGAGAACATGTCCTTGTTATAGGTCATCCTCTCTCGAAGAGACAATGGACCAGCTATGATATAATATGCATCCTTCCCGTCAATATAATCATTGCTAAAGAGAATAAAATCACGGTATGATTTCATCTTCCTCTTAAATCCTATGATGGTCTTAATGGGAAAAACTCTAATTAAACAAGAACGAAGCCGAATGAAAAACAAACGTTTCTTTTGCAGCATCTCTGCTTTCTCAAAAAACACATTTTGCTCTAAACGTGAACTAGGAAGAGATATAATTGGATAAATATCAATGCATACTCCATATGACTTAAAGCAAATCCCCCGTTTTTTAAATGTATTTTTATGAGCAACCCTTGAAAAAGGGAATAAATAGTACTCCTCAGTATCTACATCGCAATACTTCAGGTTTTCCGAATAAAATGAGTTTTTGAAACGCAATAAATCAGGAAGGGGCATCATTATATCTATATCATCATCCCATGGAATGTATCCTTGATGTCTAATTGAACCCAAAAGTGTTCCAAAGGCTAACGAATACCTGATTCCATTCACTCTACAAAAAGAGTCAATCTCTTGAAGCATCTCAAATTGAATCTGCTTCTGCTCTTCAAATGTAATTAATCGGCTTTTCATAAGCGGCAATTGTCCTACCTACACATTTGAAGGAGATGATAAATCTACATATAGAAAACCATGGTGTGTCACCCTCTTTTCGATAGGAGGGAGTTTCATATAATCACCATACATAGTGGTCAAGTAATCATGGAAGCACTCTGGTACCCGGACAGTGAATGAGTTAAATGGAACTAATATCGTATTCTTGAACCAAAGACTATAAAAAAACTCACGTGTACCGTAAGCTCCTGTAGGCGATGCCATATGAATACCTGTTTCATGGCTAAACATTTGTTCAATCTCCAGAAAACGTTTACGATAAGTATATCGTTTTCTATATGGAAAAAAGAGACTGATTAGGCCATACAGTAACGCACCTTTGTGATTAGTCTTAATGTCGTAAAGTGCTTCAGAGATTGAAAATCTTGCCATACCCAACTTAAGGCCCATAGCAGCACGATTATAGTGCTTATATAATCTACAATACTCCTCGTAAGAGTAATCAAATTGATCCAAAGGGAAAATATCAACAAACACACCTATAGGAAAGGGATACCTTTTAGACTCGATTATGGTAGTACTCGTGTCATAGATCTTAGCAGAAGTAAGATAGTAATCCTCATCTAGGGGACAAATAAATCTATAATGAGTATTCTCTAATTCCTTTGATAAATCAATCAGTATATTATAATCATCACGTGGCATCATTATATCTATATCATCATCCCATGGAATGATATCATGATGACGGATAGCACCAAGCATAGTACCACCACAAGCCCACCATTTCAGTTGATGCGATTCAAGGAAATCAATGGTAAACTTAAATGTTTCCAATAATTTCTGCTTAAAGGCTATATCAAACTCTTGTTTATCCATTATTAACTATTCTTCCACTTTCCATCTTATAATCATAACTATGCGCCCCCTCTTTTCTGAAATCATCGTGATACCGCTCGAGGACTGCCTTAAACACCTCGTCATACATGGGGATGAACAGATCGTCCTTTGCCTCAAGATGCCCGATTATCTGATTGGCCAAAGATGATGTCAGGGACAGGTCCGTCTTGCCAGCGTTGAAACTCGTTCCTTTGATGCTTCCTGGCGAGACGTTAAGGATCCTATTGATTGAACCGCCTTTTTCCAGCTCGACATTGACGCTCTCGATAAAGATCTTGAGCGCAGCTTTCGTCGCACCATAGACAGCGAAGAATGGAGAGGACATGAACCCGGCGATGCTCACCATCACTCCGCAATAGAAATCATCGTTACTCTCAAGTTGAGGGTAGAACTTCTTTATGAGCCTCAACACTGGGATGGTATTGACATTGAATGAGTTGATGATGTAGGATTCGGGTACGTCCTTGAAAAGGGCAAGCTTGCCAAATCCGGCCGTGATCATTAAGGCATTGATGTCCGAGAAACGGTCGAAGAAGGAGTAATCCTCTTGCGTAAGGTCAAACTGGAAAGCTTCGATCCTTGGATGTTTATACTCATCCGCAAGAGGCGCCTTATCAACGATATACACCTTCTCAGTCGTATCGCGTTGAGCGAGTTCTTCCGCTATGGAAAGGCCGATACCATTGGCCCCGCCTACGACCAGGATTCGTTTGATCATAACTCTGTATAATTCTGTTTATTATTGAACCGGCCGATGATCTCCGCGATCGCGATGCTTTCCCTTCTACGGAGTTTGTAGCTGCTGCGACGGCCACTGTCGATCATTGTGATGAATTCGCGTATCTCGTAACGGAGACCCTCTCCGTCATAACTGTAAAAGAACTTTTTGTTCTTTGTCTGATCCTCGTAACGGACTTCGAAGAAGTCAGTCAGCCACCATGGGGCCGGGACGTAGATATAACCCTTTGTGCCGGAAACGACAAGGTTGCCTTCGGTCTTGACGCCAATGCCAAGGGTGATGGAAGAGGTGGCATGGGGGAAATTGATGACAGCCTTGGTGTAGATATCAACGCCGTTTTCGACTTTGGAATGGAAATCAACGTCGGTGTAGTCGCGGCCAAGGAGTTTGATGATGGCGAGAAGGGTGAGCGGCGCGTGCTCGTTCATGGCTCCGCCCGCCTGGGCGGGATCGAGCTCGCGCGTGGGCGGAGCGACCATCTTGGAGAGGGAGGCTTTGACGTCAACGACGTCACCGATGACTCCGCTCTTGACCAAGGTGACAAGATGGTTGAAAGCCGGGCAGAACGCTGTCTTGCTGGCTTCGAGGAGGACGAGTTTGTTGCGCTCCGCGAGGTCGTAGAGCTCGCGGGCCTCGGTGCCCGAGAGGACAAGCGGGATCTCGCAGAGAACGTGCTTGCCGGCCTCGAGGGCACGCTTGGCATATTCGTAGTGAGTGGGGTGCGGGGAAGCGATATAGACCGCGTCGACGCCTTCGATGAAGGGGTCGAACGCGGTATAGGCCTGAAGCCCGAATTCTCGGGCGAAGGCCTCTGCTTCGGCCGCATCGGGGTTGAGGACCGAGATGACCTCAGCTCCGCTGACAATCTTCGACTCGGGCACGAAGCGGCGCGCGATGCGGCCGGAGCCGATGATGCCGATGCGACAGGTATCCTGCGTCTGCTCACGAAGCTGAGTACTCGAGATGCCTTCTGTTCGCGGAAGATAGACTACCTTGCAGTACTCGTTCAAGTAGTCGAACTTCCCTACCCAGTCCGAGCCGATGGCGAAGATATCGACATCGTACTTCTGGATATCATCAATCTTCTGGCCTACATAGTCCTCGATGATGACTTCGTCGGCATAACCCGTCGCCTTCACGGCCTCAACGCGCTCCAAGACATTGTTCCTGGTGTTGAGTTTCCCACGTCCCTGGTCGAACGTGTCACTCGTAACCCCTACGATCAGGTAATCACCCAACTCTTTCGCCCTCCGCAGCAGGTTGATATGCCCCTGATGCAATAAATCGTATGTTCCGTATGTAATGACTTTAATCATGGGTATTTTATCTACTAGCTTCTAAATACCGTCATTATATCTATTTTGAACAACTTACACTCTACTCCGACGATAACCCTTGCTCCGGACGGCCCTATTATGAGTGATGAATCCGGCTACTCCGGGGACAGATCGGTCTTTGATTTCAACGATCAGCTTGTCCTTGTTTGTCCCAAAGCCTAACGCAAAGATACTGATAGAGCGAATTGTCATGCTGTCTGCTATAAACGTATATAATCTAAACAGATATTGTCATGCTATTCTATTTATTATTCCCTAACCCTTATGGCTTGATGCTCGGTCTAACGATTTCAGTGTTTGATTGAAGGAAAACACTATAATAAACTACTGTCAACCAATAGTCCGCACGAAAACCGAATCGTCTCCTCTATAAATCACCTTTTTTACTCTTCTTCTTTGAAATATAACTGATAAAAAGCCATTCCTGTCTCTGGGTCGTAACCTTTCTTAATTAACCCATCCCCTCCGTGAACATAAATATGGAAGTTCTTATCAAGTTTTATGACACTTTTCATAGAGCGAGATGTTTTTTTCACTGCGCTGGCGGATATATCAAAGCTATCCCGTCGCTCGAGGTTATTTTTCTCCATAAAGAAATCGACATATTCTCCAAATTCAGAAGATAATTGCTCGTCTCCAATCACCTTATTACTAAAGTCGACAATATCAAAGGACTCGTTCTCCTGAAAATATCGCAGAGTTTTATCTATCAATTCTGCCTGATCACCTTTTGTCACTTCATGGTCTGTTGGCAACTCTTTTGTTATGAAACTCTTAGCAGCGCTCAACATGAAATATGTGTACCGATACTCGTCTGATCGAGGTTTAGCTTGTAGGAAGTCCTCTACCCAATACTTGGCTTCTATACGATTCACGCTATCAATAATTGCTACAACATAACCTTCTTCGCGATTGAGATTAAAAACAAGACACCCCTTGTCCAACTTATTGATATTTATACCAGCGTCTTGTTCCAATTCATTATGCCCGTGGTTCTTTACTACCCGAAGATATGTTTCTTTATTCTCTGACTTGAAAAGACCAACAGCATCTGTTTTTACTCCATCGATTTCCAGTTCCTTAAAATAAGCGACGCAAAACTCACCTCCTTTGATTTTATTATGATTAGATTGCTCATAGAGATGGTTAGCCAGCATTACTGAGGATTGGTATAATGATTCGTGATCTTCAAAGATAGAAGAAACAACCTTGTACACAAAATTGAACTCCAGACCGCTATGATGGAAAAGAGAATACCGTTCATCCGACTTAAACGAAGAAACAAAAAATCTGTTCAGTATTGGCTTGATACCCTTATCAATTTGCATTAACGAATCAGATAGGATGACTCCCTCTTCAAGAGTCTTATTACCTACAATATGCAAACATGCTGTCTGCAATGCTATATTCTCTGAATAAATCATTTAGACCTCTTTATTAGCTGATAAAACAAATTGACGAAAACCATCAAGTCGATGACAAGCCAGACAATCCCAAATGAAAGTAAACAGATCGTCATTCTGCAAACTAAATGAGCGAGAAAAGAATTCTCGGTAAAAAAGAGGTTTCTCAGCCATTCAAAATCCAAATATCCCGTCAAAAGTGTTAGCAAAGTGAGGATAAATGACAAAACGACAATTCTCTTGTTATAATCGATAAAGCGGTTAAAAACAGAAATATTACTGATATTCTGCATTTGTTCTATCGCCGGACTGTTACCTTGAAGAATTATTCCAAGTAAAGTCAGCAGAAATCCAAAAATGCATGTAGTTAATTGTGGTATGGCCTTTATTACGTCTATGCACTTACTATAAGATGGGTCAAAGAAAAAAACACCCAAAGCAAACACTGCGCCTACGCAAAGGCCTAAATAGTTTTCCTTTATTTTGTCAAAGGTTGCCATAAAGCTAGTTATCCAATATTTGTCTAATCTCTGGCAGAACCCTGCTATATAGATTCTCGATACCGTGTTTTCTTTCCTGACGTTGCAAGTCAGTGTGGACCTGAATGTCCTCTATTCGGAAAGACTCTTTAAAAGCATCTGTCAGCAGATCAACGGGATGACACCTATTGGGGTCTTCAGCATCTTCAGTGTAGCCCTGGACTTCCAACTTCTGGATATTACTACGACCAAACAAACTCTTGACCTTGTCCACTATTTCTTTCACATCATTATGTGATAATCCTTCAGGATTTAGCCGCCTAGAAAAGGCCGTTTGTTCAAGTTTGATGACATTGGCATTGCAGCCTGCAGCCCTCAATGCAGAAGACCTTATCCATTCCCCTATTGACCCCTCTTCATTGATTTGTTCAGCGACCAAGCCCTGGGGATTAACTAATTCAACACTCACCTTCTTATAATAACTCATTCGAAGCATACGATCATACTCGTCTCTCCTCGCAAGAATAGGGAATGTCAAATCAAAACGGGTTCTCCCTTCCGATCCCTCTTCTAGCATATTCCAATAATGATATATGGCTTCAGTAAGCTGGCGTGGGAAACATCCATTCTTATTGATTTCATACACCAACACATTCCTAGTTATATCGTAAAGAAAAACATTGGCGTAGGCAAAACCTTCAGTCCGGGTATCAATATCTACTGCAGAAAACACTCCTGTCTGCTTATTCCGTTTGGGAGGTATGTCTGAATCCTGCGTAGTTATTACTAATCCCTCCAAATAATTCTGATTTGACGGTGAGTCAAAGAGAGAGACATAGAACGACTTATCTCCAACCCGATACTCACGTCTTCCCATCGCCATAAATCGCAAAACATCAGCAAAAGAGACCTGATCTTCACCCTCTTGGACAGTAACTTTGGGTGCTAATACATCAACGAAGCGCGCTTTAGTTGCCATTATTATTCTTTTATTTTGTGATAAGTATTCTTGATCTTTTGACGGTTTTTCGATCCCGAGGAAGCGAAAAGTCCAAATATCCCCGCGATAACCGCAACGATTATCGGAACAAACCAATCTGAATTAGCTTTAATAAAGTCCAGCATTGTATCAAATCAACGTCACCTCTTCTTTATTCTAATACTGGAATCTCTAGGGTACTCAACCTCATCTCTTCTTCCTTCCTGTCCTGTTCGATTCTAAGATGTGCCAGTTTCTTTACAAACTCTTTCAAAATCACATCAGTTCGTAAACTCTCCACCGCAACATCTACCAAATCCTTATTAATCTTCCCAATCCTGTCCAACACATCTTTGCAGACAGTACCCTCTGCTAAACACCTTTCAACTACCAGGACATCTTCCCCGTCAAGAATCAGTTTGCACAAATCTAATCCTTTTCTATCCTCAATTGTAACGTCAGGCTTAAGGTAGAACCCAGTTACTATACTCTGCAGCTGTCCTATATATGCCACAAAGCTATCATGCCAATTCTCTAGATACTCTTGTTTTGTCGCAATCCTCATAGCTATTCTATTCTCCTCGTTCAAGGGTAACTTAAATCATCTTCCCCCTCAACCTATTCAAACTATCTTTCACGAAAAGCAGAATTACTTCCCCAAGCCTGTATACCTCCGTCGAATAGAGGTCGGGAGAGCCCTCGAGGGTGCTGGAGTAAACTTTCCGCGAGTTTGAGATGGCGTCCTCGAGCCGGACAGGATCGCGCTGGAAGTCGAAACCGCCGGAGATCGAAGCATTGACGAATTCCTTGAAGGTGCTGTATCTTTCGACTTCTTCATGGGTAGGTCTGCTGTCAAAGAAATGGTAGTACAACCATATCTCGAAGCAGGGGTTGCTCTGGACGACATTCCAAGCCTGATAAGGCTTGACCTCGCTGTATTTCTGTGTAATAGTCTCATTCTGAGACTCGCAGAAACGCCGCAAGCTGGCTATCTTTCCTTCTTCCTCCCAAGTGTCCGTATCAACAACAAACCAAACTGAGTCATTGGCCATGTAATCCATAGAATACTTGCAAGTCTCGTCCAATAGTTTACTTTTTGCCAAGGCCATCAGTTTCATTGGGTCCGTGCCATTTTCCGGAGGTATCACGATGATTTGGAAGTTAGATGAGAGACCTTCGAAGAAACTGAAATAGTCAGGCTCCGTCCCTTCTCCTTCGCAGAAGATATACACTTTCCGTGCATCCCTGCTCGGCGATCGTTTTTCATAGTATTTCCGTCGGGTTATCATTCTACCAGTGCAAGTCTTTCAAGTTCGACAGAAAAGGAATGCCACCATAACGGCCGTTCAGGTAGCCATTCTCAATGTTTGCGGTTTTGTGGATATTGAAGTCGCTGAGCGGGTAAAACTGGGTTGCCTGGTCTTGATCCTTTTGTGCGAACCAAATCTCATCCGGGCGCAGTATATCTTGATCCAGCAGGCATGACTCGTGGGTAGTGAAAACAAGCTGTCCCTTGGCGGTCTCGCTCTCCGAGAGCTTAGTAATAATCTCCTTGATCAGGATCGGATGGAGGCTGCGCTCGACCTCGTCAATAAGCACGGTACAGTCTTGGTTAAGGACGAGATAGATTACAGGAGTATACTCTATCAGCCGGATCGTGCCATCAGACTCAAAATTAATCGGCATCTTTACTGTCGACCCATCACTAAGCTGATGGAAAGGCTGCAACTCCTTCAGTACTATCCTGCCATTCTCATATATGATAGAGGCTGTGATTCTGGAATCATAGTTGCTCGGTATGACGCGGGCCGTACCTGGCGTTGCTTTTAACTCCTTGACCCAATCTTGAGGTATTTTGTCCTCCTCCATCACAGTCGGGACAATAGACAGGCTCGATATGCCTGTCTTCATCCCTGGCAGAAGATCCTGAAGGAGTTTCATCATTTCGGCATTGACATCAAGGTAATGGGCGATTGTCAAACCTTTCAGCCCATCCGATTGTACTATAACGAGCTTATCGATGAACCAGGAGTAAGCTTCTTTAATTTCCTTTATCTCATCCGGATAATTGACCGCCATGAAACTCAGAAGAAGGGACTCCTTATTCAAAAGCTTCTCTTCAAGAACGTTGGAAAAGAACACATTCTTTTTGTTCTTCATGTACTCTTTACCAAAAGAAATCGTTTGAGTACCATTACTCTTTCTCTCAAAGACAAGCTTATCCTTCTCTCCTTCGGAGACTGAAAGGGATTCATAGTTGACCCTGTCGGTCTCAAACTCGACGGAATAGTAGAAAACCGTACTCTCATAGCTGAATTCTATTGCCATTGAGACAGGTTCATTAATGCATTCCTTCGCAAGCTGGAACTTATAGTACTGGAAGAGATTGCCAATAATACTTCCACGGGACACAAAACTTCTGAGATCAGTAAGAGCCTTGACCAAATTGCTCTTCCCTGCACCGTTGGCACCATATATTGCACTGAATCTCAACGCCTCAGCATGACCGCACTTGATCTTATGATGAAGATGATGCGTGGCTCTACTGCTTGGGAATAAGTTGAACTCGGTCTCGTTCTTGAAAGAGTAAAGATTCTTGACAACAAACCTAAGAAGCATGATGGATTCCGTTAAAAAATCACTGCAAAAATACGAACAAGTTTACACTTTTCCAAAACTTGTTCATAATATACGTTAAAAACTAACGGTTTACATACCTTTCTTCCAGCACGGCCCAGTCGACGAGGGGCCAGAGGGCCTGGAGCTGGGCGGCGCGGCGGTTCTGGAAGTCGAGGTAGTAGGCGTGCTCCCAGACGTCGAAGGTGAGGATGGGCTTCAGGCCACGGGTGAGGGGGTTGCCGGCGCCGGGCTCCTGGGTGATGGCGAGGGAGCCGTCAGGAGCGGCGGCGAGCCAGACCCAGCCGGAGCCGAAGAGCCCGACGCCCTTGGCGACGAAGTCGTCCTTGAAGGCGTCGAGGGTGCCCCACTGTTTGACGATTTGCTTAACGAGTTTGCCGGCCTGGTCCGGCGATGCCGGGCTGGGGGCGAACTGCGTGAAGTACATGTTGTGGTTGAGGATCTGGCCGGCGTTGTTGAAGACGGCGCCGTCAGACTGTTTGACGATCTCTTCCAGCGGGAGGCCTTCCCAGGGGGTGCCGGGGAGGAGCTTGTTCAGGTTGTCGACGTAGGCCTGGAGGTGCTTGCCGTGATGGAAGCTGATGGTACGGGCGCTGATCACGGGCTCCAGCGCATTGTCCGCATAGGGGAGGTTGATAAGTGTGAACATGGTCGGGAATTTAAATGGCTTCGCCTCTGCTCGCCTTGTGGGAAAGCACGACCGGGAAGACCCTATAAGGGGTCTTTTCCATTAAAATACAAATATATTAATTATTTGTTGTTAAACAAACGAAAAGCGTCTCCAGCCCTTTTGGGACCGGAGACGCAGTATAATCAGGATAATTATTCTACTTCTACCGAGTTGGCGGAGCCGGGGGTAGGAAGGCCGGTGAGCCGGAAATCCTTGCAGAGCATGTCGGTGTCCGCGCCATCCGGGTAGCGGACGAGGCTGCGGTAGAGGACGGGGGCGGCGGCGCCGGCGGGCCCGAAGGGCCGCCTCGCCTGCGGCAGCACTGCGATGCAGCCGCCGCCGTCCTGGACGCCCTCGAGGGTGGCGAGTTCAGGGCTGGCGATGGTGCCGTTGGCACTGGAGCTGCTCTGCTGCGAGCCGTAGACTATGGCGTCCAGGACCGCGCCCGTGGCCGGGTCGACGAGGGCGACGGAGCCGGCCGTGAGGGACGGGGCGTAGCCCAGTCCGAAGCGGACGGAGGAGTCGTCCTTGCCGACGATCAGGCGCAGGATGTCGCGCACGACCTCGATGCCTGCGGGCAGGCCGACCGCCTGATAGGCGGAGACGTCGGCCTTAAGCGGCGCATCGAGCTTGTACGGCGCGCCGAGGGGCTGGACGGCCTCGCCGCTGATGTGGGCGAAGCCCGTCGCGGGCTCGAACGACACGCCAGTGCCCGGGCAGGAGACATCGACGCTGACGGCATGATCCTTCTTCAAAGGCTCCGTCAGCTCGATGATGCCGGGCTCGTGCGGAACCTGCGGCTGGCCGAAGCGGCGCGGCGCCGGCGGGTCGGAGGCTTTAACGAGCTCCTTGACGGTCACAACCTCCACGCGGTCGCCGGTGTTGACGGTGACCTTGGAGCCCGGGACGAGGTTACGCGTAACCTCTATAACCAACTGAGTGTCACCGGCCTTGGCGGCCTGCATCAGGGTGCTCTGGGTGGACGGGGTACCGACCTCCGTCACGGTGACGACCTCGTAGTTGCCGCCGAGGCCAATGCCCATCTTCTCCCCTTTCGTGAAGCCCTCTGTGGAGGTGACGGGGATGTTGGTCGCACCGGCCGGGATGTTCATCCAGGGGCCGGTGGAGACGGGCGTGAAGACGGTGGTGAATTCGCCGGCAGGCGTGCCGCGCTGGGCGATGCCGTACTGCGAGCCGTCGATCTCTATCCTGTCGAGCGCGGCGAGGTCATACAGGAGGTTGACCTCGCTGCTGCCCTTGGCGGCCGGGGCCGTTACGGCCGAGGCGCCCTGCTCGAGGGTGACGAACTCACCGGGCTTGACAAAAGTTCCCTTCGGGAAAGTAAAGGCCTTGACAGGCGTCCATCCGCTCCTGCGGATGACGACGTCAACGCCGGAGAGGTCGGCAGCGTCCGAGCCCGAGTTGTAGAGCTCGACGAACGCGGTCCTTCCGACCGCAGAGGGGATGCCGACTTCATTGATCTTGACGGGCTCGACGCTGCGTACGCGCTCGACGAGCGAGGCTTCACCGCCCTTCCATTTGGCGGTGAAGCGGATGAAGCCCGCGGAGCGGGCCGCCGGCGCCGTGACGGTGAATACCTTGGAGGTATTCGCCCCGGCGCCCAGCGACGACGACGCGTCGCCCTTGCCGTCGAGCGTCCAGCCTTCCGGCAGCTCCGCACTGATAGTCAAGCCGTTAAGCTTCTTCCCGGTGGTATTGGTAAATGCTACAGTCACGTCGGATCCGGAGCCCGGCGCGAAGGAGGTGAGGCGCGAGACGCTGAGAGGATACCTGCGGTATCCGGCGGCTGCGATGCCCTCCTGGACCTTGTTGATGGCCTCGTCGGTGGGATAGCCGAAGGTCATGACACCCTCGAAAAAGGTGCCGGCCGAGCCGTTGCCGTTGTCGCCGCCGTTGCCAAGGAGCATGCCTCCCTTCTTGTGCATCGGGTAATAGGCGTCGCTTTCCGGGGTATGCGGGCGAACGCCGCTGTAGAATGTGATGAGCGAATCCTTCTGGGCGTCACCTCCTCGAAGGTCCCATTTATTGCCGCCTCCGCCGTTGACGAAGACCGACACGAAGTCCCAGTCGGTGATGGACGGGACGTCGTTCTTCTTGGCATTGTAGCCGGAGAACAGGCCTGCCTCCATGTCGGACATGATCCAGGGGCCTTCGCCGTTGCCGCTGCCCCAGGCCGTCGCGGTGCCGTAGTAGGTGGTCTCCATGGTACCGGTACCGACGGCGCGGCCGTTGGTGGAGGAGTTGCCGTAGTCGAAGCAGCAGCCGCTGTCGTAATGCATGCCGTCGATGACGTAATACATGCCTTCAGGCTCGTCATCGATGGCCAGGCCGCGGGCGTTGTTGCAACGGAAGCCCATGCCCGGCATGATATACGCGCCGTAGACCTTGTGGCCGTCCAGCAGGACCGGGGCCATGTCGGCGATCGGCAGGGCGTTGAAGCCGCCGTCGTCCGGCCCGAGGAACGTGCCGGGCGACGCCTGGACAAGGTCATTGCCCATCCCGGACTGGTCGAATATGACCGTTATACGGCCAAGGGTTCCCTCCAGGAAACGATCCTGCGCGGCGGCGTCGGCATAGCCCGACGCGTCGACGCCGATGTCGAGGGTCTGCCCGTCTGAGTCACGCTGCACGCGGTACAGGGGGCCGTGGTATTTCGAATAAAGCAGGCGCGTGGTGCTGTGGGCGGTGACGCAGGGCGTGCCCCCGGCCTTGTAAATGTCGCAAGGCAGCGACTTGCGGCCGGGGCCGCTGCAGCACACAAGCACGATGGCGGGCAGCACTACGCACGCCGCCAGCGAAATGATGAGTCCAGGTCTTTTCATTGTCTGATTCTCTATTTACGTACGAAAACCGGGATGTTCTCGAGGGAGACGGGAATGTCATAGTACTTCCCGCCCTCGAAATGCTCGTTGGTCCAGAAGTCGTCCCATCCGCCGGCATTGGCGGGCAGGTACACCCTCCAGCTGGTGACGCCGGCCTCGAGCACGGGGCACACGAGGTATTTCGGGCCGAACATGTACTCGCTGTCCTGACGGAGCGCCTCGGTGTCGTCACAGAAGTCGAATACGAGCGGCCTCATCATCGTATAGCCCTCCTCGGAGACCTTGCGGGCGCAGTCGATGACGTACGGCTGCAGGGACTTGCGGAGGTTGATGTACTTGACGAATATCTCCTGCGTCGCCTCGCTGTACCTCCACGGCTCGGTGCGGCTCATGTAGCCATGCACGCGCATGAAAGGAAGGAAGCAGCCAACCTGGATCCAGCGGAGCATACGCTCCTGGTACTCCTCGCTCTGGTACTGGTCCGACGGGCGGAAGAATCCGCCTGCGTCGAAGGTCCACCAAGGGAGGCCGGTGGACATGAGTCCGAGGCCTCCGGCGATCTGCCTCTGCAGTGTGCCGAAATCGTTGCCCACGTCACCGGACCAGGTCACGACGCCGTAGCGCTGAATGCCCGAGAACGCGGAGCGCGTCAGGATGGACGGCTCCTCCTTGGAAATGCTCTTCAGGCCCTTGTACATCGTCTTATTCACCATAAGCGGATATACATCGCGGTAGAACTCGCCCGGAAGGCCGTCCTTGCCGATGGACCTGCCCAAGAGGTCGTCGTTCTCCGGCTCGGTAGCGTCGAACCACCATGAGTCGATGCCGAAGCGTCCAAGGCTGTCGAGGAAATTCTTGCAATAATAGTCGGCCGCATCGGGATTGAAGAAATCAACCCAGTCCGTACCGTCGATATAGTAGCCGTTGCTCTCCAACGCCTTGCCGACCTCGCTCTTCCTGTCGACCTTGGACCAGACCGACAGCATGAGATGGACATTGTCCTTGTGGAGGGCGTCGGTCAGGGCCTTGGGATCCGGATAATGGTCCTCGTCAAAACGCAGGGCGTTCCAGCCGTATTTGCCCCACCACTGCCAGTCCTGGACGATCACGTCGAGGGGAATGCCCCGATCCTTGAATCCGGCGGCGTTCTCGAGGATCTCGTCCGACGAGCTGTAGCGCTCGCGGCAATGGATGTATCCGAACATCCATTCTGGCATCTTGGGCACCTCTCCCGTGAGTTTGCGGTACGAGGCGATGCACTCGTCAGCACTTCCGGCGAAAACCGTGAAATCCAGCGCCGTAGCGACGGGCGAATGGAAGACGGTAGCGTCCTGGGCCTTGCCCCAATACACCTTCGGCTTGTCGCCGCGCATTCCGCTGACCTCGAGCTTGTGCTCACCTGCGGCGAGCTCGACGATGACCGAGGCGGTGGGCGGCAGCCAGGAGTTGGTGAAGTCGATCACGGGCTCGCCGTCGATGGCAAGGTACTGCTTCCTGGACATGGTCTGGCCCATGTCCAGAAGTATCGAATACGTCCCGTCCTCCGGCAGCTGGAGTGTCTCCTCGAACTGGGTATTGAAACGCATCTCACGCCTGTTGCCGAGGGTACCGGTAACATTGACCAGCCTTCCGTCGGACTCGGTCTGTACCTGCTTCATCTCCACGCAGTTGGACAGAGGGTTGAACTCCGTCAGACCGTAATTGTTCCACAACAGGGCGTATCCCTTGCTGGACAGGACCATAGGGATTGCGATCTGGGTGTTGACCTGGGTCAGACGCCTCGAGAGGCTGCGGATATCGAGATATCCGTCCTGGAACTGGCCGGTGCCGTACAGATGCTCGTCAGCGGGCGAGGTAAACGCCTGTGTGACGTCATAGCAGGGCACGCCGGAGACGGACGACTCCTTGATGCTGTGCGAAGTCTCCTTGAGTATTACCTTCCCGTCAGCGCCGTAGAACGTCAGCACGTCCTGCGCGGGGCTGTACTCCACGGAGATGCCTTTCAGGGAATAGAGCGTGCCGCCCTCGGTCTTGCTTGTCTTGAACTTCGGGGCACGGACCTTCTCCGTGTATACGAGTTCCTGGAGCTGAGGGGTCTGCAGGTCGCCTTTGACCTGCACACGGATAGCATTGTCACTCAGAGGGATAAGGTTCAGTTCGCCCTGGCCGGTAGCGATCTTGGCGCCATGGCCGGAACATCCGGCCACGACGACGCAAAGGGCGATGATGAAATGTCTGTATTTCATAATATGGGACGTATGGTTACGGTACGGGTATAGCCGGCGGGGTATGCACGGTAGGCATCGAAGATGCCGCGGGCCGTGCAGCCGACGCCGGAGGTGACGTAGTCAAGGTTGAGGGTGATGTCCCCTCCCCTGACCAGCTGATACTGGTACACTGCCTTGGTGAGGTTGTCAGTGGTGCAGTCGTAGGCATTGAACGAGAAAGGAGCGTCCATCGAGAACTCCAGTCCCGCTCCGGAGCCGTCGGTCAGGCGGACCCAGCGGTTGTCGGTCCTGAGGCCGTAATCCTGAGGGATCAGGTAAGGCTCGTACATCTCGTCCATGTCGGACTTCCAGATGCCTATCCTGTAGCCGGTCTTGCGGTCGGGATACGAGGCCTGGGGGCCGCGCCCGTACCATTCGACCTCGCGGAGGGACTTGTCAAGGCTCAGGGTGAGGCCCAGGCGCGGCAGCCACTGCGGCATCTGTCCCTGGGGATTGGCCTTGTGCAGCAGCGTCAGGGTACCGTCTCCGGACACCTTCCAGCTGTAGGTCTCGTCAAATCCGTCATAGGAGCGGCCGCTGATGTAAGCGTCAAGCTGCATCATCCTGCCGGTGCCGGCGCCGAACAGCGCGAGGTCGCGCACGTCGACGACAACGTCGTCACCGGCCTCGCGCGCCTGCACTGATACCGGCATATAGGCGACCTTGTCCAGTCCTGCCGAATAATAGTGCGAAGCAAGTACCTGGGCATGTCCTATCGAGCCGTAGCCGGAAACTCTGGCATTGCCGGCATTGCGGCCGTTCCAGCCATCGAGTTCGTTGGCGACAGGGGCGCGCCAGAGGTTGAGATGGAGCGGTTCGGTCATCATCTCCTTGCCGCCCACCTTGATCGATACGAGGGCTCCGGACCTGGAGTCGAAGCCGTATTCGAATCCGTCACCAGCGGCGGTGATACGGCCGTTGGCATTGCTCATCCGGACCTTCTTGCCGGAAGCGGGTTTAGGTGCGGCCGGGACATTCCAGGAAGAAAGCTCGAACTGGTCCCAGGACACTTCGTGGCCTGCAGGGGCCCATTTCTCGTCCTTCGCCAGGACGGAGCTGAAATTGAGCCTGTATTCCTTGCCGGGGACGGACTGAGGACGTACAAGAGGGATCTTGACGACCTTGCGGCTCAGAGGAGCCACGTCGAGATCCATCACACCGGACGCCACGACGTCGTTGTCGGCGGTCAGGGTCCAGGTAGTCTTGTAGTACGAAGCATTGAGGAAATGGTTGCGGTTCCAGACCTCAACGGTCCCCTGCTCCGGGCTCAGGAGCTTGAAGGACAGGGGCTGGGTGCTCTTCTTGAGCTGCCACATCTCGGGCTGGGGAGTACGGTCGGGCCAGATACATCCGTAGGTCCTGGCGCCGATGCCGTATGTCCAGAACGTGCCTTCATTGGTCTCCTCCTCGAAATCGAGCCAGAGAGCGGCCTTGGAAGGATCCAGGGAAGAAGGCGAAACAGCCTCCGCGAACACTCCTGCATTGTCGATGAGGGCGTCGCAGATATAGACGTTGGTGTCCTGGCCCTGGGCCTCCTCGCTGCGGCCTATGCAGAGCGAGAGAGGGAGGTTGCGGATGGATCCGGTCATAGGCTTGGATGCTGCCTCGGCACCGTCGATGAAGATGCGCATGGCGGCACCGTCATAGGTGGCGGTGACATTGTGCCACTTGCCCTCCCAGTCGGCCGGGAGCGGTGCTGTAAGCGTCTGCTTGCTGCCGTTGTCGATATAGAACAACAGGTTCTCGGTGCCCTGCTGCTTGAGGCCGAACTGGTTCTCGCCCTTGGTGATGAGGTATCCGCCGCTGGCGTTGTAGTGCCTCGGCAGAAGGTCGAGGGTGAGGGTGAGTCCGGTGCCGGAGATCTCGACGGCGTCAGCCCTGTACACCTGGACCCACTGGTCCTGCTTGTTCAGGTCGATGGCATTGCCGTAAGGGCCCTTGACGAGCCTGGCCTTGCCCATGATATGCGCGGGAACGTCGTTGCCGGACTTGTCCTTGAGGGCGCGGACCGGCTCGTTGAGACCGACGCTGACGAAGTCCCAGAGGGCTCCGCCCATCGACTTCGGATGCGCATAGATGACATTCCAGTAGTCGTCCACGCCACCGCCGCCGTTTCCGGCGACTGACAGGTACTCATCCATGAAGGAGGGGCGCAGGTCCTTGGTATCGAGGCCGTAGCCGAGCTCGAGCTCCATCGGCGAAGGATAGCGGGGACCTACGATATCCTCGGCGGGATGCTTGGCGGCATTGCCGCCGTACATCCAGAAGCGGGTGGGATCGTAGGACTTGCCCTCCTTCACGACTTCGGTGATGTTGTTGCCCTCGCCGCTCTCGTTGCCGGCGCTCCAGAAGAGCACGCAAGCGTGGTTGCGGTCGCGCAGGACCATCCTGCGGACACGCTCGCGGTACATCTCCGTGAACTCGGGCATGTCACTGACATACTCGGAGGCGTGGGCCTCGTCACCGGTCTCGTCGACGATGAAGATGCCGTACTCGTCAGCGAGGTCGAGGTATTCGTTCACCGGAGGATAGTGCGAGGTACGCACCCCGTTGAAATTGAATTGCTTGAGGATCTCGAAATCCTTGCGGATCACGTCCTCGGTCATGGCGTGACCGAGGTCGGGATGCTGCATGTGGGAGTCGACGGCGCTGACCTTGAGCGGCTTGCCGTTCAGGTAGAAGACGCCTTCGCGTATCTCGGTCTTCTTGAAGCCTATGCGCTTGGTGACCTCGTCCACGACGCGTCCGGAGGCGTCCTTGAGCGTCATCTTGAGGTCATAGAGGTCGGGAGTCTCGGACGACCACTTCTTCGGCGCGGCCACGCGGGCGCGGAAGTTTACCTTCTGCTGCCCTCCGGCAGCCACGCTGAGCCCGGACTGCTCCATGGTAGCCACCGCCTTTCCGCCGTCGGAAACCACGGCGGAAAGGGAGTAGCCGGAGGCCTGGGCGTCGAATGCCTGGACGTCAACCGCCAGGCTGAGGTCGGAGTCGGTATACGACGCGTCGAAGTCCGTGATCACCTGCCAGTCGCGGATGCGGACCTGCGGCGTGGCGAAGACGGTGACATCATCGAAGATACCGGCCAGACGCCAGTAGTCTTGTCCTTCCAGGTAATAGCCGTCGCAGTACTTCACCACCATCACGGCCACGGTGTTCTTGCCGGGCTTTACATACTTGGTGATATTGTACTCGGAGGGCTCCTGTGCACCTTCATTGTATCCTACCTGCTTGCCATTCACCCACACGAATGAGCCTGACGCGACCTTCTCGAAACGCAGGAAGACCTGCTCGCCCTTCCATGACGAAGGGAGGTTGAAGGTGGTGCGGTACGCTCCGGTGGGATTGAAGTCCATCGGGACATTGGGGATCTGCGCGGCGAAAGGATTGACCGGGCCGCCCCCGGCGCGGAACCGCGCCATGCGTTTCTGCTGCTCAGTGGCATTGGGGTCATCCAAAATCTTGCGGTACCGCTCCAGGAGGGACTCGGGCATGGTCACCGCGAAGGGGGCGCTGACGTTGCGGAACAGCGCCTGTCCGAAGCCCTGCATCTCCCAGTTGGACGGCACCTCGATCCAGGACCACTTCCTGTCGTTGAACGACGGATTGAAGAAGTCCTTCGGAACGTCATAGGGCGACTCGAAATACTGGAAACGCCATTTTCCGTCCAGGGAAACGTTGTGGGCGGGGATATGGAAGGCCCTTCCGGGCTCCTGGTTCAGCTCGAACACCGCGAGGTTCTCCATATAGTACGGCAGGTCCTCGAGGAAGGGTTTGTCCTGTGCAGGTACCTGGAGGGCGATAAGGCACAAGGCAAGTGGTAGAATGATTCTGCGCATAATGCTGAGGTTGTTTCTATAGTCTAAAGGGAGATCTTGACGGTCTCGCCGGCCTTGGTGTCAAAGTCATAGTAATTGTCGCCCACTCTGACCTTCAGGGGGCCGCCGACCTGGGACTTGACGCTGGCCTTGACAAGCTTGCCGCCGTCCCATGTCATGTCCACGATGAATCCGCCGCGGGCGCGGAAGCCCTTGACGCTTCCGGTAGGCCATGCATCAGGCAGTGCGGGGAGGAGATGGACATAGCCGTTCTGGCTCTGGAGGAGCATCTCCGCCACACCGGCGGTAGCTCCGAAGTTGCCGTCGATCTGGAACGGCGGATGGGCGTCGAAGAGGTTGGGATAGGTCCTTCCCATCTTGGGGCGCTGGCCGCCCGGAGCCATCCTGGGACGTCCGAAGCCGACGTTCGGGTCGATCAGCGTGAACATGTTGCTGAGGATGAGGAAGGCATGGTTGCCGTCCAGCATGCGGGCCCAGAAGTTGGTCTTCCATCCGAGGCTCCAGCCTGTGGCCTGGTCGCCGCGCTGGATGAGGGTAACCCTGGCGGCGTTGAACAGCTCGGGCGTGTCGGGATTGATCTGGTTGGAAGGATAGAGGCCGTAGAGGTGGGAGATGTGCCTGTGCTCATCCTTGGGATCATCCATGTCCTCGATCCACTCCTGGAGCTGGCCGTACTGGCCGACCTTCATGGGCGGGAGCTTGGCCATAGTCTCGGCGAGGGTCTTCTGGTAAGCCTCGTCGATGCCGAGCTCGGAGGCGGCAGTCTTGGCCGCGGTCATGATATCGACTACGATCTGGTTGTCCATCGTACAGCCGGCAGTGAGCGGATTGGCCTTGCCGACGCCGCCGTGCTCGGGGCTGACGGAAGGGACGACCACGAGGTAGCCGTTGTTGGGATCGACCTGCATGTAGTCAAGATAGAAGTCTGCGGCGCCCTTGATCACCGGATACCACTCTTTCAGGAAAGCCTTGTCCTTCGTGAACAGATAATGCTCCCAAAGGTGCGTGGCGAGCCATGCGCCGCCGTTGGGATACATACCCCAGTCGGCAGCGTCCACGGGACCGGCGATCCTCCAGATGTCGGTATTGTGGTGCGCCATCCAGCCGCCGCAGCCGTACATCTCGCGGGCGGTAATGGCTCCTGTCTCGCTGAGATCCTTGATCATCGAGAACAGCGGCTCGGTAGTCTCCGTAAGGCCGCAGACCTCTGCGGGCCAGTAGTTCATCTCAGCGTTGATGTTGATGGTATACTTGCTGTCCCAAGGGGCCATGTGCTCCTGGTTCCATACGCCCTGGAGGTTGGCGGCCTGTCCGCCCGGCTGCGAGCTGCTGATGAGAAGGTAGCGGCCGTAGTTGAACATCAGCTCAACCATTCCCATGTCGTCGCTGCCGGTGAACGAGTCGAGACGCTGGCTGGTAGGAAGGGATGCGTTGGCTCCGGCGGGAAGCTCGAGGTCCACCCTGTCGTACTGGTCCTTATATGCATCGACGCTGCGCTTGAGAAGCTGCTTGTAAGACATCTTCTCCGCCGCAGCAAGCCTTTCGGCATTCTTGGCGGAAGCGTTGCCGCTGACATCGTGGTAGTTGACGAAATTGGTGGCTGCGGAGATGAGCAGCATGGTCTCGGTCGCGTCGCTTACATTGATCTTGTCACCCGCTGCCGTGACGGAGCCGTTGGACTTGACCCGGATTACGATCTCAGCGGCGAGCTTGGCGTCGATGCCTTCCATCGAGTCGCCCTGCACGACCGCTACGAGGTCGTTGCCATTGGCCTTGGCCTCGAACGGCAGGCGCGCGTTGTATGACAGCGAGAACGAAGTCTTCTTGTCCTCGGTGAGACGCACCACGACCACCTTCTCTGGCAGCGAGGCGAATGCTGTCCTCGTATAGTTGACACCGTTGGAGGTGTACGTGGTGGTGTTGACGGCATTGGAAAGGTCAAGCTGACGGTGGTAGTTCTCAGCCTCGCCCACTCCCTCGAACTCGATGAACAGGCTTCCGGCATTGAGGAACCTCATTCCGTGCGGCCCGACGACAAAGTCCTGGTCGATGATGGTCTTGGCTTCAGCCTCCTTTCCGTCGAAGATCAGCTGCCTCACTTCGTCCAGGCGGGCGAGCGAGCGGGGGCTGTTGTTGTTATGGGGACCGCCGCTCCAGAATGTCTCTTCATTGAGCTGGATCTCCTCTTTCTGGACACCGCCATATACCATGGCTCCCATGTTGGAGTTGCCCAGGGGCAGCGCTTCCAGCCAGACGCCGGCCGGCGCATCGTACCATAAGACTTCGTTTACGCCTGCCTCGGTCTGTCCGTTGCAGGAGAGGGCGCACATACAGAGTACCGCGCCGAGAATGTAAGCTGCTCTTTTCATAGCTGTATTAAAAATTGTGCTGTGGTTGGATACCCAGCCACAGCACAAATATAAGAAATTATCTCCAGGTTCTGGTCTGCTGCAGAGTACCGTTGTTCTTCAGGAGTTCGTCCGTTGCGATAGGAAGCAGGTACATCGAATCGTTGAACTTCCTGTCGAGGAGCAACTCGTCTTCGTAAGTCTTTACGCCGGTTGCCTTGTCCAGGGTGATCTTGATACCGTGTCCAGGGCGGTTGAGCACCTCGGAGGCGATCATCCAGCGGCGGAGGTCGAAGTACCTGTGCTCTTCGAACACAAGCTCGATGCGGCGCTCGTTGTAGAGGCGGGCCCTGAGGGCTTCACCGGTGACGGATGCCGGCAGGCCGGGCATTCCGACGCGGGCGCGGACCTTGTTGATGTACTCGCGGCACTCGGCTTCCTTGCCGGTCTCGAATGC
>Ga0310697_10000725_pt1 | contig 42444 bp, 28 predicted proteins | sample 172DNAGHGlowgp2_FD_203883 | JGI IMG/M metagenome (GOLD analysis project Ga0310697, IMG submission 203883) | Sheep rumen microbial communities from Palmerston North, Manawatu-Wanganui, New Zealand - 1728 DNA GHGlow gp2 (v2) (version 2) | ecosystem: Host-associated > Mammals > Digestive system >...
CAATTTCAAAATATTCTTCTTGGGTGCAGAAGGTGGAAAATCCATCACCATCAGTAATGAACGATGCACATTCCTTGAAGCTTTGGCACTAAGTGGTGACCTCAGCATCTACACCAACCGAAACAAGATAGCCGTTATGCGCGAAGTGGACGGAAAAATGGTTATGCGATACCTTGACCCTCGCTCTTCATCCGTTTTCCAAGACCCCTTCTTCATGCTGCAACAAAATGATTTTATCATCACACAGAACTACAACACCGCCACCACACGCACCGAAGCCCGTAACTTCATTGGCATGTGGGCTGGCACCATTATGTCCACCATTACTTTGGCACTTACCATTATAAATCTTGCAAATAAAACCAAATAAATCCTATGGAAAACAATACAAATAACACCACCCAGACCAATCTATCGTTCCTTGACGATAAACAGTCAGTATCATTCCATATCAAAGACCTCGTATTCTTGTTGCTGCGCAACATACATTGGTTGCTCCTCTTTGCACTGTTAGGCGGAGTTATCGCCAACGTCGTCACACGCCGACAAGAAAAAATCTATGAGAGTAATGCTAAGATACTTATCCGCGGCGGCAATGACGTCGGTGTTGCAGACAATAACATGCGCGAGCTGTCTATCCGCTCCACGTTGGGACTTCAGTCATTCTACTCCAGCACTATCTACAATGAGATAATGATTCTCACCTCAAAAACCACTATTCAAAAAGCCGTCGAAGACCTGCACCTCAACATTTCCTATACCACCGAAACCCGCTTCACTCACCGTGAAAAGGACCTTTACAACACATCTCCTATCGAAATAGAAATGGCGGATGACGACTTGCCCCTTCCAAGCCATCTCGTAGTCAAAATTCTTGACGACAATCATGCACTTCTTTGCCGCAACGGACACCCTTCACTCTTTATACCCTTTGGCAAAGTAGTCATCACTCCCATGGGTAGAATCATCGTCAATAAAACATGGGCTTTCGAAAACTCCTACATCGGTCAGGAAATCACAATGAGAAACCACGATGTGGCCTCCGTTGCAGCATATTATCGCTACCGCCTCAATGTGCAACGCGATAGTGAAAAAAACACCATCCTGAATCTTTCCATGCGTGACACATCTCCCCAACGTTGTGCCGACTTCATCAATGCTGTAATCCGTGTATACAACGATGGTGCCGTAAACGATAAAAAGCGCATCATTTCCGATACTTATAACTATATCAATGAGCGCATAAATATCATCAGTGGTGACCTTGATGCACAAGAGTCTGCGATGGCAAACTACCGTAGCAGCAACGATGTAGTAACCTCCAGTTCGGTAAGTGAACGCTATATTTCTGAAAGCATAAACTCGAGCAGCCAGATTATGCGCATGCAGGATGAATTAAACATGGTGCGTTCCCTGCTTGACGCAATCCGTGTAAGTGACGGTTCAAGCATAATACCTGTCGGCTCCATCACAAACGGAGCAATCATTTCATATCTTACCAATTACAACCAACACGCCCAAGAAGTGGCCCGCTACATAGAACTTGGAACAACCAACAACCCTGTAGCAGTCCGCGCAATAAACAAACAAAAACAGCTCCTCCAAGATTTGGCCAGCATGACAGAAGGCTACATCGCATCCATCGAACAGAGAATCATAAGCGAACGTAGCTTAGGCAATACCGCCACCGCAAAAATGCGGTCTGTGCCTCAAAAGCAAATCTATCTTGAAGGCCTTGAGCGTAATCAAAAAGTCAAGGAACAACTATATGTCTCTCTACTCTCTCGTCGAGAAGAACTCATGATCAGCCAACCCTCTCTTGAAGGGTTAGCAAAAATCATTGACGAAGCCAGGGTAAACAAAAGTCCTGTGGCTCCGAACACCGCACACATGACACTCGTTGGACTACTTATTGGTCTCGCAATCCCCATTTTATTCTACATACTCCGCCGTCTCTTCGACACTCAGGTAAAAACATATGCTGACATTGAAACTTCCACCACAGTTCCTTTCCTCTCTGAAATTCCGGCACTTCCGCCCGATGAAACCCGAAATATTGTAATTACTGAGAAGGAAAGCAACGGCATAGCAGAATCATTCCGCCACCTACGAGCAAAGATAGAATTCCTCGGAGGCAAAACAGGCGAAGCCAAGGTATTGATGTTCACTTCACTTGTTCCCGGTTCCGGAAAGACATTCACCACAAGTAACTTGGCGGCAAGTATTGGTCTCACCGACAAGAAAGTGCTAATCATAGATATTGACCTTCGAAAAGGATCGCTCACACGCAAATTCTACAATCGCCACAAACCCGGCCTTGTAAACTACCTGACCGAAAAAGAAGACAACATCGACAACCTCATACTACACGATGTTGTAGCACCTGGTGTAGATTCCATCTTCTCCGGCCCTATTCCCCCCAACCCAGCCGAACTGCTTGGATCTCCTCGTTTTGATGAACTATTCAATATTCTCCGTCCCCGATACGACTTTATCATCATTGATGGAACACCTGCCGGCATGGTTGTCGACACTGATATCGTCAAACGTGTTGCCGACCACACATGTTTCATGATTCGTGCACGCAAATTCGACAAACGCATGCTGCTTGACATCGAACGTCTCTATCAAGAGCATGCTTTCCCGAACATGTGCACCATCCTTAACGATGTGAAATACGATAAACAGCCTCTCTATGGACGTCAATATGGTTATGGCTATGGATATGGCTATGGTTACGGCTATGGATACGGATACGGCTATGGTTATGGATACAGCTATGGCGACGATCCCAAAAACGGGCAATCCGTTTCAGACAAAACAAAGAAGAGCAAATCCAAAGGATTATTCCGGAAAAAGTAATAACAGTTATCCAACAACAAAAAGCCGCTGCCCTTTTACAGGACAGCGGCTTTTTATTATTTTACCATAGCACAGGCTTAGGCATTATCATCGGTGGTTTGTGTATCATTTGTCGTCCGCTTTGAATTGAATGCTCCAAGTTGACGCATCAAATAGAAATAGAATCCTATCATCAGAACACAAATCATAATGTTTCCAATGCCGACGTAGGAACGGTTAAGAAAAAGCATTGGCATCAAGACCAATAGCAGTTTGGCCAATGTATAGCAATGGAAACCATTTTTGCGCACTCTCCACATAAGCACCAAACCCACCACCGAAACAGCATCAAGTACCGCAATAAGAAAATAGTACCACTGAGGTATAGCCAATGAACGTTCCAACAATATGCCCCATTCTTCAGGAAAAGAGTCTGGGTGACTTGCATACCAATTAGACATCCAGGGGAGAGCCAATCCACTTACAATTTCGCTTACCAGCGACATGCCAGTATAAATAAAACTAAGCACCAACAAGACGTGTAATGAACGAATGTTGGATTGATATTTCTGATCTTCCATTCTAACTAACGATTACCACAAATTATAGTACCATAGCCATCTGCTGTTGAAGTTTCTGGGCTTCTTCTCTGGCGCGATCTGCAAAATCCATACCATTGGATGCATAGATAATACCCCTTGACGAATTCACCAATAAGCCACAATCGCGTGTCATTCCATACCGGCAAACCTCCTCAAGGCTTCCGCCTTGTGCTCCCACTCCTGGAACAAGCAGAAAACTGTCTGGCACAATGGCTCGCACCTGAGTTAGCATATCCGCCTTTGTTGCGCCCACCACATACATCATATTGTCAGGTGTACCCCATTGTTGGGATGTCTCCAGCACCTGTTCATACAACTGTCTCCCTCCAGCCAAAGACAAGGATTGGAAATCGGCCGAGCCCTTATTGGAAGTAAGAGCCAATAGGATTACCCATTTCTCATCATATACAGTGAAAGGCTGCACCGAATCTGCACCCATATAAGGTGCTATCGTGAGAGCATCAAAGTCAAAATCCCCCTGTGGGTCAAGAAAAGCCTTGGCATACTGCTGCGAAGTGTTGCCGATATCGCCGCGTTTGGCATCTGCTATGGTAAAGACTGGCTGGTCCAAACTATGCAGATAGTCCATTGTCTTCTTGAGCTGTACAAGTCCTTCAATCCCCATAGCCTCATAGAAAGCAAGGTTCGGTTTATACGCCACGGCATAGTCAATCGTAGAGTCTATGATAGCCTTATTGAATTGGAATACCCCGTCCTCAACTTCACGCAAATGAGCCGGCATCTTGTTTTTATCAACATCGAGCCCCACACACAAAAACGAATGGCGGGCATATATAAGTTCAATTAGTTCTTGTCTTGTCATAATATTATTGGTTTTAATTAATTATGCTGTTACTTTGTGAAACTTCTCGGTAAGTTGCTGCGAGGTTATGTTACCAAGGTGGTCATCGGATACAATCCTGCCATGATTGATGATTATGGCACGGGTACACATCGCTTCCACCTCTTGCATAATATGGGTGGAGAGTAGCACCACCTTATGTTTACCTGCATTCTTTATTACTGAACGGATTTCCTCAAGCTGGTTGGGATCCAACCCTGTAGTAGGCTCGTCAAGAATAAGTACCTTAGGGTCGTGGATTAAAGCCTGGGCCAATCCTACCCGCTGGCGGTAGCCTTTTGACAGCTGGCCTATGCGCTTATTGCTTTCTGGGGTCAGTCCCACAAGGTCTATCATCTCTTCCACTCGCTCCTTACTGTTCTTAATGCCATATATCCCGGCCGAAAAGCGTAAAAACTCCCTCACAAACATTTCAAGATACAGCGGGTTGTGCTCGGGCAGATAGCCTATCTGCCGCCGAACAGACAAAGGGTCGTCATAAATACTGTGTCCGCACACCGTGGCCTCACCTTCGGTAGGGGGTATGTAGCAGGTCAGTATCTTCATGAGTGTAGATTTGCCTGCCCCGTTGGGGCCAAGCAAACCCACCACCTCTCCTTCTCGTACTGTAAAACTTACGTCATCGAGGGCGCGTTGGCCATCGTAAATCTTAGTAATATGTGTTACTTCTATCATCGTTGTTGCTCTTTACTATAGTTTATCGGTTTTCCAGCATCTCTTTAGCCTTTTGGAGCGAAATGCGTTCTCCGTCGCAAAAGGCTACCACAAAGGCATCATTAAATCCTTTGTCCCTCACCTCTTTCTGGTAATTTGCCGCCTCTCGAGCGGTGGCAAATCCACCTGTGGTGTAACAATACGTGCCTTTCTGTAGGTAATAATCATAATCGGTAATGCCCTTAAACTCTCGCGAGTTAGGCTTCAATTCCTTGCCACTGGTCATGAACTGGACCTTGTAAATAATGCCCTTTGCCTTCGCTGGCGTGCCAGTCTGTGGAGTCTCCACCTGCTGTGGAGCAGCCTGCTCTGGCTCCTTCACCTTAGGTTCGTCCAAAGGCAGAGGAGGTTCCACTTGGGTCTGGGCTGTGGAAGGTACGAACGTGGTGGGTTGGTCGGCTGTAGGAGCCTCTTCAACCTTTACCACAGGGGCAACCGGAGCCTTTGGCTCCTCCTTTTGTGGGGCAACCGGCGGTGTGGCTACCTCACGTGCACCCTTCTTCGCTGTCTTATCTTTATATCCCTTCAATTCTATCTTCAAATTGGCAGGAGCCTTCACCCCCTCAACAGAACTTTTATAATTTACAAAAGCCTTGAAGATACACGATACGATAGTAGCCTGTCCTTCGTCCGACATCATATACAACTCCTCCTCGGGATTACTGATAAAACCAACCTCTGTCAACACAGCAGGCATAGCCGTTTTATAAAGCACAAAAATCTCTGCCTGCTTCACACCCCGGTTTATCGTCTTTATGGCCGAACGGTACTGGTCTTGAATATATCCGGCAAAGTCCAAACTCTTGTCCAGATATGCATTCTGGTACATGGCAAACATCACATAGCTCTCTGGACTATTGGGGTCAAATCCCTGGTAATCGCTATTGTCCTTGTAGTCTTTTTCCAACAATATGTCCGCATTCTCCTTCTTTGCCACCTCCATGTTGGCCTTGCTTTGCGAAAGACCCATCACATATGTTTCCACACCAGTGGGCGTACTGTTGGTATAAGAGTTACAGTGTATTGAAATAAAGAGGTCAGCCTTGGCCTTATTGGCTATACGGGCGCGCTCGGCAAGTGTAATGTCCACATCTGTGGTCCGCGTATAAATCAGCTTAACATCGGGGTAATTGTCCTCAATCAGCTTCCCCAATTTCAATGCCATCTGGAGGGTGAGTGTCTTCTCCTGGCTTTTACGTCCTACAGCACCAGGCTTGTCTCCACCGTGTCCGGCATCAATCACCACAGTTTTCACCTGTCCGGCATGTTTTTTTTGAGAAAAAACTGCACCATTCACACAGGCCAGCACAATAAAAAGGCAAAATAAGCGTTTCATTTTCAATAGTATCTTTAATATTTTTTTGTATTGGGCAAAAAGTTGTTATCTTTGCAAATTCTTTTGCAAAGATACGAGTAAAATCGGAAAGTGAAAAGATTTATGCGGAAACTTTTGAACATCTGTTTGTTAGTCATACTCATTGGACTTACAGCAGAGGCTGGTGCACAGAACGATTCTGTGCCCCTCACCCCTCGTGTTCCCGCACTTCAAACCATCTTGTCCCGCCAGCCGGACAGCCTTGCTTCCCCGGCCGACACCTCACACTCCCTCGACAGCACAGCAGCCATCCTCGATTCGCTGCTCCACCCCGACACCGCTGCCGCCCACATGCCGTCCATTCCCAACTCACCTAACGCCATCACCAGCATCGTCCACTATTCCGCCACCGACTCGATAGCAATCGACATCAACAAACGTAAGGCACAACTCTACACCAAGGGTGTCATTGAGTATGACGGCATGGAACTCAAGGCCAACGATATTCGTGTAGACTTCAACCAGCAAACACTCTCCGCCCGACCCGTGTCGGACACAAGCGGAAATCCCAGCGGTCGCCCATTCTTCAAACAAGGTGAAGACGAATACATGGCCGACACCATCGTCTTCAACTACAACACACGCAAAGGCATCATCTCAGGAGTCATCACCCAGCAGGGCGACGGCTTCCTGCACGGCTCGCGGGTGAAAAAAGTGAGCGACTCCGTCATGTACCTCAACGGCGGACAATACACCACCTGCAACTACAGCCATCCCCACTTCGCCATCAATTTCACCCACTCCAAACTCATCACCGGCGACAAGATATTCACCGGCCCCGCCTACGTCACCATCGAAGACATCCCAACTCCACTCGTACTGCCTTTTGCCTTCTTCCCCATGTCGCACGACCGCACCTCCGGCATACTCATGCCCAGCTACGGCTGGATGAACAACCGCGGCTACTACCTTAAAGACGGCGGCTACTACTTCGCCATCAACGACAACATCGACCTCTCGCTTATTGGTGAAATCTACACCAACCTCAGCTGGGCTGCCGAAGCAAAGAGCAACTACTATGTACGCTACAAATACAAAGGCAACTTCGATATCCGTTACGGCATCACCAAAGAAGGCATTCCGGGCGACAGCGCCACATTCCAAAAATTCAGCGACTTCAAAATCGCATGGCAACACGACCAGGATGCCAAGGCCAATCCCCACAGCCGCTTCTCCGCCAACGTAAACCTGCAGAGCCGCAACTACAACAAAAACACCACCAACCGCAACGACTACTTCAACAGCACCACCACCTCCAGCATCTCCTACACCGCTCGGCTGGGCAGCTCCCTCAACCTTGCCGCCTCACTGCGCGAGTCCTACAACGCCCAAACCGGACTCATAAACATAAAACTCCCCTCGCTCTCACTCAGCTCCACCACCTTCTACCCCCTACGCCGCAAAGAAGTGTCAGGCTCCTACCGCTGGTACGAAAACATATCGCTCTCCTACTCCTTTTCAGGCGACAACAACATCACCGCCCAGGACTCCGACCTCTTCAAACTCGCCACCCTCAACCGCATGCAATACGGCATCCAACACACCATACCCCTCAGCGTCTCGCTCAAAGTACTCAAATACTTCAACTGGACCAACTCCGTCAACTACAACGAACGCTGGCACTGGTCCACCATACGCAAAAACTACGACACCATCACCAACACCCTTACAATCGACACCGTCAGAGGCTTCCGCGCCAACCGCGAAGTAAGCTTCACCTCCTCCCTCTCCACACGCATATACGGAATGTTCAACTTCAAATACGGCCCCGTCAAAGCCATCCGCCACGTCATCAACCCATCCGTATCCTTCAACTACCATCCCGACTTCGGCAACCCATCCCTTGGGTGGTGGCAATCCTACACCGACAACACCGGCTACATTCACCGCTACTCCATCTTCGAGCAGAGCCTCTTTGGCGGTCCGCCCGACGGACAGTCCGGACGCCTCGCACTCAGCGTAGGCAACAACCTCGAAATGAAAGTGGCCGACAAAAGCGACACCGTCACCGGAACCCGAAAAATCACCCTGCTCGAAAACCTCAACCTCAACATCAGCTACGACCTCGCAAAAGACTCCCTTCGATGGTCCGACCTCACCGTGTCCGGCCGCACCACACTCTTCAAAAACCTTGTTCTCAACTACTCCGGCTCCTTCAGCCCCTACTATATTGACGAAGACGGCCGCAAACACAACCAATTCATCTGGCAAACCGGACAAAAGAAACTCCTCCAAAAAAACAACTCCACCTGGAGCACACAAATATCCTACAGCATCAACAACAACACCTTCGACCCCAAACCCGACAGCAAAAAAAGCAAATCGCAGGCCGAACACATCGTCGCCCCCGTCATGCAATCGCCCTACAACTACAACCCCGCACTACTCCTTGGCACCTACGCCGACTTCACCATGCCCTGGAACCTCTCGCTCAACTACACCCTCAGCTACGTAAGCTCCTACGTGGCCGCACAATACAACTTCAAAAACGAAATCATCCAAACCCTCAGCGTCTCAGCCAACGCCGACATCACCAAGAACTGGCGCGTGGCCGTATCCACCGGCTACGACTTCGTCAACAAAGGCCTCTCCTACACATCCGTCGACATCTACCGCGACCTACACTGCTGGGAAATGCGTTTCAACTGGGTCCCCTTCGGCTACTACAAAAGCTGGAACTTCCAAATCAACATAAAAGCCAGCAGCCTCAAAGACGTGAAATACCAAAAGCAACGCTCCTACCAGGACAACCAAGGCTACTACTCCTACTAAACCCTGCAAACCATATAAACCCCATCCTGCCCATCAACAAAAAACACCGCACCATGACCGAAAAGCTCTACCACACCATCGGCGAAGTGGCACGCCTGCTCAACGTCAACCCCTCGCTCCTCCGTTTCTGGGAAACAGAATTCCCCTCACTCCAGCCCCACAAAAACAAAAAGGGCACACGATTCTACACCGACGACGACATCCAACAGCTTCGCCAAATCCTCCACCTCACACGCGACTGCGGCTACACCCTCGAAGGTGCCCGCGAACAACTGCGCCTCGACCACAAACTCGACGACAAAATGCAGCTTATCCGCACCCTCACCGAAACCCGCCAATTCCTCGCCTCGCTGAAAGAATACCTATAACCCCCCTCAACAAACAGACACAAAAGCAAATGTCCGGAACAGCACACCTGCCATTCCGGACATTTGCCTAACCCAGTATAACCCCGCCGCGTCAGCCAAGCACAGCCTTGAGCTCCGCGTCGTTGCGATAGGTCATGCGGCGGAAAAGGTTCTCCTCATCCTTTTGGCGGGTAATGCGCACCTGGTCGGCCACATACTGGCGGATAGTGGCATACTGCTGCAAAAGCTGCTGCCACCGCTCGGCCGTAATGGAACGCACAGCCAAAAGGTCGCACAATATCTGATAGGCATGGTGTTTGCACTGGCTCTCGTAGGCCTTGGCCCACTGGTCGTAACGCTCATGTATCGCATCCCAGCTGCCCACTTCGCCGCTCTCAATCTGAGCAATCAACTCGTCAATACAGGACTGCGGCACCAGCTGTCCGCCCAGGTTCACCCACTCGCGCTCGCGCTGCCCCGCTCCCAGGCGCTCGTCGGGCAACGGAGCCTGCAGGTCCTCACCGGCCAGCACACCCATGGCATAATAGACAAGCATCTCCTCGTAGGCCTTGTAGCCCTGCGCGGCTTTCAGCACATGCACCGGGCGCTTACCCTTCTCCATGCCATAGGCCAGCACCTCGACACGCTCCTTGTCGCTCCCAAACTTGAGATAAGCCTGTTCGGTCCAGTACTTGAGCAACATGCGCCCATTGACAATCTCCTCGGCAGTGTCGGGGGCAAAGGGTGTGAAAACAATATGCTGCGCCTTCTTTTTACGCTTGTCGCGCTTGGCAAACTTGGTGATATTGCGGTTGAGGGCATACATGTTATACATCCACCAATAGGCGGGCATCACCTCGAGACGGTTCTTGGACGTATTGTTGTTCACCAATGCGAACGGCAGCGTAATGCTCAACTCGGCCGGATAGGCCCCCTTGGCCAGAAGGCAATAGGAGGCGAAGGACGATGAATGCTTGAGACTGGTGCACAGGCCGGGCCAAAAACCGCGTCCGGCCACTATCTCGTTGTCAGCCGTGCGTCCGTTGTGGTTGGAACCCACCGTGCAACCGGCAGCCAGATTGCTCTGTCCCATCACCAACGATGCAATGAGAAACGAATTGTTGTGGTGCTGCTCGTGGGCGGGGAAGATAATGTTGTTGCCCACCTCGCAGCGGGCTATGGTAGAATTGTCGCCCACCACCGTGTCGTTGAGACGCACGCCAAACTCCAGGTGAACATTCTCGCCCAGCAGGAAACGGGTGGCAATGCAGCCGTACTCGCACGTGCAGCCGTAGCCCACCGCCCCGTCGGCCAGCACAACGCAATCCTCAATGCGGGTGGGACTCTCCTTGTCGGAGAGAATGGCCACATTGTGCACGGTGCGGGTGTTCTTGACGATGCAGTAACTGCCCACATGGCCATAGCATCCCTCGGGGGTTGCCAAGCGCGCACGCGTCATCTCCTCAAGCCGCTGCACCATCTTGCCGTGGTCGCGATACTTGGCCCAAAGATAGGCATCGCCGATGGTCATGCCGCCGAAAGGCATTATCCTGCGGCCACCGTTCTCGTTCATGGGCTCAAGCCACGGGTAGTCGTTCTCCACGTTGGGGGCGGACGCGGTCATCTCGTCGACATTGAAAAGCATGCAGTGGTCGCCGACACAGTAGCCGCTAAGCATGCGCACATTGTGCACAGCGCAGTGGTCGCCCACCGCAGCGTCGCACAGCATGGAGGCATAGATGCCCTCCGGCAGGTGGAGGTCGCCGTCAGCGTGGGTACCTTTTTGTAGCGACCCCAGGCAGACACTGCCCACAAAGGTGTTGTTGCGGAGAAGGGATGCATCGAACGGGTCGCAAACGCGAACCAGGGTCCAGTCGTCGGCGTAATTGCCCTGCTGTTTCAGCAACTCGACTTCGTTGCCGGTCAGCGCACGTAAAGAACTTGTACTCATAACGATAAAATTATATATTGTATATTGTTGAAAGTACAAATTTCGGAAAAATATTCGATATAGCAGAAAAAAACTCCGTCCACAACCGGCCAAGACGCAAAGCCAGTCGCGCCCCACGGCCGCGTCTGGGCCGCTACATGACCGCCCGTTGCAGGGCAGTTGCTCTACTGTTATAGGGTCTCAGATCGAATAAGTGCCGACCAACAATAGGCTTGCAGCCGAAGGACCAACGGCGGAGCAAGGGAGGAAGGATGGTGCAGGTATGCCGCAGGAGGGTTCCGGCGGTTGCAAAAAAAGTGTCAGGGCGGGCGCATCGGTGCGCCCGCCCTGACGGATGGATGTTGTGTACGTTTTTTTACTTGTAGCGCTCTTTGTATTTGTCAATTTGACCCTTCATAGAGTCTACGCAGTCCGATACGGCTTCCTCGAAGGAGTTGGCTTGTTTGCTGTTGAACAAGGTTTGTCCGGGGAGGTTGAGCGAAAGCTCGGCTATTTTGTTGTTGTCGCTCTCAGGCTTGTCGACTTTGAGAATGACTTCGCATTTGGTAGCATTGTCAATGAGGCGGTCTAATTTGGCCACCTTGTCCATGACGAATTTCTCCAACTTGGGGTCTGCCTTGAATTTAACGGCGTTGATTGTTGTGTTCATAGTGATCTCCTTACTTTTTATGAGCCCTTGGATGGGCATGTTTATACGTTTCTTTCAAATGTTCGCGCGACACGTGGGTGTATATCTCGGTCGACGACAGGGAGCTGTGCCCGAGCAGTTCCTTGATGGCGCCTATGTTGGCACCTTCGTTGAGCATGTGTGTGGCAAACGAGTGCCTGAACACATGGGGGCTGGTGCGGTCGGCGTTGGAGAGCGGGCGCATGTAGCGTTCCACTATCCGGTATACCTTTCCGTCGCTCACGGGCTTGCCTTTGGAGTCGACAAGCAGGCGGTCGGTGGAGGGTTTGTCGGGTTGCTGCGGGGACAGGCTGTCCATCACCGTTTGCCTTAACGCAAGGTAGCGCGATATATTGTGTGCCATTTCACTTTCTATGGGTATGATGCGTTCTTTGCTGCGCTTGCCGAGCACTTTTATGGCGGGGGTTGAGAGGTCGATGCTTGACAGTGTGAGCGATGCCAGCTCCGACCGGCGCATGCCGGTTTCGTAGAGCAGGCGCAGCACGAGGCGTTCCATCTGGCCGTCGAAGGTGTCGGGGAAGATGTCGGAGTAGATTTGCTCCACTTCGCGCTCGCGGAAAAAGACGGGGAGCCGCCGGGGTTGTTTGGGCGGCAGGGCTTTGGCCATGATGTCGCGCTCAAGCCCATGGCGCAGGCGCAGGTATTTGAACCACGCCCGGAGGGCGGCCGTGTCGCGCACCACGGTGCCGGGACGCAGGCCTGCACCGATAAGCGACATCTGCCAGCTGCGCACGTCGGCCCCGCCTATTTCCTCCACAAGGGCAATTTGCTGCTGTTGGAGGTATTTGGCGAATTGAGCCACTACATCCACATAGTACTTGACCGTGCCTGGTGCCAGGCGGCGTTCGACTGCTATGTAGTCGGCAAAACAACTTATGGCGTCCTCTATTTTCACAACTGCAAAGATACATAAAAAAAACGTATTAGTAGTTAAAATCTCAAAATTTTTTTTGCCCGGTGCGGCTTGTGTACCTCCCAATACGCAGTGGGAAAACGATTAGGACTGTTTGCGGCGGGCGGTTGCAGCGGCGGCCGCCGGGCAGCAGGCCTGGGCTTTTAAAACTTTTTTATCCGCAAAGACGTTGTAATTACACAATAATTTGTATCTTTGCACGTTTTTTCAATCACGTTCAAAGAAACATAACAACATGAAAGTCTTAATATTCCTCCTCAGCCTGACGCTGCTGGTCGTAACCCACGAACTGGGGCATCTTTTATTTGCCAAACTGTTCCATACGCGCGTTAGGCGGTTTTACGTTTTTTTCAATTGGAAGTTTTCCATTATTAAGGCCAAGAAGTTTGACGGCAAATGGCACTTTCTGTTCTTTAACGCGGAAACCCCCGAGTCGTGGGACGAGAAGAATCTGCGTCCCGAGGACCAGAACAATACCTTGTGGGGGCTGGGATGGATACCGCTGGGGGGCTATTGCGACATAGCCGGTATGATTGACGAGACCAAGGGGGCAGACGACCTTGAGAGTACGCCACAGCCTTGGGAGTACCGCACCAAGCCCGGTTGGCAGCGGCTGTGCATCATTTCCGGCGGGGTATTGGTGAACTTCATTTCGGCGCTTATCATCTACGCCGCCATGTTCTCGCACTGGGGCATGGACGAGCTGCCGCTGCGCAACGCCCGGTTGGGTTATGAATATAGCCAGGCGCTGCTGGATGAGGGCTTCAAGAACGGTGACATTATTTATGCGCTCGACGGCGAGGAGCAGTACGACTATACGGCCATGACCAAGAAGCTGGTGCTGGACAAGCCCCACACGGCAACGGTGATGCGCAACGACACGTTGGTCACCCTAACGCTGAGCGACGGTCTGCTTTCGCGCATTGCACAGGAGAATCCCAAATACCTGATTGCGCCGCGATGGCCCTTTGTCATTAAGGGTTTTGCCCCCGGTTCGGTCGGCAAACGATACGGGCTGCAGCCGGGCGACAGCCTGGTAAGCGTGGGCGGCACCCCCACCCCGTCGGCCAAGCAGTTCACCGACGCCCTCGGTGGATATGCGAACGACACGGCCTTGGTGGGACTTTACCGCAACGGGGAGTTGATGGAGGTGTCCGTGCCACTGGGCAGCGACGGGAAACTGGGAGTCTATGGCGAGGACGACATGAGCAAGCTGTTTGAGGTTACGCACCACGACTACAACATATGGCAGGCCATACCGACCGGCATCAGCCACGGATGGGAGACGCTGACAACATATGTCTCGTCGCTCAAGATTCTGTTTACCAAAAACGGCACAAAGAGCCTGGGCGGCTTTATCACTATAGCCAACCTCTTCCCCGACCAGTGGGATTGGCATCGTTTCTGGGACCTCACGGCACTGTTGGCCATTGTTCTGGCTTTTATGAATATTATTCCCATACCTGGACTTGACGGCGGCCACATTGTGATTACCCTTTGGGAAATGATTGTCCGTCGGCCAGTCAACGAGAAGGCGCTCAATGTTATCCAGAATATAGGCCTTATCCTGCTGTTTGTGCTCCTCGTCATTGCCAACGGCAACGACCTTATCAGGGTATTCAACGGCTGGCTGAATTGACCTTGTCGCCCGGCAGCATTCAGATGAAAAAGATAGACAAGCTCATACTCAAATCCTTTTTAGGGCCACTGTTGCTTACGTTCACCATTGCGGTGTTCGTGCTGCTGATGCAGTTTGTGTGGAAATACATAGATGATTTGGTGGGCAAAGGGCTTGACATTGGCATTATAGCCGAGCTTTTGCTGTATGCGTCTGCCACGTTTGTTCCCATGGCTCTCCCTATCGCTGTGCTGTTTGCGTCGATTATGACGATGGGCAATTTCGGCGAGAAGTATGAACTGGTAGCCATGAAGGCCGGCGGCATTTCTGTGCGCCGCATTATGATGCCCATGGCAATTGTTGCCCTGCTGCTAACCGGACTGGCGTTCTACTTCTCCAACAATGTGCTGCCGATGGCCATGTACAAGTACCGCGCCACGCTCTATGATATCCAGCGCAAGAAACCAGCAGTCAGTATCCGCCCCAGCGAATACTATAGTGAGATTGACGGCTACGTTATCCGGGTCAACCACAAAGACCCCGACGGCCGCACCATGCGCGACATAATTATCTATGACCACACACAGGGAATCAATAATACCAATATCATTGTGGCCGACCACGGCTATATGCAAACCACCCCTGACGACCGCTACCTGCTCTTTACCCTTTTTAAAGGCTACACGTATAACGAGCTCACCGACGGTGAGAACTCGGAGAAGCGCCCACTCACCAGCATCGGTTTTGACAAGCAGATTCTCACTTTCGACATCTCAGACTTCGCGTTCAAGAAAAGCGAGGATGAACTATTTAACGGCCACTACCAGATGCTCAACGTTTCGCAACTGGACTCCAATATAGGGTCGCTTGAACAATCGCTTGACGCCCGTTTCAAGGAGTTGAAGAGCAACATGAATACAAAAATGCGGGTGTATACCTATTATACCACCCATATGGGAGACAGCAGCGCATATATCGACATTGCCCAATGGATGGCGGACACCACCGTGAAGGAACGCCAAAAGGTGCTTAACCAAGCCCGGGCAACAGCAGCAAATGCACTAAACGACGTGCAGATGTATACATCCATCATCGACTCTGACCAGGAATACATAAACAGGCATTACATAGAATTGATGCGCAAGTTCACGCTGTCGGTGGCTTGTATACTCCTCTTCCTGATTGGCGCGCCGTTTGGTTCCATAGTACGACGCGGAGGTCTGGGAATGCCACTTGTGGCATCGGTGATCTTCTTTGTACTATATTATGTTGTAGGCATGATTAGCGAAAAGTCCGTGCGCGAAAGCGCCATGGGGCCTGTGGGCATGTGGGTGTCCACATTTGTGTTCATACCTATCGGGGCCTTGCTCACCTGGCAGGCCACAACGGACTCAAGCCTTTTCGACCTTGCTACATGGAAGCGATGGCTTAAAATCAAAAACCATCATAAGAACAGAACGACCCACAGTCACGAAGAGTAATCCAAGGGAGATTACACGATACTGGAACATTGCTTAAACGAGACCCTCCTATTCGTTCCGACGAATGCACCACATATTCGTTATAGTATAACAGGAGGTCAGAAACAATCTCCATTCTATATATGTGATTAGATATTTGATTATCATACTTTTAATCAAAACATCACAATGGTTCATAAGGCATATTTGTCTGATTAAGCGGCCATTACAATCAAATCCCGATGATAGGACAGTGTAGAATGATGAAAAAGGGGGAATTTTACCTTCAAAACACCCATAAAAAGGGGTGCATTTGGTATAGGAAGCGCGATTTTTTTTAGAATATACAATTTGATTTACAATTCATTAAAACAAATGATTGAGAAAAAAAGAAAAAAAAATTTGTACGATGAAAAAAAAGTAGTATCTTTGCAACCTCAATTTAAGAGAAGAGAGTTGTTTGACAATGCTGAAAAGCCGATGTAACTCAGTTGGTAGAGTAGCTGATTTGTAATCAGCCTGTCGGGGGTTCGAGTCCCTTCATCGGCTCGAAAAGCTCCAGGTGATACCTTCGGGAAAGCATCGGGATAGCAATGGGGAAGTCGCATAGTGGCAATTGCAACAGACTGTAAATCTGTCCTCTTCGGAGTTCAGTGGTTCGAGTCCACTCTTCCCCACAAACCTACAGAGAAGCGGAAGTAGCTCATTTGGTAGAGCGATAGCCTTCCAAGCTATAGGTGGCGGGTTCGAGCCCCGTCTTCCGCTCAAGCAATAAAAGCGGAGAGGGGCAAGAGGAAAGCCCCACGCTTCAAAGTAAAAAGCTGCAGTAGCTCAGCTGGTAGAGCGCATCCTTGGTAAGGATGAGGTCACCGGTTCAAATCCGGTCTGTAGCTCTTTTTTTATGCAAAATTTTTGAGGACGGGGTAAAACGCGCCCTCGTAAAATGTGAAAATTGATTGTTAACATTTAATACGTATTAAAATGGCAAAAGAAAAATTTGATCGTTCTAAACCGCACGTCAACATTGGTACTATCGGCCACGTTGACCATGGTAAGACCACTCTGACCGCTGCTATCACCAAAGTGTTGGCTGAAAAAGGTCTCTCCGAAGTTAAAACCTTCGACGCTATCGACTCCGCTCCTGAAGAGAAAGAGCGTGGTATCACTATTAACACCGCACACGTTGAGTATCAGACCGAGACCCGCCACTATGCACACGTTGACTGCCCTGGCCACGCTGACTATGTGAAGAACATGGTTACTGGTGCTGCCCAGATGGACGGTGCTATTCTGGTTGTTGCCGCTACCGACGGTCCCATGCCCCAAACCCGTGAGCACATCCTGCTCGCCCGTCAGGTCGGTGTTCCCCAGCTGGTGGTTTTCATGAACAAGTGCGATTTGGTTGACGACCCTGAGCTGCTTGACCTCGTTGAGATGGAAATCCGCGAGCTTCTGAACTCCTACGATTTCGATGGCGACAATATTCCTATCATCCGCGGTTCCGCTTTGGCCGCCCTGAATGGCGAACCCAGCGGCGTGAAGAACGTTGAGGATTTGATGGAAGCTGTTGACAATTGGATCCCCCTGCCCACCCGCGACGTTGATAAGCCTTTCTTGATGCCTGTTGAGGATGTATTCTCAATCACTGGTCGCGGTACCGTTGGTACTGGCCGTATTGAGACGGGTGTTATCCACACTGGTGATGCCGTTGATATCATCGGTATGGGTGCAGAGAAACTGAAGAGCGTTGTTACTGGAGTTGAGATGTTCCGCAAGATTCTTGACCAAGGTGAAGCAGGTGATAATGTCGGACTTCTGCTCCGTGGTATCGACAAGGATGAGATTCGTCGTGGTATGGTTATAGCCGCCCCGAACTCGATTCATCCCCACCACAAATTTGAGGCTACCGTATATATCCTGAAGAAGGAAGAAGGTGGTCGCCACACCCCGTTCCACAACAAATATCGTCCCCAGTTCTACTTCCGTACAACTGACGTTACCGGTGAGATTACCCTGCCCGAAGGCCGCGAGATGGTCATGCCTGGTGACAACCTGACGATTACTGTTGACTTGATTAACGATATCGCTCTGAACGAGAATCTGCGTTTCGCTATCCGCGAGGGTGGCCGCACCGTAGGCTCTGGTCAGGTTACCAAGATTATTGAATAATCTTGAAACATAAAAAGACTCTCTTGAATAAAAGAGGGTCTTTTACAGGGGCATAGTTAAATGGCATAATGACGGTCTCCAAAACCGTAGTTGGGAGTTCGATTCTCTCTGCCCCTGCAAAATAAATTGATATCAAATGTCTAAGTTTGGAAACTATGTGAAAGAGAGCTACGACGAATTGGTGCACAAAGTGTCGTGGCCAACATTTAAAGAGCTGCAGAGCAGTGCCGTTGTGGTAGCTGTGGCAGCTTTGATTTTAGCCCTTATTGTCCTTTGCATGGATGTAGTATTCGGTGTTCAAAGCATGGGATGGAAGGGATCGCTTGGATACTTTTATGCTTTAATTGGATAAACGATAACGGCAGTAAGTCTGTCTTGCTTCCCAATTATTATTGAGACAGCGTGTCGGGTATGTTTAACAACTAAAGGATGTTCTGTCAGACTCAAATGATAGGACGAGTATAAACCCACTATTCTTTTAAGTTACAGCATGGAAGAGCAGTCTAAAAAATGGTATGTCGTCCGCGCAATAAGCGGCAAGGAGAAGAAGGCAAAGGAGTATATCGAGAGCGAGATGGCCAAGCGTGGCTGGAGCGAAGATGTACCCCAAGTACTTATTCCCACCGAGAAGGTCTATGCAATACGCAATGGGAAAAAGGTGGTCAAGGATCGCAATTATTTTCCAGGTTACGTATTAATTGAGGCTGACCTGCGTGACGAGATTATCCCAGTTATTCAGAATGTTCCTAATGTGATGGACTTCTTGCGCGAATCGGACGGTGGAAAACCCATACCCATGCGTCAGCATGAAGTAAACCGAATCTTGGGCAAGATGGATGACCAGATTGATGCTATCGACGGCAATGGCGACGCTTACCTTGTTGGCGAGTCGGTAAAAGTAATTGACGGCCCGTTCAGCAGTTTTGCAGGCATTGTTGAAGAGGTTAACGACGAGAAGAAGAGATTGAAAGTTACGGTCAAAATCTTTGGACGCAAAACGCCTCTTGAGTTGAGCTATAATCAGGTAGAAAAAGAATAAGGATAGTGTAACTAAAAATCAACATTATTAAAAATTCAAATCAATGGCAAAAGAAGTTGCAGGATTGATTAAACTACAAATCAAAGGCGGTGCAGCAAACCCCGCTCCCCCTGTAGGACCCGCATTGGGTGCCAAGGGCGTGAACATCATGGAGTTTTGCAAGCAGTTCAACGCCCGTACTCAGGATCAGGCTGGTAAAATTGTTCCAGTTATTATCACTGTGTACAGCGATAAGTCCTTTGATTTTGTGGTTAAAACTCCCCCTGTTGCCGTTCAGCTGAAGGAGCTGTCAAAAGCCGCCAAGGGTTCATCAGAGCCCAACCGCGTAAAGGTAGCCTCCGTCACTTGGGAACAGGTACGCCAGATTGCCGAAGCCAAAATGCCAGACCTTAACTGTTTCACAATTGAATCAGCTATGAGCATGGTGGCCGGCACTGCACGCAGCATGGGAATCTCGGTTAAAGGAGAAAACCCACTTGCAAAGTAGTAAAAAAGAATCAATTATTAACCGTGGTAGCATCGACAACTTAGAGCGGTGCGATGACCACAGAAAACAAGAATCATGGCAAAATTAACGAAGAAACAAAAAGAAGCTTTCGCCAAATTCGACAATACCCAGGTCTACTCGCTTGAGGAGGCTGTTGAGGTTGTAAAGAAAATCACTTACACAAAATTTGATGCATCGGTTGACATTGATGTTCGACTTGGTGTTGACCCCCGTAAAGCCAATCAAATGGTGCGTGGCAGTGTAACACTGCCTCACGGTACTGGCAAAACGGTACGTGTGTTGGTTCTCTGTACACCCGAAAAGGAGGAAGAGGCTAAAGCAGCCGGAGCTGATTATTACGGTCTTGATGAATACATCACCAAGATAAAAGGCGGTTGGACGGATGTAGACGTTATCATTACCATGCCCAGTGTAATGCCTAAAGTGGGTGCACTCGGACGTATTTTAGGACCACGCGGTCTGATGCCGAACCCCAAAACTGGCACAGTTACAATGGAAGTTGGCAAAGCCGTTCAGGAGGCCAAGGCTGGTAAGATTGATTTCAAAGTAGACAAATTTGGTATCATTCACACTGCAGTTGCCAAGGTCTCTTTTGAGAGCAACAAAATTGTTGACAATGCACGAGAGGTATTGCAGGCTATTATTAAGCTGAAACCTGCCGCTGCAAAGGGAACCTACGTTAAGAGTATCTGCATCAGCAGTACTATGAGCGCGGGCGTAAAGGTTGACACAAAAGCCGCTACACTGTAACAATTAATTTTTGAAAGGTCATTATGAGAAAAGAACAAAAAGACCAACTGATCGGCCAATTGTGCGAAGAGATCAAAGCATACCCTCTTATATTCATTGCTGATATTGGAGGTATGAACTCGGCCCAGACAAGTAAACTGCGCCGCTCAGCTTTCCGCAAAGAGGTCAAGTTGGAAGTCGTCAAAAACGCCCTTTTGATTAAAGCCATGGAGCGCACCGGTATGGACTACTCGGAGTTGTTCCCTGTAATCAAAGGCGAGACAGCCATAATGCTTTCTAACACCAACAATGCTCCCGCAAAACTCATTAAAGAGTTCCGTACAAAGGAGAAGGGTGCTCAGAAACCCGTACTGAAAGGTGCATACGTTGAAGAATGCTTCTATATCGGAGAACAACATCTTGATGAACTTGTCAACATCAAGTCTAAAAATGAACTTATCGCCGATATCGTGGCCCTTCTCCAGTCGCCGGTCAAAAACGTCATTTCTCAGCTCCAGTCGGGTGCAAACACCATTACTGGTGTATTGAAAACATTAGAGGAGAAAAAGGCTGAATAAGCCAAAAAGGACAGACACCTTTTAAAAGTCTGAAAATAATAAACAAAGTAAAAACATTAAAAACAATAAAGTCATGGCAGACATTAAAGCTATCGCTGAAGAATTAGTAAACTTAACCGTTAAAGAAGTAAAAGAACTCGCTGACGTTCTGAAAGAAGAATATGGTATCGAGCCCGCAGCTGCTGCTGTTGCAGTTGCCGCTGCCCCCGCTGCAGGTGGTGCCGCCGCTGCCGAAGAGAAGACCTCCTTCGACGTAATTCTTAAGGGTGTTCCCGATGCAACCAAGAAACTTGCTGTGGTAAAAGCCGTTAAGGATATGGCCAGCTTGGGTCTGAAAGAGTCCAAGGAACTCGTTGACAACGCTCCCAAGCCCGTTAAAGAAGGCGTGAGCAAAGACGAGGCCGAATCTCTGAAGAAAGCCCTTGAAGAGGCTGGTGCCGAAGTTGAAGTCAAATAATAGATATTATTGGATTTCTACGAGGAATAGGGCCTCCGGTAACCCCGGAGTGCCTATTCCTCTTTACTATGAAACTTACGTTCAGATACAACTATAAATGTATTGAAAAGAAAATGTAAGTACACTTCCTGATCTCTCATCCTGAGCAGTAGCAGCCAGTGAATCATATTTGTAAATTGTTAATTCTTAAACATAAAGTCCCTTGGATAACAATCAATCTATCGAACAACCAGTCGAACAACAAATCGAAGTGGTAAATTTTGCATCTGTACGCAAATATGAATACCCCGACTTTCTCGACATACAACTCAAGTCATTTCAGGATTTCTTCCAAATAGAAACCAACCCAGACAATCGACTTGATGAAGGGCTATTCAAAGTGTTCAAAGAGAATTTCCCTATATCGGATGCACGTAATAATTTCACATTAGAGTTTCTTGACTACTATATCGACCCTCCACGCTACACGATTGAAGAGTGTATAGAACGTGGACTGACTTATAGCGTTCCACTGAAGGCAAAGTTGAAACTCTCGTGCAATGACCCGGAGAACGAGGACTTCCAGGCCATTGAGCAACCTGTATATTTGGGGATGATACCCTATATGACACCCAAGGGAACTTTCGTAATAAATGGAGCAGAACGAGTGGTGGTATCTCAGCTCCACCGCTCACCGGGAGTATTCTTCGGAACACAGTTCCATTCAAACGGAACACAGCTTTATTCTGCTCGTATCATTCCTTTCAAGGGTTCATGGATGGAATTCACTACGGACATAAACAATGTGATGTACGCATATATTGACCGTAAGAAAAAACTCCCCATCACTACTCTTCTGAGAGCTATTGGATTCGAGACAGACAAGGATATATTAGATATCTTTTCCCTTGCAGAAGAGGTAAAAGTGTCAAAATCGAACTTAAAGAAAGTATTAGGAAAGCAGCTTGCAGCTCGTGTGGTTGATTCTTGGACTGAAGATTTCGTAGACGAGGATACAGGCGAAGTCGTTTCAATGGAGCGCACGGAGGTTGTAATAGAACGCGACAAAGAGCTTACTGAAGATGATATTGAAAAAATCCTTGAGCTTGATGTCAAAACCATTCTTGTCAAAGTAGAAGACCATGACGGAATAGATTATTCAGTTATATACAACACCTTGAAGAAAGACACATCGAACAATTCAAAGGAAGCTGTTGAATATATATACCGTCAATTACGCAATGCAGAACCCCCAGATGAGGAAACTGCACGCGGAATCATTGAAAAATTGTTCTTTTCGGACAAGAGATACGATCTTGGCGATGTTGGACGTTACCGTATCAACACCAAACTTAATCTGGATATACCTGACGATGTGCGGGTGCTTACACAAACGGACATCACAACAATCATAAAATATCTTATTCAACTGATTAACCAAAAAGCAGAAGTTGACGATATCGACCATCTGTCTAACCGTCGAGTTCGCACTGCCGGTGAGCAACTATATAATCAGTTTGGCGTGGGATTGGCCCGTATGTCCCGCACAATACGGGAGCGAATGAATGTAAGAGACAATGAAGTATTTACTCCCACCGAACTAATCAATGCAAAAACGCTTTCATCGGTTATTAACTCATTTTTCGGTACAAACCAGCTGTCACAATTTATGGATCAGACCAATCCATTAGCCGAAGTGACACACAAACGTCGTATCTCAGCATTAGGTCCCGGAGGTTTGTCCCGCGAACGGGCAGGTTTTGAAGTTCGAGACGTACACTACACACACTACGGAAGACTCTGCACCATTGAAACTCCTGAAGGCCCCAATATCGGTCTTATCTCCTCATTATGTGTATATGCAAAAATTAACAATCTCGGATTTATCGAGACGCCGTATCGTCGCGTGGTTAACGGTAGGGTAATGCTTGATGAGGAGCCGACCTATTATACCGCTGAACTCGAAGAAAATAAAACCGTGGCACAAGCCACCACACCTCAGGATGAGCAAGGCAATATTCTTGCACAACGAATTAAAGCACGCAGACAAGCTGACTTCCCAATCGTATCGCCAGAAGAGATTGATCTTATAGATATGGGATCAAACCAGATTGCATCCATTGCTGCTTCGCTCATCCCATTCCTTGAACATGATGACGCAAACCGTGCTCTGATGGGATCCAATATGATGCGTCAGGCCGTACCGCTGCTCAACCCTGAGATACCCATTGTTGGAACCGGTATCGAAAAATCAGTGGCTGAAGACAGTCGCGTTCTCTTAAACGCACTCGGTGATGGTGTAGTTGAGTACGTCGATTCTACCAAAATTGTGATACGCCACAACCGTACAGAGAAGGAACGTCTTGTGTCTTTCGACGAAGATGTGCGCGAATACAAACTCACACGCTACCAACGCACCAACCACTCTACGTCTATCAATTTACGTCCTATAGTAAAAAAAGGAGACAAGGTCAAAAAGGGACAGGTGCTTTGCGAAGGCTATGCAACACAGGGCGGTGAGCTGGCATTGGGCAGAAACATGATGGTTGCTTTTATGCCGTGGAAAGGCTACAACTTTGAAGACGCTGTTGTAATATCTGAACGCGTAGTACGTGAAGATATCTTTACATCTGTACATGTTGAAGAATATACCCTCGAAGTACGCGAAACCAAACGAGGGCTGGAGGAACTTACACGTGATATCCCGAACGTAAGCAGCGAAGCCACAAAAGACCTTGACGAAAATGGTATTATCCGTATAGGAGCCGAGGTAAAAGAAGGTGACATCCTAATAGGAAAGATAACACCCAAAGGAGAATCGGACCCCTCACCCGAAGAGAAGTTGCTCCGTGCCATATTTGGAGACAAAGCAGGCGATGTGAAAGACGCATCTCTGAAAGTACCGCCATCGGTTCGTGGTGTAGTTATCGACAAGAAACTCTTTGCACGCATAGTTCGCGACCGCAAACAACGTGCAAGAGAGAAAGAACTGCTTGCCAAACCTGAAGAAGAGTACAACCACGAGTTGGACGAGTTGAAAGAAAAGCTCGTCGACCGCTTGCTCATCATCCTTGCAGGCAAAACATCCAACGGTGTCTATACCAACCACAAGGAAGAGCTTATCCCCAAGAAGGTGAAATTCACTTCTAAAGCACTTAAGGCTATAGACTATACCGAAGTGAGCCCGAACAAATGGACCTCTGACAAGGAAACAAATAACCTTATCAAAGACCTCCTGAACAATTACAATATCAAACACCGTGAAATCAACGGCCGATTCACCCGTAAAAAATTCGCGCTTACCGTTGGTGACGACCTACCAAGTGGAATCGTCCAAATGGCAAAAGTCTACATCGCCATGAAACGTAAATTACGTATTGGCGACAAAATGGCAGGACGTCATGGTAATAAAGGTATTGTATCCAAAATTGTCCGCGCAGAAGACATGCCATTCCTGGCAGACGGAACCCCTGTGGATATTGTCCTGAACCCGCTGGGCGTGCCTTCGCGCATGAATCTGGGTCAGATTTACGAAACAGTTTTAGGCTGGGCTGGCAAAAAACTCAACAAACGGTTCAAGACACCCATCTTCGATGGTGCCACGCTTGAGCAAATCAACGGATACATGCGAGAAGCCGGCCTGCCCGAGAATGGACGTACATACCTATACGACGGCGAAACCGGTGACCGTTTTGACCAGCCGGCAACAGTGGGTTATATCTACATGCTCAAACTGCACCACATGATTGACGACAAAATGCACGCTCGCAGCATAGGACCCTACTCTCTTATTACCCAACAACCACTTGGCGGTAAAGCCAACTTTGGTGGTCAGCGATTCGGAGAGATGGAGGTGTGGGCACTCGAAGCATTCGGAGCCTCTCATGTTCTGCAGGAAGTCCTCACTGTCAAATCCGACGACGTGATGGGACGTGCCAAAGCATACGAATCCATCGTCAAAGGCGACAACATGCCTGTACCTGGCATCCCCGAATCGTTCAACGTCCTGGTTCACGAACTCCGTGGCTTAGGGTTAGAGGTAACATTTGATTAATTCTGAATTAGGATTCTACAAAACATCACAATCTTAATTCTTAATTCATAACAATAAGATGGCTTTTAAACAAGAATCACAACTTAAGAATGATTTCAATTCGATAACCGTCAGTTTGGCATCGCCCGAGTCTATCAAAAAGCGTTCCTATGGCGAAGTCACCAAACCTGAGACTATCAATTACCGCACCTATAAGCCTGAGCGGGATGGCCTCTTCTGCGAGAAGATATTCGGCCCCACGCGCGACTGGGAATGTCATTGCGGAAAATACAAACGCATACGATACAAAGGCATCGTTTGCGACCGTTGTGGTGTAGAAGTGACTGAGAAGAAAGTACGCCGCGAGCGTATGGGTCATATTGAATTGACCGTCCCGGTAGCCCACATCTGGTTCTTCCGTTCACTCCCCAACAAAATAGGAACTCTTCTGGACGTACCCAGCAAGAAACTCGAGCAAGTAATCTACTACGAGAAATACATCGTTCTGCAGCCCGGCAAAGCAACGCTCAACGACATTCCTGTAAAGAAGCTTGACCTTCTTTCAGAAGAAGACTATTATGCCATACACGAGAGCCTTCCTGCAGGCAATGACCAATTAGACGACAACGACCCCGACAAATTCGTCGTCGGAATGGGTTCTGAAGCCCTTTACAAACTGCTCTGCGAGTTAGACCTTGATGAAATAAGCTTCAAGCTCCGCGACCGTGCTTCAAAAGAATCCTCAAACCAACGCAAACAAGAAGCCCTAAAAAGACTGAATGTAGTTGAATCTTTCCGCGAAAGTCGTCGTCGCATGCAGGAACGCGGTATGGACAATCGTCCCGAATGGATGATAATGACCATTATCCCTGTCATCCCTCCCGAATTGCGTCCTCTCGTTCCGCTGGATGGCGGACGCTTCGCCACATCCGATATCAATGAACTGTATCGTCGCGTCATCATCCGCAACAATCGTCTGAAAAGACTCTTCGAAATCAAAGCCCCCGAAGTAATCATGCGAAACGAAAAACGCATGCTTCAGGAAGCCGTCGACTCACTCTTCGACAACAGCCGAAAAGTCTCCAGTGTTAAATCTGACAGCAACCGCTCTCTTAAATCACTCTCCGACTCTCTCAAAGGAAAACAAGGTCGTTTCCGTCAAAACCTGCTGGGTAAACGTGTCGACTACTCCGGACGTTCTGTCATCGTTGTGGGTCCCGAACTCAAAATGCACGAATGCGGTCTGCCAAAAGACATGGCCAGTGAGCTCTTCAAACCGTTTATCATCCGCAAACTGCTCGAACGCGGTCTTGTCAAAACTGTCAAATCGGCCAAACGTGTGGTCGACCGCAAAGACCCCGTGGTTTGGGAAATACTCGAAAACATACTGAAAGGCCATCCCATCCTGCTCAACCGAGCCCCCACCCTGCACCGTCTCGGCATCCAGGCTTTCCAGCCAAAACTGGTTGAAGGAAAAGCCATCCGCCTGCACCCATTAGTCTGCACCGGATTCAACGCCGACTTCGATGGTGACCAGATGGCCGTCCACGTGCCGCTGGGCAACGCTGCCATACTCGAAGCGCAACTGCTCATGCTTTCCACACACAACATCCTTAACCCCGCCAACGGAGCACCTATCACCGTGCCCTCGCAAGACATGGTCTTGGGTCTCTACTATATGACCAAACCGCGCGTCACAACCGATAAGGAGAAAGTGCTTGGAGAGGGCTATCGTTTCTACTCACCCGAAGAAGTCATCATTGCTTACAACGAAAAGCGTGTCTCGCTCAACGCATGCATCAGTGTACGCATCGATGCCAAAGGTCGTGACGAATTCCAATTCATCAAGACCGACAAATCCTTTATGGAGGTAATCAAAGACCGCGATGGCAAAGTCTTAACCGACATTGATTGCTCCACCCCCGCAGAAGTGGCAGAACGCAGCCGTACCGAATACGAAATCAAACGCGACAACGACGGCTACCCCATCCTCGATGAAAAAGGACACTACATCAAAACTGACCGCATCCGCACCACAGTCGGTCGCGTCATTTTCAACGAAGTGGTCCCTGAAGAATACGGTTTCGTCAACATGGTGCTTGGCAAGAAATCCCTACGCGACATCATCGGAGACCTTTTCACCGCATGTGGCAATGCCGTCACCGCCAATTTCCTCGACGACATTAAAAACATGGGCTACCGCCAAGCTTTCCGCGGCGGACTCTCTTTCAACCTTGGCGATGTTATCATCCCTGCCGAAAAAGAGGAACTCATTGCTAAAGCCAACGATGAGGTAGAAGAAGTGTTGGGTCAATATTCCATGGGTCTTATCACAAACAACGAACGTTACAACCACGTTATCGACATCTGGACCAACACAAACAACCGGCTCACCGAAACACTCATGAAACAGCTCAAGGCCGACAACCAGGGATTCAACCCCATCTACATGATGTACGACTCTGGAGCCCGTGGTAGCAAAGAGCAGATACGACAGCTTTCGGGTATGCGTGGACTTATGGCAAAACCCCAAAAGGCAGGTGCCGCTGGCAACGAGATTATCGAAAACCCCATTATCTCAAACTTCAAAGAAGGACTTTCGGTGCTCGAATACTTCATCTCCACCCACGGTGCACGTAAAGGATTGGCCGATACCGCTCTTAAAACCGCTGATGCCGGTTACCTTACCCGCCGTCTGGTCGATGTTGCCCACGATGTCATCATCACGACCGAAGACTGCGGCACCCTGCGTGGCCTGCCCACTACCGCCCTCAAAAAAGGTGAAGACATTGTAGTACCCTTAGGCGAAAAACTTCTGGGACGCACCTCCGTCCACGACATAATCCACCCGCTTACCGGTGAGATAATCGTCAAAGCAGGTGAGGAACTAACCGAAGAAATCTGCAAAATAATCGATGAATCACCCATCGAGGAAGTCGAAATCCGTTCCGTACTTACATGCGAAGCCAAACATGGTGTCTGTGCCAAGTGCTATGGTCGTAACCTGGCCACCGGCAACATGGTGCAGAAAGGAGAATCCGTAGGTGTCATCGCTGCACAAGCAATCGGTGAACCTGGTACACAGCTCACCCTGCGTACCTTCCACGTAGGTGGTGTCGCCGGTGGAAACATCGGTACCAACTCAAGCCTCTCGGCCAAATACGAAGGACGACTCGAAATCGACGAACTCCGTTCTATCCCCTACACCGACAACGAAGGCATAACCTACCAAATCGTCATGGGACGCTCCGCCGAGCTTCGCATTGTCGACGAAACCACAAACATCACCCTCTTCTCCGCCCTGCTCCCCTATGGCGCCAAACTCTACAAACAAATCGGCGACCACCTTGCAGTGAACGACTTCATCGCTGAATGGGACCCCTACAATGCCGTCATCATCTCTGATGTGCCTGGTAAAGTATCCTTCGAAAACGTTATCGAAAACGTCACCTACCGTGTCGAAAGCGATGCCCAAACCGGACTTCAGGACAAAGTCGTCATCGAGTCGCGCCAGCGTACCAAAAACCCCACCCTCAACATAGTCGACGATGAGGGCAACATACTTAAAGTATACGACCTCCCAGTGGGTGCACACATCGGTGTGGACCAAGGCCAAATGCTCAAAGCCGGTGACATCATGGTCAAGATACCACGCAGTTTCGGCAAAGCCGGCGATATCACCGGTGGTCTGCCCCGTGTCACCGAACTCTTCGAGGCACGCAACCCATCCGACCCTGCCATCGTGGCTGAAATAGACGGTATCGTTAGTATCGACAAAAAACTCAAACGCAACAACCGTCAAATCACCATAACAAGCAAAACTGGCGAACAACGCACCTACCTCATACCCACGTCCAAGCAAATCCTTGCCCAAGACAGCGACTACGTCAAAGCCGGCACACCCCTCTCCGACGGTGCCATCACGCCTGCCGACATCCTGGCCATCAAAGGACCCATGAAAGTACAGGAATACATCGTCAACGAGGTGCAGGAGGTATACCGCCTGCAAGGTGTGAAAATCAACGATAAACACTTCGAGGTCATTGTGCGTCAAATGATGCGCAAAGTCGAAATCGAAGACCCGGGCGACACACGTTACCTCGAGGGAGAGTTGGTCAACAAAATCGACTTCCACGAAACCAACGACGCAATCTTCGGCATGCTGGTAGTGGAAGACAAGGGCGACAGCGAAAACATCAAAAACGGACAAATCATCACCGCACGCCAGCTGCGAGACGAAAACTCCATACTGCGGCGCCAAGACAAGACACTCATCTCTGTCCGTGATGCCCAGCCCGCCACTGCCAAGCAAATCCTGCAAGGCATCACACGTGCCTCCCTGCAAACCAAGAGTTTCATCTCGGCTGCATCTTTCCAGGAGACCACCAAAGTTCTCACCGAAGCTGCCATCAATGCACGACAGGACTTCCTCGAAGGCATGAAGGAAAACGTCATCGTCGGACACCTTATCCCAGCAGGTACAGGCCTCCGCGAATACGAAGACCTCATCGTAGGCAGCAAAGAAGAAATCGAAAACAGCAACAACTAATCAAACATCATGGCTAACAACCGCAACAACACACCGCAAGACCTTAAACTTGACATGTCGTCCGACGTGGCAAACGGCACCTACAGCAATTTGGCCATCATTTCGCACAGCCCAAGCGAGATTATCCTCGACTTTGCACAAATGCTGCCCGGAACGCCTAACGCAACCGTCCGTTCGCGTATCATCATGAACCCCATTCATGCCAAACGCCTTTTAGCCGCACTCAACGACAACATTCAAAAGTACGAACACAACTTCGGCACCATAACAGACCCCCAGTCTGCCATCAATGCCGACACCGTTCCCTACGACATCCTTGGCAAAGCATAACTACTGAGCTAATAACACTTTACAAGCCCCACAGTCAAAACCGACTGTGGGGCTTTTTTTATACTAAACAACTATAATTCAATACATACCAACGAAAAATGAACAAAAACAAAAAGTAAACCATTCAAAAAAGGGATAAAAAGAGACTAAAAGAAAAAGAATTAACCAAAACATACATTACCAGTTTAATGAATAAACTAAATGTATTAATCCTACATAAAACGATATAGAGGTAAATACATCAACATATAAGAGAATAAACAAAAATTATCATTATCTACTCAAAATTAAAAAAAAGGATTAATGTAAAAAAAAAGTGTATTTTTGAATCATCAAAAGTAAAGCATTATGAATAACAAACACGTGCATACACCAACACATGAAAACATCAACGAGATGCCGAACACAAAATTAGTACCGCCAGAATATGGCAATATATTCAAAAACGACTATATCCTCATCATGAATCCCACCCAATACCTCCAACGCATAATATTCGAAGTGCCGAAGCGTATGGAGGGAAACCACATCTTTCTGATGCGAAAAGGAACTGCCCATGCCTCCTTCAACTTCAAAGAATACGAAATCAAGGCCAACGACCTAATCCTTGTCCCCGACAACTACATCATGTACATAGACCACTTCTCCGACGATGCCCAGCCCTGGTTGGTGCAATGCAACTTCAACACACCCGAGGAAAAAACACTGGCCGGCATCGACACCACCATCCTCCATCTCACAAACGAAGAGGTAACCATGACCGAAAACTACTTCAACCTCATGTACCTGATCGCTACAAAACCCACCTACGGCCCCAACGACTTCATGCACCTGATCATATCCATGCTATATTGGATAAGAGAACTCAACGCAACACACAACTCTGTTACCGAAAGCCGGGCCCTGTCTCACGCCGAGCAAATTGCATTGGAATTCATCAATATGATGGTAATGGATGACGTGGCCATGATTAACATCAACGACTTTGCACAAAAAATAGGGGTATCCGAAAACTATCTCAGCATTGTAGTGAAACGGGTTACCGGAATAACCGTAAAAAAATGGATTGAACGAAAAACCGAGGCCGTTATACGCATGTTGCTTGCCGAAGACAAGAGCTACTCGCTGACCGAGATAGCCGAGCTCGTCGGCTACAGTTCATCGCCCCAAGTGGTGCGGTTTTTCAAACGCAGAACCGGCATGACACCTTTCGAATTCCGCAAAGCCATCCTCACCGAAAAACGACTTCGGCAATTATAATGGGTCAACCGTAAAAGCCGACCCTCAACCCCAATGCCTCATTTACATTCCAAGCGTGCAAATGAGGCATTTGCTTTCCCTACCAATCGTACCCTCTGGCGCATCATCCCAAGCCACTACCCTCTCACTATCTCAACACGGCTGCGACCCTCGCCGTGGCGGCTAATCCTTATCTGCGTACCAATACGCTCATACAACTCCTCACGGTGCGATATAATACCCACCCTGCGGTCCGTCTGTCCGGCTATGCCACGCAACTTCTCCAACGTTGACATCACACTGTCCAAACTCTTCTCGTCGAGGGTGCCAAACCCCTCATCTATAAATAGGATATTCACATTCAAATCCGGACGATTAAGCGACGACAACGCCAGCGACAAAGCCAGCGACACCATAAACCGCTCTCCGCCCGACAGCACAGTAGCGCTTCGCACTGCATCCTTGTTATACCGGTCCACCACCAACACCGACAGCTTCTCATTCTCCTCACTGCACGTAAGGCGGTAGCGGTCTGTAATCTGTTCCAAATAAATATTGGCATTGAGCAGCAATGGACGCAGAATATGGGTTTGCACCAATGTGCGGAATCGCGTCCCACCAAACCGTTGGTTTATGGCATACCACTTGTTAAACTTTGCCGTGGCGGCATCCAGTGTTTGCTGGGCTGAGGCCACGCAGTTTCTGTTCTCAGCGTCCGAATCCAGGGCGCTCTTGGCTGTGGCATAGCGCACCGTTGCCTCGTTCAGCCTTTCCTCCAATGCCGCTTTTGCCGTCCGCAGTTCGTCCAAGTCAGGCTCCTGATCGTCTGCCGACAGGTGCAGCTCCTCCCGTGTCAAAGCCGTCACACGGTTAGCCTCCTCCAGTGAGTCGGTAGCCGACTTCAAGGCAGCATGCACATCCGACAAATGTTGCCGGGCCGCATTCAACTGGTTTTTCTGCGCCACAATGCCCATCAGCATCTCCTCCGAATGCCCCTCCTGCGCATACCACGCTCCCAGCACCGCAAGGCATTCCTGCTCCATATCCTCCAATCCCTTTATCTGTCCGTGCAACATCCCCACAAACGAAAGCAACTCGTTCCAGTCCTTCAGTGAGGCGGGCGGCTCAAGCCCCTTGGGTTCGCACTCCACCGCCCAATCCGGGTAATACACTGTCACCTGGCTTGCCACCCCGCCCATATCCCCACACAGCACCTTCCGCTGCTCCAACAAAGCCATTGCCGACTCCTGGCGCGTACACCGCTGCCGGTACTCATCAGCCTTGCGGACAATATCACCTTTCGTGCCGCTCACATCGCTGCTCCATTCAGGGTAAAACGCCGCCACCATCTCCGATATTTCACGCTCCACCTGTGCCTTATCCTTCGTCTCGCGCTCCAACTGCATTTGGTCGTTAGCCACCGACTGTTTGTTCCTGTCCAGCTCGGTCCTGGTCCGGGCCAGCTCCTCGGCCGCCTTGGTCAGCCGCGCGTCGCACTGGTTCTTCTCCTCCTGCCGACCAAAAATATCCTTCTGCAAATCCTCGGCCGCCTTTTGCCTTGCCTTCAGCTCCTTCTCCTTCAGCGTCAACTCCGCCATAATGCCCGTCACCCGGTCGGCAAACGTGTTGTCATACTCCATGCCCTCAGCCGCCAACTCGTTTCTCAACTCCGCCTCGGCGTTCTCAATCTCCTGGGCCTTGTCTGTGGCGGATTGGGTTTGGGCTTTATACTGGCCTGCCAGGGTGCTGTGATGGCTTTTGGCCTGGTCCAAGTCGGCAGTGGCAGCATCCAAGTCGGCTTTAGACAGGCGCAAAGCCTGCTCCATAGGCGAAAGGATTTGCCCAAACTCCTCATCCACGTGCATCCTTTCAATCTTCTGTCCGCATAGCGGGCAAGTGTCGGCATGCTCGCTTACCAGTCGTCGGCGAAGGTTTTTCAGGCCCTCGTCCAAACTCAGCTTCATTGTGTTGTACTGCGTCAGCTGGTTTTCATAATGCACCTTGGCCTTGTCAAAAACCTGTTGCTTGGCGACAAGTACCCTCTTGCCCTCCTCCAGCTCCTGCTGCAATTGGGTCACCAATTGGGCGGTCCTTGCTGCCTCGTCGCGCATCCGTCCTATATGCCTGTGGCGTTCGCCCCACTGCTCAAGGCGTTTCGTCTGCTTGGCCAAATCCTCGAGGGCACGGTATGTCTCGTCTGGGTGCAGCTGCTCACGCTGCCCTTTCAAGCCGTCAATCTCCTTTTGTCGCTGAGCCGACTCGGTAGCGATAGCGGCATGCTGTTCCTCCGCCCGCTTGCAAGCGGCCTCCAGCCCCGGTGTCTCACCCTCTGCCTGCTGCCTGTGTCCATTAAGGCGGGCTATATTCTCCACGCATCTGGCATATTGGTCCAGTCGCAGGCCGATTTCGGCCGCATGGGCATACATCGAAGCCCGGTCGGCCTGCTGTGCCAGCCACTCTCCCTCCTGCTGCAGGCGGCGCGCCTCCTGCCCGTTCTGTTCCTCCTGCCACCGCAGGTCGGCCGCCAGCCGCCCATACTGCTGGCGGCAGCGGGCCACCTTGTCGCGGGCCTTTGCCAGGTCGTTCTCCGTCCGCTGTTTCAGGTCCAGGCTCTGCCGTTCCTTTTCGGTGGCGTCCCACAGGGCTACCAGCTGCTGCATGGCGCGGAACCCGTCGCCCTCCATCGCCGCCCTTGCCTCGCTGATGCGCCGTTGTGCCTCCGCTGCCTTCTGCCGGCTCTCCACAATCCGCGTCACCTTGGCCAACCGGTCGTCCAGCGCGCACTTCTCCTTGGTCAAATCCTCCTGTGCCTGCTGCCCCTCGGCCAGTTGCCGCCGCAAAGCCTCCAACTGCTCGTCGGCAAGGAGGTGGCTCAGCTCCGTGTGGAGCGTAGTCTCCACCATGTCGCGTTCCTTCTTGGCGCGGTCAAACAGGCTCTTCACAGCATTGCCATAGGCCGAGAAAATCTCGGTATTGGTCAGCTGCTCCAAAATCACCTCGCGCTCGCGTTTTTCGCCGCACAGAAACGAGGCAAACTGCCCCTGCGCCAGCATCGCCATGCGGTTAAACTGCATAAACGACAGCCCCACCGCCTGCTCAATCTGGCTGTTGCGGTTGTCCACCCGCACCCAGTCGGCGGAGCCAATCTTCACCGTCCACTTGGGGTCGCTATAGCCGCCGGTACGTTTCACCCCGAGCGTAAGCCGCGCGCGGTAGTCGACACCGTCGTTGCCCTCAAACAGCACCTCCGAGTAGCACTCGTCCTTAGGCGATATGCCGAGCCGCGTATACTGGCAAATGCTGCCTATGCCGAGCGGCTCGCCGGCATCCTTGAACACCCTGAAGAAATTCTGTTTCGAGTCTGCCACCCCCTCGATGCGGGGAGTGGTCTTATACAGGGCCAAGGCAATGCCGTCAAGCAGCACCGACTTGCCCACACCCGTGTCGCCCGCTATGAGAAACACTGGAGCCGCCTGGCCGGTGAGACCATCGGTCAAATCGTGCTCGAAGTCAATATCCGCCCGCTCAATCGAGGCGATGTTGCGCAAATGCAGTTCCTTAATTTTCATGGCTTTGAATAGTATTATCCTCCGACTGGCGGCGCAATTCGGCCTCCACTTCCCTAAAGGCCTCTGCCAGCTCGTCGATGTCCAGTTCGGGGTAGTTGTCCTGTGTTTTCCTTATAAACTCCATGGGGTCGGCCATTTGCTGCAGGTCGGCCACCGCAAAGGCGGGTCTTGCCTCCGGCTCCGGTTCGGTGTCGGCATTGACCCACACCGTCTTGGGGTTGAACCTGACACGGCCGCCGCAGGGTTCAATAAGACGGTATACCTGCTGGTTGAAATCGGCCGGCAGGGCGGCGTGATAGTCCATCACCAGCCTGAAATAGCCCTCTCTCCCCTCGTCCACAAAGCGCCCCACGGCGTCGAGCGCCTCCTGGGCCGTGCCGGCGGCTCCCGAAAGGGGCAGCTCGAAGAAATGCAGCTCCTCGTCAATGCGCAGCCGCATCACCTTCACGCTGCCGCCGTGACGGTCCATCTCCACCAAGCTTACGCTGTGGGGATACTTCTCGTCGCAGCTTACATGCAGCGCGCTGCCCGAATAGCGCATCACCCCGGCGGGGTAAATGCTCACCGGGTCGCTCTCGTCGTTGTAGCCCAAAGTCTGTGGGCGGTGTATATGCCCCAAGGCCAGATAGTCGAACCCCGTTCCCACCTCAGAGGGCGGCACCGTCTGCACCGTGCCGATGTCGAAGCCGTGGCCCGTGGCGTCGGCGCCAGTCACGGCCATGTGACCCGTAAGCACCACCGGAAGCCCGCCGGGGTTGCGGGCCGACACATAGTCGAGCAAGGCCTGGACCACTTCTTTGCGGGGCACGGCCGCAAAGGGCAGCGCCACCACAAAGCCTGCGGGCAGGGCAACGACATATTCCTCCTGCCACCCGTCGGGGCGCTCCCGCCAGTCGGCTGCAGGCGGAAGGCCCACGAGCTTCACATCGCCCAGGCTCCACACCGCATTGTCGGCGTGGATGCGCGAGGCGGAATCGTGGTTGCCGGCCACCACCACCACAGCCATGTCCGGGTGGCGGCGGTGCAGGTTGACAAAATACTCGTTGAAGCGGCGTTTCACCGCAGCCCCCGGCTGCTGGATGTCGAAAATGTCGCCGCTCACCACCAGCGCGTCGGGGCGGTGCAGTCCGCACCAGGCGTCGAGCTGGCTGAAAAACCGGTCGTGCTCTTCCTCGCGGGTGTAGTTTTGGTACATAACCTGCCCCAGGTGCAGGTCGGCGGTATGCAATATCTTCATGGAATGGGTGTTACTTGTGTTGTCGGTTGCGGTATGCGGCGGCGCTGCGCGCCGCCGCATACCTTTTGCCCCGCCCCTCCCCCGCCCTTGGTCCGTTCCTTGCAGGTCAGTTGTTCGGCAGTTATTCGACAGTTGCTCTACCTGTGGTAGAAAAAGTGGGGAGCAACCACGGCAGAAGTGGCGGACAAGGGGCGGCCGAGCAGCGGGCTTGATACGGCACGGCCCCGCTGCAGAAAGGGCGGTGCGGGGCCGTGGTATGGGTTGGAGTGTGGGTTGTGGTGGCCTTGCTATTTCAGGTTGGCCAAAGCCTCCTTGATGCGGCGCAGGGCCTCGCGCAGAAGGTCTTCGCTGGTGGCATAGCTGAGGCGTATGCACGCGTCGTCGCCGAAGGCGGAGCCCATCACCGTGGCCACGTTGGCCTCGTTGAGGAGGTAGAACGCCATGTCGGTGGAGTTTTGGATTTTGGTGCCGTTGAAACTCTTGCCGTAGTAGGAGCTGACGTCGGGGAAGAAGTAGAAGGCGCCCTGTGGCATCCGCACCTTGAGGCCGGGGATTTGGCACAGGAGGTCGTAGACCATGTCGCGGCGCTGGCGGAAGATGTTGCGCATGTTGATGATGTCGTCGCTGGTGGCGGGGTCCATCTCCATGGCGCGCACGGTGGCTTTCTGGGCGATGGAGCAGGTGGCGCTGGTTACCTGGCCCTGCAGTTTGTTGCAGGCCTTGGCGATTGGCAGCGGGGCGGCGATGAAACCGATACGCCAGCCGGTCATGGCAAAGCCTTTGGCCACGCCGTTGACGGTGATGACGCGTTCCTTGATTTCGGGGAACTGGGCGATGCTTTCGTGCTTGCCCACGAAGTTGATGTGCTCATAGATTTCGTCGGCCATGACGAAGACGTTCTCGTGGCGTGCCACCACGTCGGCTATGCCGCGGAGCTCGTCCTTGGTGTAGAGCATGCCGGTGGGGTTGCTGGGGGAGGAGAACATGATGAGCTTGGTTTTGGGAGTGATGGCGGCCTCGAGCTGTGCGGGGGTCACCTTGAAGTCGTTTTCGATGTCGGTCTTGACGTAGACGCACTTGCCTTCGGCCACACGTACAATCTCCTTGTAGGAGACCCAGAAGGGTGTGGGGATGATGACCTCGTCGCCGGGGTTGATGAGGCATTGCACCAGCTGGTAGATGCTTTGCTTGGCACCGGTCGACACCACGATTTGCTCGGGTTTGAAGTCCAGGTTGTTGTCGCGTTTAAACTTTTTGCATATTGCCTCGCGCAGGTCGGCATAGCCGGGCACTGGGGGGTAGTGGGTGAAGTTGTCGTCGATGGCCTGTTTGGCAGCCTCTTTGACCGTTTCGGGGGTGTTGAAGTCGGGTTCGCCGATGGAGAGGCTTATCACATCTTTGCCTTGCGCCTTGAGTTCGCGGGCTTTGGCGGTCATGGCCAGGGTTTCGCTCTCGGCCATGTTCAAAATTCTATTGCTAAGTATGTTCATGATACGGGTATTTGTTTGGAGTGCAAAGATACGCTTTTTTTTTATAATTGCAAGGTTTCAGAAAAAATTTGTATATTTGTATTTTGGTACAACCGCCAAGGTAGTGCATAAAGTAGTAATATAAACACCTGTATATTATGGCAAAAGAGATAACAGAAGCCGAGGCCCAGCGACTCGAGAAGCTGAAGATTCTGCAAAGCACGCTGGATAAGATTGAGAAAAATTACGGCAAGGGTTCGGTGATGAAACTGGGCGACCGGGTGGCCGAGAAGGTGGATGTGATACCTTCGGGGAGCATCAGCCTGGACATGGCCCTTGGGGTGGGAGGATTCCCGCGGGGTCGCATTATTGAGATTTTCGGACCCGAGTCGTCGGGTAAGACTACCCTGGCCATACACGCCATAGCGGAGTGCCAGAAGCAGGGCGGCATAGCCGCTTTTATCGATGCGGAGCACGCTTTCGACAGTTTCTATGCCCAGAAGCTGGGGGTGGACATTGCCAACCTGCTGGTGTCGCAGCCGGACAACGGTGAGCAGGCACTGGAGATTGCGGACAACCTTATCCGTTCGGGTGCCATCGATATATTGGTGGTGGACTCGGTGGCGGCGCTCACACCCAAGGCCGAGATTGACGGCGAGATGGGCGATTCGAAGGTTGGGCTGCAGGCCAGGCTTATGAGCCAGGCCATGCGCAAGCTCACTTCCACCATCAGCAAGACCAACTGCTGCTGCATTTTCATTAACCAGCTGCGCGAGAAGATTGGCGTGCTGTTTGGCAATCCGGAGACCACGACGGGCGGCAACGCCTTGAAGTTCTATGCTTCGGTACGCATAGACATACGCCGCATACAGGCCATTAAGGACGGCGACCAGAACGTGGGCAACCGCGTGAAGGTGAAGGTGGTGAAGAACAAGGTGGCGCCTCCTTTCCGCACCTGCGAGTTTGATTTGATGTTTGGCGAGGGTATCTCCAAGCTGGGCGAGATTATAGACCTGGGCGTGGAGCTGAATGTGATAAAGAAGAGCGGCTCGTGGTTCAGCTATGGCGAGACCAAGCTGGCACAAGGCCGCGAGTCACTGAAGCAAGTGCTGCGCGACAACCCCGAGCTGTGTGATGAACTGGAGGGGAAGATTCGCGCCGCACTGGCCGAGAAAGCTGAGCTGCAGGGATGAGGGGTTTTGTGACACTGGTGTTGATGCTGCTGGGCGGCGTTGTGGCCTGTACCCAGACCGACAGCCTTGCCGCCGACGCGGCCTTTTACGACGACACAGCCGAATATTCCGCGCCCAAGAAAAACCCTATCTATTACTTCGGGAGTCCGTTTTGCGAACATTTCCTGGAGCTGCGCTATACGTCGGGGCCCGACGGTTTCGGGTTGGGTGCGATGTATTCGTACAATCCCGAGGTGTGGGGGTTCAACGTCTCGGCTTTTATGATGGACTACAATTATTACTGGTTTTCGGGCGGTGCCGTCTACCGGCTGTCGAAGCCGTGGACCACGTATGACTGGCACTTGTACGGGAATGTGGGGGTGAGCTACGACCATGCTGCCATCCACCAGCTGCATCCCACCATAGAGGGTGGCCTGCGCTGTGCGGTACCCAACGGGTTGGGCAAATTCTGCCTGACGAGCGGCAGCGTAGGCGTGATGACCAACTTTGACGGGGTGTATATCACTTTCGGCATCGGAATTTCGCTGGTAACGGCTCTCTCTATGTTTTTATTTCTAATTCCATAAGCTATGTATGTGATTGATGAAGCTCGCGAGGAGCAGGAGATACAGGCCAAGTATGAGGAGTTGCTGGCAGCATGCCGCAAGAACTCCCCCCTCACGCAGAAGCAGGAGGACGACATATTCCGTGCTTTCTCGATAGCCAAGAAAGCCCACGCCGGCACCCGCCGCAAGTCGGGTGAGCCATACATATTCCATCCCTTGGCCGTGGCGCTCATAGCCGTGAAGGAGGTGGGACTGGGGCCGATAGCGGTGGTGTGTGCGCTGCTGCACGATGTGGTGGAGGACACGGAGATTACGCTGGACCAGCTGCGCACCATTTTTGGCGACCGCGTGGCAGTGATTGTGGACGGGGTGACCAAGATAGAGGATGTGATGCTGATGCAGCAGACCGAGTCGAAACAGGCGGAGAACTACCGCAAGATATTGCTTTCGATGTGCGACGACCCATATGTTATTTTCATCAAACTGTGCGACCGTCTGCACAATATGCGCACCCTCGACTCGATGAAGGACACCAAGAAGCTGGCCATATCGTCGGAGACCCAATACCTGTATATACCTGTGGCGCACCGCTTGGGTCTCTACTCCATCAAGACGGAGCTGGAGGAGCTGGTGATGAAATACACCAACCCGGACAAGTACAACGAGATAGCAGCTCTAATCAATCAGAATGTCGGCACGGAGGACAAGTTGAAGCACTGCATCACCGACCGGGTGCGTGAGATGCTTGACGCATGCGGCTACAAGTATACCATCAAGACACGTATCAAGTCGGTATACAGCTGCTGGAAGAAGATGGAGCGCAAAGGGGTGAAATTCGACGAGATATATGACCTTTACGCGATGCGTATCATCCTCTCCGGCATTCCGCGCGAGGAGGAGAAGTCGGAGTGTTTCAGGGTTTACTCGCTCATCACGTCGGAGTTTAAACCGGACCCCAGCCGATTCCGCGACTGGATTTCCACGCCTAAGACCAATGGCTACGAGTCGCTGCAGATTACGGTGATGACCCCGATAGGCAAGTGGGTGGAGGTGCAGATACGCACCGAACGCATGGACGTGATAGCCGAGAAGGGCATGGCCGCCCATTTCCTCTACAAGGAGGCCCACCCCGAGGAGCACTTGGAACTGAGCCCGGTGGAGATGTGGCTGCAACAGATACGCACCTCGCTGGAGAACCCGGAGAAGAATGCCCTCGACCTGGTGGAGGAGTTTAAGGAGAACCTATACATTAAAGAGATATACCTCTTTACGCCCAAGGGCGAGATGATTAAGCTGCCGGCCCATTCCACGGTGCTGGACTTTGCCTTTGCCATCCATACCAACCTGGGCAACCACTGCATGGGGGCCAAGGTGAACGGCAAGGTGGAACCCATAAGCTACAAGCTGCGCGCAGGCGAGCAGGTGCAGATACTCACCAGCCGCAAGACCCACCCGACGGAGGAGTGGCTCGGGATAGCCTATACCTCGCATGCCAAGGAGGCCATCAAGGACAACTTGAAAAAGCAGCGCAAGGGCTATTTGGAGGAGGGCAAACTGCGGCTGAAGGAGATTCTCAAGTCGCTGCGTATTCCCTACTCAGATGCCAGCATCGGCCAGATAAAGCGTTTTCTGAACCTGAAGAGCGACATCGACCTCTTCTTTCAGCTGGCCATGGGCATCACCAACCACAACGACATAGCCCAGTGTTTTGGCAAAGGTGTCAACGCCAACCACAACACCTATTTCATGGGCGAGTACACTTCGCTGTTTGACAAGGACAGCACCGCCATCAAACCGGGAGTTTCGTCCACAGGCAGTAACCAGCGTTCGTTTCTGCTTGACGAGGAGTATGAGCGCTATGCGACGGAGCCTGCCCCCTGCTGCAAGCCGGTGCAGGGCGACCACGTGGTGGGTATTGTCACCGACGGCAAGATTATGGTGCACCGCACCAACTGCAAAGTGGCCATGGACGAGATGGCCAACCACGAGAACCACATAGTGCGTGCCCGCTGGCGTCCGGGCGAGCATGTGGCGCTGCTCTCCGGCATCGCCTTTACGGCCATCGACCGCAAGGGGCTGCTGCAGGAAATAACAGGGGTGGTGACCGGCGAGATGGATTTGAATATGCGCGCCATCACATTGGAGGCTGTGGAAGGCATAGTGCGCGGCATCATTATGCTGTATGTGCTGAATTTGGAAAATCTGAACCACTTGATAGAAAACCTTGAGAAACTGGAAGGCATAGAGGAGGTACGCCGCCTATGACAAAAGCCGACATCCAAGCCTTTGAACGGTTGGGCGACATACTCGACATTCTGCGTAAGCAATGCCCGTGGGACAGGGTGCAGACCATGGAGAGCCTGCGCTACCTTACCATCGAGGAGACTTATGAGCTGAGCGAGGCCATCCTCAAGCTCCAGTCTAACGCCTCGACCAATGATGACGAGCGGAACACGGAGTTGAAGAAAGAGCTCGGAGACCTGTTTATGCACCTGCTCTTCTATACCAAGATAGCCGAGGAAGAGCAGCGTTTTACCACGGCCGATGTGCTCAATGCCATCTGCGACAAGCTCGTAAGCCGTCACCCATTCATCTTCCAGCCCGACAGGTACGAGGGAGAGAGCTGGGAGCAAATCAAGATGCACGAGGGCCGCAAGTCGGTTCTTGAAGGGGTACCC
>Ga0310697_10000726_pt1 | contig 42432 bp, 20 predicted proteins | sample 172DNAGHGlowgp2_FD_203883 | JGI IMG/M metagenome (GOLD analysis project Ga0310697, IMG submission 203883) | Sheep rumen microbial communities from Palmerston North, Manawatu-Wanganui, New Zealand - 1728 DNA GHGlow gp2 (v2) (version 2) | ecosystem: Host-associated > Mammals > Digestive system >...
CGACACCAAGGGAGAAGGTCCGCTGGTTCGGGTATGCCGCGAAGCTGTCGGCCTCAGGATCGATACCGGAATAACCAGTGATGACGAAAAGGTTCTGCGCATCCAGGTAGAAGCGGCAATGGCTCAGACCACGAAGCACCGTCCGCGGAAGCGTGTAGCCGAAGGTGAGATGCTTCAGGCGGAGGAAGCTGGCGTTCTCCACCCAGAAGTCCGAGGCGCTCTCCCACTTGGTATAGAAGCCGTTCGGATATTTTCCGGACATGTTCTTGGACGTCCAGATATCGCGCGTGGCGGTCGTGATGTTGTCCAGATAGTTCAGACGGCTGGGCTTCAGACAATCCTGCAGCGTATTGTTGTAGCGCTGCTGTCCGATGGCGCCGTAGAAGAAGAAGGACAGGTCGAAATTATTCCAGTTGAACGTGTTGTTCAAACCGATCGTGAGGGCCGGTGCGGAATCGCAGATGATGGTCTTGTCGTTGTCGTCAATCTTGTCGTCGCCATTGAGGTCGACGACCTTGATGGAGCCCGGGGCGGCGTTGGCATCCCAAGGGACTTTCTCTCCTTCCTTGATCAGGCCATCCGTAACATATCCCCAGGTGATGTGGAGCGGATCGGTCGCGCCCTGGTACACGGACAGGATCGTGAACGGGTTCCGCTCGCGCCACCGGTCCTTGTAGTGCGCCAGGGTGAGGTCCGTGGTCCACTGGAATTTACTCGTCGCAATGTTGCGGGTGGTGAGCTGGAACTCGACGCCCTGGCTCTGGGTGGAACCCAGGTTGTCGGCCACGGAAGACACAGGATAATAGGAACCGACGTTGCGGGAATCCAGCAGGTCATTGATGACCTTCCGGTAGTATTCGAAGGTACCGGTGATCCGGTTGTTGAAGAAACCGAAGTCCAGACCGAGGTTGAGTTCCGTGGTGGTCTCCCACTTTAGGTGCATATTGGAAAGCTGGGACTCGGACACGCCGCTTATCAAAGCGTTGCCGATGACGGCGTTGGCGCCGGTGCGGTAGTAACCATAGGCATTACCACCGATTTCGGCGTTACCGGTCTGGCCCAGGCTGGCCCGCAGCTTGAGGTTCGACAGCCAGGCGACGTCCTTCATCCAAGGCTCTTCACTGATACGCCAGCCAAAGGCCCCGGAAGGGAAGACACCGTAACGGTTGTTGGAACCGAAGCGGTCGGAGCCGTCCGTGCGGACGGTGAAAGTGAAGAGGTACCGGTCCTTGAGGTCGTAATTGACACGGCCGAACCAGGACACGTATTTATTGGAAGACCAGGAGCTTCCGACCGACTTGGTCAGGTCGCCGCCACCGCCGAGGTTGTAGACGTTGAAACTGTCGGAGATGAAGTCGGAATTGCTCGCGCTCAAACCGGAAGTCGTGTACTTCTGATAGGCATATCCGGCCATAAGTTTCAGCGAATGGATGTCTGCAAACACCTTGCTGTAGGTCAGCGTGGCATCAAGCAGGTAGTCGTTGCGGGTGGTGTGGGACACATTGGCCTTGGAGTTGGTCTGCCGGCCCGTATAAGTACTCTTGGGATAATAGGCGCTGTTCCGGTTCTCGGAGTAGTTCAGGCCCCAGCTGACCCGTGCGACCAGTTCGGGGAGGATCTGCGCCGTCCAGTAATTGTTGATCAGGAAGCGGTTGCTGCTCTGCTTGTTCGTCATCTCGAGCAGGGAGAGCGGGTTGTCCATCGGGTGCTGGCTGTTGAGCCGGTAATTCCCGTCGGCATCGTAAGGCTCGATGTAATTGGGGAACATCAGGATGGAATTGATGACGCTGAGGTTGTCACTGTTGCCCGAAGTCTGCAGTTTGTTGTAGAGCGAGCGGGATGCCGTCGTCGTCACACCCGTAGAAAGCCACTTGTTGAAGTTATAGTCCATATTGACCCGGAAGTTGAACTTCTCGTGGTCGCTGTTCTTCAGCACGCCATCCTGGCGGAAGTGCCCCAGGGAGAGAAGATAATGCGTCTTCTGGGTGCCCCCGCTGATTGAAAGGTTCTCTTCGTTGATGATGCCGACCCGGGTCATCAGGTTCCAGTAGTCCGTATTCGTCACGCCGGCGATGTCCGCCTGGGAGAACGGATAGGTGGGCACGTTGGTAACCGTGGAGGGATCAGCACTCCCGTACGGAGCTATCTTGTTGTTATAGAGCCATTTCTCGTAATAGTAATCATTGACCGTCGTCATGTACTCGGAGGCTCCCATGATGTTGTAAGGATTCTCGATGAACTGGGCGGAAGCGTATGCGCGGAAGTTGACCTGCGCAGTGCCTTCCCGGCCCTTGCGGGTCGTGACCAGGATGACGCCGTTAGCCGCACGTGCACCGTAAATGGAGGTCGAGGAAGCGTCCTTCAGGACCTCGATCGATTCGATGTCGTTGGGATTGACCGAGTTGATGTCGCCGCCCGGGAAACCGTCGATGACATACAACGGCGAGTTGCCGGCGCCGGTGGAAGCCTGGCCGCGGATGATGACAGAATAATTGGCGTCCGGAGAGACCGCCGTCTGCATGATATCCAATCCGGCGACACGGCCCATCAGGGCGTTCGCCACGTCGACGGAGCCCGTCTTCTCGACTTTCTCCATTTTGACGCTTGCCACGGCTCCGGTCAAGCTGGATTTCTTGATCGTACCATAACCGATGACAACCGCTTCGTCCAGAGCGCTGACCTCCTCACGCATCCGGATGACTACCGGAGCGGCAGCATCCGCTTTCGCCAGAACCGTTTCGAAACCCAGGCAGGAACTTTCCAGGTCAGCACCGGGAGAAACGGAAATCGTAAAATTTCCACCCGCATCCGTAAGGACACCGTTGCGGGTCCCCGATTCGATGATCGTAACACCAGGCAGCGGATTCCCCTGCTCATCCAGGACCTTGCCCCGGATGACATTCTTGTTCGGATTACCGGCCGGAGCCGCATTGCCCTTCCCTTTGTGAATGATGATGGATTTGCCCTGGATCGTGTAGCTGACATCCTGCCCGGCAAGGATCTGCTTCACGGCCTGGTCCAAAGTCTCAGCTTTGACATTGACCCTCGTGCGGAGGTTCAGGTCCGAAGCTTCGAAGACAAATGAGTAATCCGTTTGCTGCTTGACTTCCGAGATGGCTCTCCGGACCGTCACGTTCTGTAAATCAATGTGTACGTTTTGGGCAAATGCGCACACACAGCACAAGAACAGGAAAAAAACTGTAAATACTTTTTTCATTCAATTAGTGATTGGTTAAAGCTATTTAGTTATTTTTTTTAAATTAGACGAAAAATAACATGTAGTGGGTAGCCGCATTTGTTCAGTATTAACGCCTTGATTACAAAAATAAAGATGCCTGGCATTTCTTGATCGATCCGCCTACCCGTTATCTGTAATTTCTCGTCTTATATAAATTAAGCTTTGCTTTATTCTGACCTGTCAACCTTTGGAAATGGACCCGAACGAGGAAATATTGCTAGCCCGGCTGAAAGAAGGGGACAACGCGGCATACAAATACCTGTTTGACCGCCACTATGCCGTTCTTTGCCACGTAGCTTTCCAATATGTAAGGGATTGTTATCTTGCAGAGTGTCTGGTTGGGGACGTCATCTTCCGGCTTTGGGAACGGCGGCGCACCGTCTCCATCAATTCTTCCATCCGGTCGTACCTTATGGCCAGCGTGCGGAACCGTTGTCTGGACTATCTGAAGTCCCGGCCAGTCAGGACGGAGACAGACCTCGGCCTGCTGGACGATAACGCCCCAGCCTCGTCATCTCCGCTGGGAATCCTGTTGGAACGCGAAATGGAATATGCCATCAACGACAGCATAGAAGCGCTTCCGGAAAAAACGCGCGAAGTGTTCAAGATGAGCCGCTTCGCCAATTTGAAATATGAGGAGATCGCCGCAAGGATGGGTATTTCCTCGAACACGGTCAAATACCATATGAAAGCAGCGCTCGCAGCTCTGCGGGAGAGCCTGGACAAATACCTGGTCCTCGCCTTCCTGTTGTTCCTGATACACTGATGACTACCCGAGCAGAACAAGAATTCGTCACATTAATATATATGGATAATTCGAACAGAATACATATTTCCGATGAAGAGATTCTCTTTTCTTCCGTTTCCCGGGAAGAACTGGCTTCTTATGGCTCCACGACGGCGTTCACCCATTTCCTGGACCGGGTCGATCGGTCCAAGAGAAGGAAACGGCGTTTCGTATACGGCCTTTCATCCTTTGCCGCCCTGTCGCTCTTAGCCATCGTTTCCGTCCTTTCATTCCGGGCCGGACGCTCCGACATCGAGTCAAAGATGGCGGACATAAAGATCGAGGCCCCCTCCGGCTCCCGGAGCAAGATGACCTTGCCCGACGGGACCGTCGTTTGGTTGAACGCCGGCTCGTCGCTCACTTATTCCCAGGAATTTGGCGTTAACGACCGGCAGGTCACCCTTAACGGCGAAGGATACTTCGAGGTGACCCATAAGGAGACCCTGCCTTTCCAGGTCTGTACGAACAACGTCCGTGTCCGCGTGCTGGGCACCAAGTTCAACCTCCGTGACTATCCGACCGACCCGGAGGCTGTCGTCAGTCTCGAAGAAGGCCGGGTAGCGATGAGCAGCCTGGTGAACCCCTCTGAGGAGAAACACCTGAAACCCAACCAGAAGGGGGCCGTAGACAAGGAAAACGGCACCATCACCATCGAGTCCTGCGAGAGTTCCAACTACATGCAGTGGATCAACGGCCGGCTGATCTTCGACGGGGAAGCGCTGCCCGTCATCATCGAGGACATCGAGAGATGCTACAACGTCAACATTACGCTGAGTAATGAGAAACTCGCCGGACTGCGGTTCTACGGAGACTTCCTCAGGCAGGAACAGACCCTGGGCGAAGTGATGAACGCCCTGTCGACCACCGGCAAATTCAAATACCAGATAAACGGACGCGACATCATCATCTACTAATCAGACATAGTACTACCATGACCGTTAAGCATTCCCTCCTTTTGGCAGCGGCATTTCTGCTGCTGGCCTCCTGCTCCCGGACACAGACGCTCGAGCAGGCATTCCTCTCACCGTCCGAAGACGCCAAGCCCATCATGATCTGGCAGTGGATGGACGGGCTCGTGACCAAGGAAGGCATCACCCAGGACCTGGAGGCCTATCAGAAAGCCGGTATCGGCGGCGTACAGCAGTTCCTGGTCGGCAGCGAGACCCAGATCCTGGTCAAGGACACCACCAACGCCATCGGTACGGACAACTGGCGGGAGCTGATGCGGCACGCCATCAGCGAGTGCAAGCGGCTCGGGCTGACTTTCGGGACGCATAACTGCCCGGGCTGGTCCTCGAGCGCTTTTCCGACCGTCAAGCCGGAGCTCTCGATGCAGAAACTCGTCTGGACCGAGACGCCCGTCCGGGGGACGGGCAGGAGCGTCAAGACGGTCCTCCCACGCCCGGAAGTGGATCCGCGATGGAACTACTATGAGGATATCACCGTGCTGGCCGCCCGGCCGGGCAAGGACGATGTGCTGGAAGAGGTTGTCGTGGTCCCGGCCGCGCCCGGTCCGGACGGCGCGGTCGAGTGGGCTGTCCCCCAAGGGAAATGGGTCCTCTACCGCTTCGGCCAGACGACCAATGCCAAGACCAACTACGCCACGGCCCCGGAGGGCGGCGTGGGGCTGGAGTGCGACAAGATGAACCCCGAAGCCGTCCGCGCCTTCTGGGACCTGTATCCCCGGCAGATCATCGAGATTGCCGGCGAGGAGACGGGCCGGACCTTCACGCGCTTCGAGGTGGACAGCTACGAAGCCGGCGGTCAGGAATGGACGCGGAACTTCCCGAAAGAGTTTACCGACAGGAAGGGGTATGACATCCTCCCTTGGCTCCCTGCGCTGGTCGGGCAGACGGTCCGCAGCAAGGAAGAGAGCGACAAGGTGATCGGGGACTGGACGGCGACCGTCAAGGACCTGTTCGCGGAATATTACTACGGGACCCTGAGCAAACTCGCGCACGAGAACGGCCTGGTGCTTCTGGTCGAGCCTTACGGCACGGGCCGGGCCCAGCCCTTCAACCCGATCGATACGGACCTGCTGATCAGCAAACTGGATCCTGCAGACCCCGTTGCCGCGGAGTTCTGGACCCAGCCCCTCTCCTGGGGATGGCCTGAGGTGCCGATGGTCGTCGCCGCCGCCCGGCGCGGCGGTCGCGAGACCGTCTATGCCGAGGGTTTCACCTGCATCCCCGGCTATGCCTGGAAGGATGACCCGAGCGGCCTCAAGATCGTCGGAGACAAGGCTTTCTGTCTGGGCATCAACGGATTCATGTTCCACGCCGGGGCCCAGAACCCCTGGACCCAGGTCAAGCCGGGCATGACATTCGGCCAGTGGGGCACGCAGTGGACCCCCGGACAGACCTGGTGGAAGGACGGCGCTGACAAACTCTTCACCTATTTCACGCGCTGCCAGGAGCTGCTGCGCCGGGGCCGGTTCGTCGACGACTACACTTCCAAGGAGCCGACCCTGCTGGCGGACGACAGCCGCGTGCAGTGGATCCACCGCGTCGATGACGACGGGACGCAGTACTGGTTCGTCGTCAACACGGCTGACGACCCCGTCTCCGCCACGCTCACCTTCTCCCTCCAGGGGAAGGTCCCCGAGATCTGGGACCCCAAGACGGTGGAGGTCCGGGATGCCGCATCCTGGACCGTCCGCGAGGGAAAAACCCTCATTCTGGAGCCGCTGGAACCCCGCGGGTCACGCTTCATCGTGTTCCGGAAGGCCGCCCGGGATGCCGGTCCCGGCCTGGAGGACCGCTCTCCGAAGTTCGACGCGGTCGCCTCTGTCGGCGGCCCCTGGACGGTCGCTTTCCCCGAGGGCTGGGGCGCCCCCGCCTCCATCACGATGGACAAGCTGATGTCCTGGAGCGACTCCGAAGACAAGGGCGTGAAGTATTTCTCCGGCACGGCGACCTACACCACCACGTTCACGGTCGACCAGCTTGACAGGAAGTCCGCCTACTGCCTCGACCTCGGCAAGGTGATGAACCTGGCCGTAGTCCGGGTCAACGGCCGCGACGCCGGCACGCTCTGGACCCCTCCCTTCCGCACGGACATCACCCGCTTGCTGCACAAAGGACAGAACACTCTGGAGATTGAGGTCTCGAACCTCTGGGTCAACCGGCTGATCGGCGACGAGTTCGAGCCCGACGACATCGAATGGTCCGCCAGCGGACGCGGCGGACGGGGACAGCGGATGCTCAAGGTCCCCGAGTGGCTGGAGAAGGGTCTCCCCCGGCCTTCCGCCGGCCGCAAGACGGTGGTCATCTACAAGGCCTTCGCCAAGGACGATCCGCTGGTGGAGTCCGGCCTGATCGGCCCCGTCGAAATCCTCCGCACCGAACGCTAGTATTGATTATCAGGCATTTACAAAACGACCTTCGGAAAAAACTCCGAAGGTCGTTTTATAAGTTATTGAGAATCAGCGTCAGTCGATCAGGCTGTTCTTCTCCGTGGTCCAGCCTTCGCGCTGCGAGAGGCCGCAGGGGTTGCCCTGGAAGAGCTTGGCGGCCTGCTTGTCGCCCTTGAGCTGCCACTGCAGCCAGGCCAGGGCGGGCACCGTGAACTCGCCGCCGTGCGGCTTGGCGTAGGTGCCGCCATGGCCGACCGGATAGTTGGCCGCGAAGGCGGGGACCTTCGTCAGCCGGTGGAAGTCGTCCATGCCGTTCTGGTAGGCGATGTCCTGCTCGCCGCCGAGGATGTAGATCACGGGGACGGTGATCTTCTGGAGTTTCTCCTTCTCGGGCATCGGCATGCCGGGCACGGCGCCGGCCGGGTTGATGAACAGGCCGCTGTTGCAGATCATCAGGGTCTTGAAGCGCGGGTCCGCCGAGTTGTCCAGCGTCTGCAGTCCGCCGCAGGACATGCCGGCGGCGGCGATGGCATCCACGTCGATGCGGCCGTAATACGAGCTGTCCTTGTCGGCATTCTGCGCGATGGCCCAGTCGACGGCCTCAAGCTGCTGCTTCGAGGTGGACTGCGGGCCCTGGTAGCGGTCGTCGGTCATCGGGATGTAGCCCGTGGCGATCACCAGGAACCCGTGCGAGGCGATCTCGTTGAGGAACTTGTAGTGCTCCCACGGGGAGTTGATGCAGGCGCCGTTGCCCCACACGAGGACGGGAAGCTTGTTCCCGCGCCCGAACGGAGCGAGGTCCTGCGGCGCGAAGATGGTGTGGGCCTCGAGCGAGGGGTCCTCCAGCATCAGGACCTTGTAGGGGCCTGTGCCGCCGTCTTCGACGATCCGGTTCAGTCCGGCCGGCGGAGCGACCGGTTTGGTCGTGCATGCGCCGAGAATCAGGGCGCAGGCCGCAAGGAGGGAAAGGGTCCGTCTCATCGTCCGAAGTTGATTAAATCATCATCCAGGTGGGAAACCCCGCGGCAGACATCGTCCAGGACCATCGTGAAGCCGTTCTCCTCGCTGTAGGGCTCCCAGGTCGGAATCCCCTTGACGTTGGGATTGCCGGTCTTGATGAAGGAGAGCCAGATGTCGCTGACGGTCTGCTGGAACTTGTAGGCGCGGTCGCTGCCGCCGGTCATTTCGCGCATGTTCTGCACGTTGTTGAACATGAAAGGAAGCTCCATGCCATGGCTGGCGCCGAGGACGTTCTCGGTCGGCATCCAGGTGAAGAGGTAGAGGTAGGCCGGCGCGCCGCCCTGGCGGGCCTTGGCCGCCGCCTGGTTGATGGCGCCGGAGCGGAACCGCAGGTCCATGTAGACGGCGTCCTTGAGCGGAGCGTCCGGATAGGCGGCCCGGAAGAGTTCGATGAACGCGTCGGTGCGCTCGCCATAGCGGCGCGACAGCTGCTCGCGCACGGCCGCTTCGGAGCCGTCGATCCCGACGTTGAAGGTGAATTCGTTGAAGTTGGTACCGACCAGCAGCGGGACGTCGCGGCCCAGCTCGGGCGCTTCGGTGTCGCCGGGTTTCAGGGTGATCACGGTGCCGTCACCGACCGGGCCGGCGCCGGCGTGCGCCTGGCGCGAGGCCGCCAGCAGCTCCTCGTAGCTGAACTTGGAGAGGTCGGCGTCCGGGCCGGGCTTGACGCCCAGGGCCTTGACGAAGGCGAGGCCCTGCTCCCGGCTCACCGCGGGATCCGCCACGCTGAGGAAGGAGCCGCTCTGGACCACGGCCTTCTTGAAGAGGCCCTTGGCCGAAGGCATGGCCAGCAGCGCGGACACCTTGCCGCCACCGCCGGACTGGCCGCCGATGGTCACGTCGTCGGGGTTGCCCCCGAAACGGGCGATGTTGTCACGCACCCACTCGAGCGCCTTGACGATGTCCTGCTGGCCCAGGTTGACGGACTGGGCATATTTGCCGCCCAGGCCCGTGAGGTCGAGGTAGCCCAGGACGTTGAGCCGGTGGTTGATGTTCACGACCACGATGTCGCCCTTCTGCGCGAGGGCCCGGCCCTCATAGCAGGGCAGGTCGTGGCCCGAGCCGCTGGAGTAGCCGCCGCCGTGGATCCACAGGAAGACGGGACGCTTCCTGCCGTCGGTGATGGAGGGCGTCCAGACATTCAGCACCTGGCAGGCCTCGTCCATCGGCTCCAGGAAGAACTGGTTGCCGAAGCCGTAGTCGGTCTGGGTGTTGCCGTCGTTGTAATTGAGGGTCTCGGTCTGCGGGGTCTGCGGCCCGTAGAGCTTGCATTGCCGCACGCCCTCCCAGCGGTCGGGCGCCTGCGGGGGCATGAAGCGCTCCGCCTTGGCGTAGCGGATGCCCTTGAAGGTGTAGATGCTGCCGTCGAGGTAGCCCTCGATGGTGCCGTAAGTCGTTTCCACGCGGGTGTTCTCACCCGCCGTGATGGCGCCGTCCGGAAGGTACTTCTCCGGCGCCTGGGGGCCGCAGGCGGCGCAGAGCAGGGCGGCCGCAGCGGTGAGGATCAGGGATTTTCTCATACTATTCGGCATTGAAGGTAATCGTGGAAGGGGTCAGGCCGTCGGAAGTGACGGTCACGGTGACTGCGCCCTTGCGGTCCGCGGCCACGATGCCCAGGCACAGGCCGGAATAGGCCTTGCGCTCGGCGGCCTTGACGGAGCCGAGGTCGCGCATGTCGCCGTTCTCGACACCGATCAGCCGTCCGCCCCGGACGTCGAATTTCACCACGTTGTCCGTGATCGGGCAGATGTTCCCGTCGGCATCGAGCACCTCGACGGTGACGTGCGCGACGTCGCCCGGTTCGGCCTTGAAGGACGGCCGGTCCACGCTGGCACGCAGCTGTGCAGGCGCGCTGGCGGTGCGGATGACCTCTTCATAGGTCTGTCCGTTCTTCTGCGCCACGACCTTGATCTCGCCGGGCTGGTACTCCACGTCCCAGGTCAGGTGGAGGTCCGCCGTGGTGGCGTAGCGCTTGCCGGGAGCGTACTGCGCCCAGCTCACGTCCACGCCGCGGCGCGGGAACTCCGTCTCCTTCTTGCCGTAGGACTTGCCGTTCACGAAGAGTTCGACCTCCTCGCAGTTGGTGTAGCAGGCCACCTGGATGATGCGGCCTTCGTTACCGGCCCAGTTCCAGTGCGGCAGCAGGTGCAGCACCGGCTCATCGGTCCAGATGCTCTTGAAGAACCAGTAGCCGTCCTTCTTGAAGCCGCAGTTGTCGAGGTAGCCCGAGGTGCTGCCGCGGGACGGCCAGCCGGACTCGCCGTAGTAGTCGATGCCGGTCCACATGAAGTCGCCGATCACGTAGTCGTAGTTCATCGCGAAGCGCCAGCGCTGCTCCACGTCGATCAGCCCGCTGCTGATGATGCCGCGGTTGGCGCGGCGCATGTTGCGCATCATCTGCTGCATCTGGGCGTTGTTCGTCTGCTGCGGGGAGAAGCCGCCCTGCCCGGCGCCGAGCGGGCGCTGGGGCTGGGCGTCCGGCAGCGTGTACTGCCGGCGGGGACCGCCGAGGCCGGAGGACTCGGTGGCCACGACGCGGCGGTTCGGGAACTCCGCCTTGTCGATGGCGTAGTTCAGCTCGCGGCGCGTGCGCCAGCGGTCGGGATAATTATAGCCGACGATGTCGTTCTCGAAAGCCGCGAGGAACTCCGGCGAGGTCGGGCTGTTGGAAGCGATCTCGTCGTTGCCGGAGGTCACCAGGCGGGTCGGGTCCAGGCGGTGGCAGTAGTCGATCATCTCGCGGGCGAGGCCCGGGCCGACCTCGCTGCGCTGGTCGCGGATCTCGTTGCCGATGCTCCACATCACCACGGAGGGGTGGTTGCGGTCGCGGGCCACCATCGCATAGAGGTCACGGATGTGCCACTGGTCGAAGGCCAGGTGGTAGTCGAATTTGTTCTTGCCGGCGATCCACTGGTCAAAAGCTTCGTCCATCACCAGCATGCCGTGCTTGTCGCAGAGGTCGAGGAACTCCGGTGCGGGCGGGTTGTGCGCCGTGCGGATGGCGTTGCAGCCGCCCTCCTTGAGGATCTCGATGCGGCGCTCCCACACGCGCTCGGGCACGGCCGCGCCCACGGCGCCGGCATCGTGGTGGAGGTTCACGCCCTTCATCTTGACCTGCTTGCCGTTGAGCAGGAAGCCCTTGTCGACGTCATACTCGATGGTGCGCACGCCGAGGGTCCCCTCGACGCAGTCGATCTCCCGGCCGGAAGCGAGCAGCTGCGAGCGCAGGGTGTAGAGATAAGGATTCTCCGTGTCCCAGAGCTGCGCGCCGGGGACCTCGAGCTTCTGCTCGACGGTCTGCGCGCCGCCGGAGACCATGTCGATCTCCTTCTCCGCCGTGGCCACCACGGCTCCGGCCGCGTCCAGCACGGTCTGGCGGACCGTCAGGCTGCGGGCGCGCGCCTCGCCGTTGGTGACGTCGGATCGGACCAGCACCTTGGCGGTACCGTCCTTCACATCCGTCGTATAATGGAAGATGCCCCACTTGTCGAAGTGCGTCTTCGCGGTGGCGACCAGCCGCACGTGGCGGTAGATGCCCGAGCCGCTGTACCAGCGGGAATTGGGCTGCTGGGAATTGTCCACCCGCACGGCGATTACGTTGCCGCGCGCCTTCAGGACCGGCGTGAGGTCGTAGGAGAAACTGGAATAGCCGTACGGCCAGGTCCCCAGGCACACGCCGTTGACCCAGACGGTACTGTTCATGTAGACGCCGTCGAATTCGATGGAATACAGTTTGTCCTTGCTGTAGCCGGGCACGTCGAAGGACTTGCGGTACCAGCCCGTCCCCATCGGGAAGAATCCGATGCTGCCGCCGCCGGGATTGTCCTGCAGGTTCTCCCCCTCCAGGCTCCAGTCATGGGGCAGGTCGAGTTTGCGCCAGGTCCGGTCGCCGAATCCGGGCGCCTGGGCGCCGGACGGATCGCCCTGGATGAATCGCCAGTCGCGGTCGAAAGACGTCACCAAACGGGAAGTCTGCGCCGACGCCGCCACTCCCGCGGCGATCAGCGTGCACAAAATCAGAAGCAGTCGTCTCATGAAAGATATGGTTTTCCGTAAAGATAGTCATTCTCCGGGAAATCCCGGACTGCAGGGGCGTCATTCATGTACTGTTAAACCCAATTTTGCCCAATAACCATTACCATTCGAAACGCAGGTCCTGCAGCCCGGTTCCCAACCAAATCTCAGATTGTAAAAATACGGTATTCTGCACGCAGGTCCTGACACAAAAAGGACACATGCTGACATAATTCAACCGGAATTTCCGAACCCCCGAAATTATTCGTATCTTCCTGACAGATTAGCACGAAAATGAGAAAAACAATCTTATTTACCCTACTCTTCCTCCTGTCCCTGACAACCCCGCCCGCCAGCGGCCGGGCCCTCGTTTTCGGTAATTTCAACGACCGGACTTCCATGTTGTCCGTCCGCAGCATCGTCCAGGACGGTGAAGGGATGATCTGGTTCGGTACCGAACGCAGCCTCTACAGTTTCGACGGCTACGACCTTGTCCACCATCCCTGCGCAGATGGCAATATCCAGATCAACAAACTCCTGGTTTTAGAGGACCACCTGCTCCTGGCGACCAATGACGGTATTTATTCTTTCTCGCCCGACGAGGAGGTCTTTCGACTTGCAACCCCTTTCAGGGAAGAACTCGTCCGGGATTTGCTGGCGACGCAGCAACATGTCTACGTGGGCACCCGGAAAGGCCTCTACCGCTACGACCCCGATACCGATACGGCCATCCGGCTGATCGAGGGGAGCGTATTCTCCCTGTCCTTGTCCGGAGATACGATCTATATCGGAATGAGTGACGGCCTGGGTGCCCTGGACCTTTCCGGGGGCATCTTTTCATCCATCCCGATGCAAGTACAGTACTTCCCGGCCGCCTGCACCTTTGCCGACCAGAAGTGCGTATGGGTCGGCACGCCCACCCAATTGGTCCAACTCGATATCAAGAGCGGCAAGCAATTGAGCTCCAGTTCTTTCCCTGTTGTCAAAAGCATCTGTCGGGCCAAAGACGGCTGTCTGATGGTCGGCACGGACAACGGACTTTACCGCTATGACCCCGATACCGGGGCCCAGGAGCAAGTCCTGTCCAGCGTGACCTGGACCAGTCTTGAGGACCGCCACGGAGACCTGTGGTTCGGAACGGAAGACGGTTTGCAGCATCTGAAGCAGACAACCTTGTTCCAGGCCGTAGAGGGATTGCCGGATACCGGAAGCAACCAATTCACCTCCCTGCTGCGAGACAGTATGGGGAACCTTTGGGCGGGAGGAGCCAACGGCCTGTACTGCGTCGGAGGTGGATCGATCCGCCATTATGCCATGTCCGGGACGCCCTACCACATCCGGCACAACAAGATCCGCAGAATCGTCGAAGACCCTCATACCGCCGATCTGTATGTTGCCTCAGACGGCGGACTCCTGCATCTTGACCCGGACAGCATGCAAATGGACCAACTCCGGATTTCTGACACCTTCAACTGGGTTTACGACATACTTCCCGAGGGGGATGATCTGTGGGTCGCCACATTCGAGGGCATTTTCCGCTTAAAACGAGACGGCACCGTACTGGACCGGTTCAGCCAGGAGAACGGTCTGTCATCTGATGACATCGCCCGGATTGTCCGGGACCGCAAAGGCCGGATCTGGGCCCTGACCCGTGACCAGCATTTATTCAGCATCGATCCCGGATCCGGCAGCATCCAGCCTTTCCGGCAGGCCACAGACATTTTCGAGAGTTTATATTGTGACGGAGAAGGCCGTATCTGGGTCACAGCGGACAATCTCCTGTATCGGATAACGCCAGCCAGCGACGGTGACGCTATCCAGACGGTCTCCATGTCCTCTGATGAATCCATGGAGTCCTACGCGATGACGGAGACGCCCGGCAGGATCTGGATTTGCTCCTCCAGCGGAATCTACTCCGCCGGCAAGGAAGAACTGGATATCCTGGGGCTCAACACCTACCGGCATTACGTCGGCATCGCCTACGATCCCTTCCGGCGCAGCCTGCTGCTCGGCACGGCCGGCACCGTGGATGAAATCCGGATTGCAGACCTGCAACGCCATTATGAAACCGCCACCCCGGACATCCACATCACCGGGATCGCGGTCAACGGGACCGACCGGATCGAGGGCAGGGACCTGCCTGACGGCGGGCTCCGCCTCCCCAGCAACCGCAACCACCTGGATATCTCCTTCACGGACTTCAACTACAACGACGAGATCCCCCGGCGCTTCGCCTACCACCTGGACACCCGCCGGGAGCACGGGCAGGGCATCGTCACCGGCAACGTGATCTCCCTCACGGCGCTGCGTCCCGGCCGCTACCGCCTCGCCCTCGCGCCAGCCGGCATCGCCGCCGAGCCGGCCGGGGTCCTGTCGTTCAAGATCCGCCAGCCCTGGTACCTTTCGCCCTGGATGATCATCCTTTATATCTGCCTGCTGGGCGGCATCATCTACACCATCATCCGCCTGGCCACGACCCGGCGCTACCTCGAGATGGAGCGCGCCCAGCGGGACGAGCTCATGGAGCAGTCCCGGCAGAAGGAGGCCTTCTTCCAGGACCTCGCCCACGAGCTGAAGACGCCGCTCAGCCTGGTCATCGGCCCGCTGGGCAAGATGATCAAGGAAGCTAGCCCGGACGCGGACCTGACGGACCTGCGGACCGCCCAGGAGAATGCCATGAACCTCAGCACCTTGATCCACAAGACCATCGACTACTACAAGGGCGGAGGCGGCATGGCGGATTCCCTGATCACGACGGATGTCGAATTCGTCGACTTTGCCCGGAGCATCTTCGACTCCTGGCGGGACAATTTCCCCAAGCACGAATTCATCTTCAGCAGCAGCCATCTGGCCATCCCGGTGACCATCGACATCGTCAAGATCGAAACCGTGCTCAACAACCTGCTGTCCAACGCCTGCAAGTACACACCGGAAGGCGGATCGGTGCTGATGACCCTCGAGCGGGACGACATCGGGCACCAGCTGGTCATCAAGGTGTCAGACACCGGCATCGGCATCCCGGACGAGGAACTCCCGTTCGCCTTCCAGCGGTATTTCGAATCCTCCCGCACCAAGCAGGGCGGCTACGACAGTACCGGCATCGGTCTGTCCGTCATCAAGAAATATGTCGAAGTCCACGGCGGGCAGGTCTCCGTCGCCTCCGACCGGAACGGCACCACCTTCACCGTGCTGCTGCCCTGCCTGGCGGAAGAGATGCCCGACGGCGCCCTCGGAACGGCCTCCGGCGACACGGAGGACCCCGACAAGCCGCTCATCGCCATCGTGGACGACAACGCCCAGATCTGCAACTTCCTCGAGAGCCTGCTCAAGGACGACTACCGCTGCGTCTGCTCGCACAACGGCAAAAGCGGCCTCAAGCTCTGCAAGGACGTCATCCCGGACCTGATCATCTGCGACGTGCGCATGCCCGTGATGGACGGCCTGGAGATGTGCCGGCAGATCCGGCAGTTCGCCCCGCTCAGCACCATCCCCATCATCCTGCTGACCGCCAAGGACGACCGGCAGACGGAGCAGGAGAGCATCGACCTCAACATCGACGTCTTCCTGCCCAAGCCCTTCGAGGTCCCGACCCTGACCGCCCGCGTGAAGCAGCTGCTGGGCACCCAGAAGCGCATGGAGCAGCGGATCCGGATGGAGATGCTCGCCACCCCGGAGAAGCCCCGGGAACTCTCGCAGGACGAGCGCTTCCTCAAGAAGGTCACGCAGCTCATCGAAGAGCACCTGGACGACGCCGACCTGTCCGTGGCCCGGCTCTGCGAACTGGGAGACTTCCCCGAGAAGCAGCTCTACCGCAAGCTCAAGCAGTTCACGGGCCTCTCCGCCGTCGAATACATCCGCTCCATCCGGCTCAAGAAGGCGGCCCTGCTGCTGCAAAGCGGCAACTTCACCGTCTCCGAAGTGATGTACTCCGTGGGATTCTCCAATGCCTCCTATTTCACGCGCGCCTTCTCGGCGGCCTACAACATGACCCCCTCCGAATACATGAAATCATTCAAGAACAAATAGAAAGATGCGTAAAATCCTCCCCCTCCTCGCAGCCTGCGTGCTGCTCCCCCTGGCCGCCCGGGCGCAGAGCCGCCCCATCCCGGCCGGGACCACCGTGTCCGAAACCGCCCTGTTCGAGCGCGAGTACCCGCGCGTCGACGCCCAGCGGCGCGGTTATTTCTGCATCTACGCCCCCAAGGCGCAGGAAGTCTATCTCGACCTGCAGGGCCGGCATCCCATGGAAAAGGACGCCGACGGCTGGTGGTACTGCACCACGAAGCCCCTGGTGGTCGGCCCGCACTTCTACCATTTCATGGTGGACGGCGTCCAGGTCACGGACATCAACACCGAGACCTATTGCGGCAGCTACGGCCGCTCCAGCATGATCGAGATCCCGGAAGGACCCGAGGGCGACTACTACCGGCCGCATGAGGTCCCGCACGGGCAGATCCGCTCGGTCGTCTACTGGTCCTCCTACGAGAACCGCTACCGCCGCTGCATGGTCTACACCCCGGCCGAATACGAGAAGAAGCCGCGCAAGCGCTACCCGGTCCTCTATCTCCAGCACGGCATGTGCGAGGACGAGACGGGATGGGGCAAGCAGGGCAAGGCCAACCACATCCTGGACAACATGATCGCAGCCGGAGAGTGCAAGCCGATGATCGTGGTGATGGACAGCGGCAACTGCGGCATCTCGTTCCGTCCCAAGCCGGGCCAGGATCCGAACAAGGCACGCGACGCCTTCGGCGCCACCTTCCCGATCATCCTCGTCCAGGACATCATTCCGTTCATCGACAAGGAGTTCCGCACCCTCTCGGATCGCGACCACCGCGCGATGGCCGGCCTGTCCTGGGGCGGTCACCAGACCTTCGAGACCACCCTGCGGCACCTGGACAAGTTCTCCCACATCGGCTCCTTCAGCGGCGCCATCTTCCTGGGGCCCGACGCCAAGGTCGAGGAGATCTATGACGGCGTCTTCGCCGACCCGGCCGCCTTCAACAAGCAGGTCCACGCCTTCTTCATGGGCATGGGCACGGAAGAAGGCTTCGGCAGCGACCGCATCGCCAAGATGCTGAACGACGCAGGGATCAAGTGCACCTACTACCCGTCCCCGGGCACGGCCCACGAGTGGCTGACCTGGCGGCGCTGCCTGCACGAGTTCCTGCCGATGCTCTTCAACAAGTAAAAAAGAAATCGGGGTGCCGTCCGGCACCCCGATTCTTTTATTCGGCCGCGATCGTCACGCTGGCGCTCCGGAGGTCCGAAGCGGAGGCGGTGAACGTCACCGTGCCGGGCGCCTCGGCCGCCTGTACGATGGCGGTCAGCTTGCCGTTGAAGAAATGCATCTCAGGCAGGTGGAAGAGGTCCAGGCAGGTCGGATCGCCGTTGGCGGCGGCGCGGTAGGCACCGCCGGCGCCCTGCGTCGCGAAGGACGCGAGCCGGCCGTCGGACGGGCAGAGGTTGCCGTCCTTGTCCACGACGCTCACCTCGATGTAGGCGAGGTCCTTGCCGTCGGCCTTGAGCGTGCTGCGGTCGACCTTGAGCTCGATGTGGTCGGGCTCGCCCGCCGTGCGGACGCTGCGCTCCGCCACGGCGTTGCCCGCGGCGTCATACGCGACGACCTTGACTTCGCCCGGTTCGTAGACGGTATCCATCCACATCAGGCGCCAGCGGCCCTGCTCGTCGGACGGATCCTTGGCCTTGCGGCCCTGGCTCTTACCGTTGATGAAGAGCTCGGCCTCGGGATAATTGGTGTAGACGAACACCGGGGTCACCTCGCCCTCGCGGCCGGGCCAGGTCCAATGCGGCAGGATGTGGAGGGTCTCCACGTCCGGACGCCAGACACTGCGGTACAGGTAGTAGCGGTCCTTCGGGATCGAGGCGAGGTCGATGATGCCGAAGTTGGAGCTGTGGTTGGGCATCAGGTTGTAGGGGGTCGGCTCGCCGAGGTAGTCGAAGCCGGTCCAGACGAACTGGCCGATCTCCCACTCCTTGTCCGCCGCCATGGCGAAGTCGATATCCGGGACGTTGGACCAGCTACAGTATTCCAGGTCGTAGGAGGAGCACTGCAGGTCCTCGTGACGGACGCGGGGGGTCTTCTCGACGGGGAAATAATACACGCCGCGCGAGGAGATCGTGGAGGCCGTCTCGCTGCCGAGCACGATCTTGTGCGGCAGTTCTTCGTAGGCCTGCTCGTAGAGGAACACGCGGTAGTTGAATCCCGGCACGTCCAGCAGGGCGGCCAGACCGTTCTTCAGCACGCAGAGCACCTGGTCCATGCCGCAGGTGGTGAAGCGGGTCGGGTCCTCGCGGTGGCAGATGTCGATCAGGAACTTGGCCGTCTCGTAGCCGGACGCATCGCACTGGCTCGGCACTTCGTTGCCGATGCTCCAGAACACCACGGCCGGGTCGTTGCGGAACTGGTGCAGCATGTTGACCATGTCCTTCTCGGCCCACTCGTCGAAGAAGAGGTGGTAGCCGTTGCGGCATTTGCGGATGTCCCACTCGTCGAAGGGTTCGACCATCATCATGAAGCCCATCTCGTCGCACAGGCGCACCAGCTCGGGGGCCGGCATGTTGTGCGAAGTACGGATGGCGTCGCAGCCCATCTCCTTGAGCAAGGTCAGCTGGCGGCGCAGGGCAGCCTCGTTGACCGCGCTGCCCAGCGGGCCCAGGTCGTGGTGGTTGCACACGCCCTGGAACTTGCGCATCTTGCCGTTGAGGAAGAAGCCCTTGTCGGCGACCAGCTCGATGGAGCGCACGCCGAAGGTCGTCGTGTACTCATCCACGGCCTTGCCGTGCGCGTAAACGGTCGTCACGGCCTTGTAGAGCGACGGGGACTCCGGCGACCAGAGCTTCGGCCGGCGGATCCGGAGCTTCTGCTCCCGGCCGGCTTCGAACGGCTTCGAGCGCCTGCGGACCGCCACCTTGCGGCCGTCCGGGTCATAGATCACGGTGCGGATCCGGGAGGCCTCGCCCTCCAGGCTGACCTTCAGGTCCACCTTGGCGGAGCGCTCGGAGATCTCCGAGCAGATCAGCTGCGTGCCCCAGACCGGGACGTGCACCTCGTCGGTCACGATCAGGTGGACGTTGCGGTACAGGCCCGCGCCGGGATACCAGCGGGACGACTCCGGGAGGTTCTCCAGGCGGACGGCCAGCACGTTGTCCTTGCCGTCCGGGTTGAGGAACTCCGTGACGTCGAAATGGAAGGAATTGTAGCCGTAGGGCCATTCGCCGACGTACTTGCCGTTGACGTAGACCTTGGCCTGGCTCATCGCCCCGTCGAAGAGGAGCTCGGCGCACTTGCCCTCACCGAAGTCCGGGACGTCGAACTTGAGCCGGTACCAGCCCACGCCCACGTAGGGCAGGCCGCCGGTGCGCCCGGTCTTGAGCGAGGCGCGGCGCTCGAAGTTCTGCGTGATCGCCACGACCTGGGCGTCGTTGTTGGCGTCGAAGGGGCCGTAGATGGCCCAGTCGTGCGGCACGCGGACCTGCTCCCAGGCGCTGTCGTCCACGACGACAGGCGAGAATTCGCCGTCGCCTTTGGTGAATTTCCAGCCCTTCTCCAGAAGGACCTCCTGCCGCGGGCCGGCCAGGGCCGCCGCACACATCAAGGCCGCCAGCGCGGCCGTCAAGATTCGTTTCATGGGTTTTTGGTTTTGATACAAAGATACGCAATTACCCGGATCAAACAAAAGGAACCCGGATACCCCGTTTACTATCTGAAAACGACTTTGTATACGATAGCTTCCGTGCAGGGGACGGCCTCAGGCTTGCCGATGGTCAGCACATCCTTGTCCTGAGCCCAAGTTATCTTCTCATCGCTGCCCAGCAGGGAAATGCTCTTGATTCTGCGGCTGTTCTGCGCGGTCTTGCTGCCGAGGGCCTTGACGGTGACATCCCCGTCGGGGACGCCAAACAACGTCACATAAAGCGTCTTGTCTCCCTTCTTATTGAAACGGATGTCGGCGGCGGAATACTGCTGGCGACCTTCGTTGAAGCCCTGGGCGTTGATGGGATTGGCTGTTTCGGCGGTCGGCCCTTCACCGTAGATGACCCACGGACGGGTCTCGTAGATGCTCTCACCATTGACCTGCATCCAGTGGCCGATCTGTCCTACGATGCCCAGCTCGGTGGGATCCGGGGTGCCGTCTCCGCGCAGGGGCACGTTCAGCAGGAGGTTGCCGTTCTTGGAAACCACGTCCACCAGCATCCGCACCACCTGGGCGGCAGATTTGTAACCGTCGTTGTAATAGACATGCTTGTCATAGTGCCAGCTGCCGATACAGGTGCAGGTCTGCCAGGGCAGTTCCTGGATGGCATCGGGAGCACCGCGTTCCACGTCCCAGAGCAGAGTCTTCTTCTGCCAGGGTACCAGCACCTTGCCGGTGAAGACGATCTGGCTCTGCCCGCCGTTGCGCGCCGCGCTGCGGTTGTAGCCGTGGGCGAGGATCTTGAGGCCTGTATCGGATACGGGCCAGAGAGGCAGGTAGGTGTCGTCAAAATAGACCACATCGGGGTCGTAGTCGTTGATGAGCTGGACCGTGCGGTTGTAAATCTTGTCGCAGAAGGCCTGGTCGGGCGGAGTGACCAGGTCTTCCTCCCAGTCCCAGGAGCGGTTGTTCTTGCTCAGCGGATGCCGCTGCTCGTAGAGTTCCTGCGGATCAAGGCCTTCCCACCAGGTGCCTTTGCCGTCTTCCTTGGTGAGCACGCCGTCGTAGGGCACGCCGGCGAGCGGGCCCTTGGAGTCGGCTCCGCGGGCCACCTCATACCAGACCCAGGAGTGCGCTGCGTGGACGCTCACGCCCAGTCGCAGACCGTATTTGCGGCAGGCAGCGGCCCAGCCGCCCACGATATCCTTCTGCGGGCCCACGGCCACGGAATTCCAACTCTGGTACTTGCTGTCGAAGAGGTCAAGGTTGTCGTGGTGGTTGGCCAGGGTGAAGAAGTAGCGGGCGCCTGCCTCCTTGTAGAGTTTGACGAGCGCATCGGGATCCCAGTTCTCCGCCTTCCATTCGTGGATCCAGTCCTTGAAGCCGAAGCGGGAGGGATGGTCCTTGGTATCGATGTTATACTGATACTGGCGGTGACCCTCGATGTACATGTTGCGGGCGTACCAGTCGCCGTCTTCGGGCTCACACTGGGGCCCCCAGTGGGCCCAGATGCCGAATTTGGCATCGCGGAACCACTCCGGGCACTCCCACGCCGAGAGACTCTCGACGGTAGGCTCCCAGGCGCCGGGGGCGATGGGTTCGCAGGAAGTGTCGGTGATGACCTTGAAGGCAGGATGCATCTCGGCGGTGCGGTTCTGCGCCGAAGCCAGCACGCAGAAGCCGGTGATCAAGGTAGTTGTCAGGATACGGCGGAGTAACATGGTCTGAAAGCGTATGGTTTAACTGCAAATGTAATTCATTTACATGATTGAAACAAAGAAATCCCCGGAAGGACTGGTTTTCCTTCCGGGGATTTATCACAGGAAAAGGGCCCTATTCGACAAAAACCGATACGGTTTTGTCCGCAGATTTCAGGGAGATGAAATCGGAGCCGATTGAACAGTCGATATTCATCGTGACATTGACCGTCTGGCCTTCGGGCACGCCCAGTGCAATCAGTTTCGCTGCCAGTTCATCCGCCGTAATAGAGTACTCCTTCCCGACGAGCCGGGCCAGTAGCACCGTGTTCTTCCCGGAATAGGTCGCATTGATGTTGTACAGGATCTCCGCCGGTTTTCCGAAATCGGCGGCCGTCCAGGAGAAGGTGACCGGCGCCTGGGACGCGATGGCATCAGCGGTCAGGTTGATGGCACCCGGAGCCGTGAGGGTAGGGGCAACGAAATCCTTTTCGGAAGACAGTTGCACGAAGTCCAGTTTGGAACAGGCGGTGGACAGGCAAATGGCCAGGGCAGCCGCCCACAGGATTTTGAACGCTTTCATAATGCTTATCTGTTGTCGGCATAGCCGGGGTTTTGTACCAGATTTTCATTGGCCTGCAGCTCATTGGTCGGGATCGGAAGGATTTCCTTGTATTTCGGGAAACTCTGTCCCTCGTAGCTGCCGCCCTTCCAGTGCCAGAGGTAGCTGGCGGAAGAGAACTTGTCGAAGCGGATGAGGTCGCGTCTGCGGTGGCCTTCCCAGTAGAGCTCGCGGGAGTATTCCTCGAAGAGGAACTCGGAATCATAGTCGGAGACCTCGCTCACGCCGGCGCGCTTGCGCAGGGCGTTGAGGTACGGCAGGCCCGCGGCCTTCTGGTTGAGGTGGAGGCAGGCTTCGGCGTAGGCCAGATACATCTCACCCAGACGGATATAGACATAGTCGGTGTCCGCGAACTTGCGGGCGGCGGCCGTCGAAATGTAGTCCGCGGCGCTCACGTCATGCGGCAGGTTCGACCACTTCAGGACCGCCCAGCCCTCCTTGAAGACCCACGGTCCTTCCTTCATGTCGGGCGTGTGGCCCTTGATGTAGAAGAACTGGCCGCGCTTGTCCTCGATGGTGTATTCGCCGGTCTCGTAGTTGACGTTCGTCGGATGGAAGAAACGCTCCACCCACTCCGTGGGCATGTGCGAGCCGCTCCAGGAGTCGCCGAAACCGGTCGGATAGCCGTCGCGCATCAGGTCCGCGTCGATGGCCGTCGCGAGCAGCAGCGTGGTGCCGCCCCAGTTCCAGGACGTGTGCTGGTAATGGTAGTAATTGGCGAAGATGATCTCCTTGATCGCCGCGGGGTTCTCGCCGTTGTCACCCATGAACACCCACTGGTACTCGGGGCAGAGCTCATAGGCACCCAGGCGGAAGAGGCGCTCGCAGGCGTCCTTGGTCTCCTGCCACATCGCCTGGCCGGTATAGACCTCGGCGTTGAGATAGAGGCGCACGAGGGTGGCAAGGGCCGTGCCCCTGTCCACGCGCGGATAGTTGGAACCGGCCGCGGGGAGGTCGTTGCCGGCGAGGAGTTCTTCCAGCTGGGCGACCGTCCACTCGAACGCGTCCTTGCGCATCTTCTGCACGGGCGGGGTCTTGCCGATCGGGGTGTTCTCGTCCACGAACGGGATGTTGCCGTAGATGTCGATCAGGGTCGCATAGCAGTAGGCGCGGATGACTTTCGCCTCCGCCCGCAGGGAATGGACCTGGTCGATCAGCGTCTGGTCGGCGCCGCGGGCGGCAAGCTTCTCGTCCGTGGTCTGGATCAGGAATTCATTGGCGAAGGTGATGGTCAGCACGGCATTGCCGTAGATACCGTTCGACAGGTCGTTGGCGACCTCGTTCCAGGTATCGAAATTGACCGTCAGCGACCAGGTGTCGATCGAGCCGGTATGGAACATCTCATCCGAGGAATTCTCGTTGAACAGCCAGGTACCGCCCAGGAAAGATCCCTGGTTGGAATTGCCGAGGCCGGTCGCGTTGCGCGGGTCATACAGGCCGGAATAGACCTTGGACAGGCCGGAGATATACGCCCCGAGCTCCGTGCCGTACGCCACTTCGGACGTGTAGTCTGTCGGGTTGAGCGGCAGGGCGTCGAGATCTTTGATGCAGGACACGCTTGACAGGACTGCAAAGGCAGCCAGGGAAGCGGTCAATATCTTTCTTTTCATAATAATGTCCCTGATTTAGAAGTTGATACCAAGTTTGAAGGTGTAGATCCGGGGCCGGGGCCAGAGGCTGCGGTCGATACCGCTCTCGCCGGAGGCTTCGGGATCGATTCCGGAGTAACCGGTCAGCACGAAGACGTTCTGGACGCTGAGGGCGAAGCGCATGGTGGACTTGCCGCTCCTCCAGGGAAGGGTGTAACCGAGGTTGATGTCGTCCAGGCGGAAGAAGGACGCATTCTCCAGGAACATGTCAGACATGCTCTGCTGGACGGTATTCTCCGCATGGAAATCGCTCTGATATACCGTACGGAGGAAATTGGCAAGGTAGATGTAGTTCGTATTGGCGAACGTGGTGGAGTGCGAACCATAGACATCGTTGAAGAGCCAGTTCCCTACGGATCCGTGACCATTGAACCCGAAGTCCCAACGTTTCCAGTTCGTCTTGAACGTCACGCCGTAGAAGAAGTCCGGGGCTGGCTTGACGGGCTTCCCTCTCTTGTCGGTAACCAGATACTTGTCATTGTCAGTCACCTGTCCGTCACCATCCCGGTCAAGAAGGCCGTTCTGGATCGGCTTTCCGTTGGCATCGTAGAGCTGCTGCCAAAGCTTGAAGGTATAAGGCGCGTAGTCCATCCGGTGCACCTGGGGCCAGTCGAAACGGACGGTCTCCAGGCTGCCGACCTTGATTTCGTAGTTCGGATCCGTCGTGTTGGAGAGCTTGGTGAAGATGGTGCTCTGGAAGGTCCCGGTCAGGCCGAGCTGGACGTTCCAGTCGCGCGTGCTCACCGGCACGAAGTTGAGGGCGATCTCGACACCCTTGTTCTCGATGGAACCCACGTTCGTGAGCAGCGAGTTGGAGAAGTTCGCGCCCAGCGGCAGGTTGACGGTATTGAGCAGGTCGCGCGTCTCCCGTTTGTACACATCGACGTTACCGCTGATCCTGTCGTCCATGAAACCGAAATCGACGCCGGCGTTGAGCGTGACCGTCTCCTCCCACTTGATCTCGGAGTCATAGGAGCTCGGAGAGAGGATGTAGGCGATGCCGTCCTTGCCCATGTTGTAGCGCTGCCACTCGCGGGTGGCCATCGAGTACCGGGCCAGGTAAGGATAGTTGGAACCGATGTTCTGCTGGCCGGTGACACCCCAGCCCACGCGGAACTTCAGAGCGGAGACCGCATCGGAATATTTCAAGAATTCCTCCTGCTTGGCGTTCCAGGCCAGCGCGACGGAGGGGAAGAGGCCCCAGCGGGTCTTCGGCGAGAAGCGGGAAGAACCATCGTTACGCAGGGTGGCGGTCAGCAGGTAGCGGCTCTTGTAGGAATAATTCAGACGGCCGTAGAAGGAGATCAGGAAGTTCTCCTGGTCGTCCTGGGAAGGATTCCCGTACACCTCGTCCTTCTTGTACTGCCCGAAGTCATCGAAGAACTTGGACTCGCTGTAGCTGTGGGAGAAGATGTGGGTGTAGGAATAACCCGCCATCAGGTCCACGCGGTGGCCGTTGAAGTCGTGGTTGTAGTCGGCGTAGAATTCCAGCATCTTGTTGTAGTTGGAATTCTCGCTGTCGGTATACTTGCCTACGCCACGGGCTTCAGTGTCTGTAAGGGACATGAAACTGCCCGGTGTGCTTCCGGATTTGCTCCAACTGTCGCGGCCTTCATAACCAACATTGAGGTTGAAACGGAGGTCCTCGAAACCGTGGACCTTGTAATCAATCACCGCGTTGGCCACATAGCGCTTGGTCAGGCCGCTGCGGGTCGTATCATAGATGGTTGCGAGCGGGTTGACCGCATGCAGCTGCGCCTGGGCATCCGGCTGGAAGGCTTCGCCGCGGTTCACGCCGTAACCGAAATAGCCCCGTGCCGTAGTGTAGTCGATGGAACCGTCCGCATTGTAGAAATAGGGCGGCATCGTAGGGTTGAAGTACGCAGCATTCTGGAGGACATTCTGCGAATAGCCGTCGGAAATGGTCATCCGGCCGTTCAGACTAATTTTCAGGTGGTCGTCAAAGAACGTGGGGGCCGTGGAGAATGAGACCGAACCCCGGTTGTTCCAGGAGTTCTTGATGGTGCCCACGTCGCGGTTGAAGTTCACTGACACCCGGTAGGGAGCAGTCCAGGCGCTTCCGGAAAGGCTGACATTGTGCTCGGTATTATAAGCAGTCTGCAAGACAAGTCCCTGCCAGTCAGTCTCATACGGTCCGACAAAACGGTCGTACACATCCTGCGAATAGTAATTCTTCAGGGTGGTCTTGAACTCCTCCGGAGACATCGTATCGATCCGGGAAGGATTCTGTTTGAGGGAGAATGATCCTGTGTAACTTACACGAAGTCGCTGGCCGGGCTGTCCCTTTTTCGTCGTGACCATGATGACACCGTTGGAGGCCCGGGAGCCGTAGATGGCGGAAGCGGACGCATCCTTGAGGATGGAGAAACTCTCGATATCGTTCGGATTGATCATCGACAGATTGCCGTGGGCCAAGGGAACCCCATCCACAACGATCAACGGGTCGTTGGAAGCGTTGAGCGATGCGGCGCCGCGGATACGGATGGTGCCGCTGCTGCCCGGGCCGCCGCCGCCAGGAAGAATCTGAACACCTGTCAGTTTACCTTTCAGGAGTTCATCTGTCGAGGTAACGATACCGCGGTTGATCTCCTCTGCGCGGATAGCGGTCACGGAGCCGGTCAGGTCTTCTTTCTTGACAGTACCGTAACCGATTGCTACCGCATCTTCCAGCATGATGGAATCGTCCTCCAGCGTGACTCGCTTGACGGAGGCAAGCTCCGATGCCGTGAAGGTCTTGGTCTGGAATCCGATACAGCTGAAGACGATCCGGGCCTGCCCGGATCGGACAGACAGGGAATAGTTGCCGTCCAGATTGGAAATCACGCCATTCCGGGTGCCCTCTTCAAAGATGCTGACACCTGGCAGCGGTTCGTTGTTGCCGTCGACGACGGTTCCGCTGACTGTGATTGTCTGTCCGGCAAGCGCCAATGGCAGGGCCATCAGCGTCACGAAAACAGCAAGTTGTTTGAACAGATGTTTCATGTGTAAGAATTTGATTGGAACGTATTGCAAAAATGGGTTTTATGCGTGCAAAAGACTGCCACATATCAGACAAACTCTGACACGGGGCGGCCTAATCACGTGTCATAGACTATTGAAAAAGTCATCATACACGCGCATCAGGTCTGTAGTCCGGCCGTCCTTGTCGAACAGGCCGCCCCACTGCGGGGAGGTCGCCTCCCAGATGAAAGTGCCAGCGCCGAGACCGTTCGGGATGGCGTGGACAATGTCGTTGACCTCGCGGCGGTAGTCCTGATATTCGACCACGAAAACCGGGCGGCCGTAGCGCCGAGCCATGTCGTTCATGTTGGCCTTGAGGTCATCCAGGGAACCGTGCCATTTCGGATAGTAGGACTGGCCGATCACGTCGAACTTGACGTCGCGGGCGACCATCTTGTCGAAGAAAGCCACGGACTCCTCGTTCTGGCCGCCACAGGCTATGTGGATCATGACCGGAATGGAAGGATCGACCGAGCGGACGCCGGCGCTGGCACAACGGATCATCACGGCAAAGGACTCATAGCTGCCGTTCTCGATCTTGCCCTGCGGCCAGACCATACCGTGGTTGACCTCGTTGCCGACCTGCACCATGTCGGGACGGACGCCTTCTTGGATAAAGCGGCGGATTACTGCGGCCGAATAGGAATAGACCTGGCCCTCAAGGCCGGAGCCCGACTGGGTCCAGGAAGCCGGCTTATACTGCTTGCCCGGGTCGGCCCAGGTGTCGCTGTAATGGAAGTCCAGCAGGAATTTCATACCGGCGGCCTTGATGCGGGCCGCCATCGCAAGGGTCTGCTCCAGGCCGCAGAAACCTTCCTTGGAGTAGCCGTTCTCTGCAGTCGGATCCACAAAAAGACGCAGGCGGATCCAGTTGAAATGGTGGTCCTTGAGGATTTCCAGGACATCCTTCTGCACGCCCTTGTCGGAGAATTTGATGCCCTGCGCCTCCTGCTGGGGTACCCAGGAGATGTCCGCACCGATGACCGGCTCGGGGAAGGTGACCTTCGGCTTGTAAGGCGCGATGCAGAGCGGCTGCTTCGCAGGATCGGCATACTGGTCGCGGATCTGCTCGTAGATCCCGAAGATCTGGCGGTCGGCGCGGCCTTCACGCGGGAAGAGCGTGCGCGTCGGCGCCCAGGCCATCGTACCGGCGCCGAGGCCATTCGGCGTGGCGCGGACGATGTCGTTGATAATCTTGATGTTGTCGGCATTGGCGCCATACTCGCAGATGTTGACCGGCTTGCCATAGCGGGCGGTCAGGTCGTAGATGTTCGCCTTCATGTCGTTGTAGGTCTCATGCCAGCGCTCGTAGTAGGACAGGCCAATGATATCGAAATCGGCTCCATACTTGACCATGTGGTCGAGGAAGTCGCGGCAGAGCGTGTTCTCGCCGCCGAGGGCGAGGTGGACCTGCAGTTTGGCATCCGGGAGCACTTCGTGGACGGCCCGCTGACCAGCCTTGTAGAGCCCCATGCAGGCGGCCCAGTTCTCCTCGGTGGCGTCGTCCATTACCTTGCCTTCGGGCCAGACCAGGCCGTGGCTGATCTCATTGCCCACCTGCACGATTTCCGGGGCCGCACCGGCGGCCTTGAAAGCCAGCAAAGTCTCCTTGGTGTACTGGTAGAGCTTGTCTTCCAGGGCCTTGCCGGTCAGTCCCTCCCATTTGGAAGGCTTGTACTGCTTGTCCGGATCGGCCCAGGTGTCGCTGTAGTGGAAATTGAGGGCGAACTGCATGCCGGCGGCCTTGATGCGCTTGGCGAAGGCGATGGTGCTCTCCGTGCCGCAGAAGCCGTCGCGGGAGTAGCCGCGCGGCGCCTCCGGGTTGACGAACAGGCGCAGCCGGATGACGTTGAAGCCGTGTTTTGCCATCACCAGGAGCGGATCCATTTCCGTTCCGTCGACGTCGTAGTACTTCGAGCCCCGGGCTTCGCTGGCCGGGATCTCAGAGACGTCGGCGCCGATACAGAAGAAAGGCGTCTGCTGGGCAGATAAGAGACTGCCAGCAAGCATCAAGGCAATCGTAAAGAAGATTCTTCTCATGACAATTATCAGTAAAAGGTTCATTCAGAGACTTCCCGCAGGACTACCGGCCCGAGCAGGCCAGAAGGCAGCAGCGGTTCGTCTTTGGTAAAAATCTTATAGGAGACAACCGCTTTCCTGCCCTGCGACGGACGGGGTGTGCCGTTCTTCAACCAATCGGGTTCTTCCAGAATGAAGGCCCCGCTTCCCGGCCGACGCTGCTCCGTCCAGCGTAAGTCGTCGGGCTCTCGTTCGTCACCCACCAGACGGTTGACCCACAGGTTTGTCACGTCGATCTCCAAATTGTTATCCCCTTTCCGCAAGAAGTCGGTGACATCTATCCGGAACGGAGGTCTCCATAACACGGGAAGCGGCTGCCCGTTGACGCGAACCACGGCCAGATTCTTGACATCGCCAAGATCGAGGACATACCGCGAAGAAGTATTTATCTTTTTGATATTCAAAGTCTTCTCATATCTTGCTGTCCCGGAGAAATATTTCACGCCGTCGATGGGCGATTCGCTCCAGGACGCGAGTTCCGGCAAGGTAATCTCCGCGGGAGCACCCCACCTTTCCGGGAAACTGACTCTCCAGGGCCCCGCGACCGGCCATTCCCTCAGGACGGTCCGACGCGGAAGGGCAAGACCGGGACCCTCCTGGTCCGTGGCCCGGCGGAGGACGATGAACGTGGACTGGCCGGCTCCGAGATCCAGCAGGATGCCGGTCCGCCCGCCGGCGACCTGCCAAGCAGGAGCATCTGCAATCCCGGCGTTCTCCGGGTTCCAGAACTCAGGCACACGGCCCGCACCCGTCAGGGACACGACCGTCTGCACAGGAGTATCGGCTGTATTGGCCACGAAATAGAAATCAATGTCTCCGTCCTGCCGGTGGATCCACTGCAAGGCGTCCTGGCCGGTCGCGAGCGAACGGGAAGAACTGTGGAAATCATCAACAAACCGGCCACGACGGAGCAGGGACTGGCAACGGGCGAAGTACTCGAAGAGCGCCGGGGCGCCATCTTTCCACCAGGTCTGCCCCGGGGTCCACTGCGTCCCCCAGGCGCCGAAAGTCATTCCCGGCCGGACATCCGGCCAGGGATTCGACGCTCCGGCGTGGAGCATAAACCCGTTGATTCCGAGACAGTACGCCTTGTCTCCGACTCGCTTGAGGCCATCCGGATCATCCTTCCAGGCATATCCCGGCACGCAGGTAAATCCCTCTGCCAGGACCGTCTCGTGTCCAGCCGCACGGGCGGCGGAGACCACGCTCGGGACCTCCGGCCAGCCCCAGGCGAGAGGCTGGGTCCAGAACTCTGCGGCAATCGGGTCGTCCGGCGCGATGGTTGCGCAGACTTTACGGGTGTCCACCGGGTTGAACGGCTGGCCGCCCTGACCGTACGGCTCGACCAGCAGGACCAGTCCCGACTGGTGCGCCAGTTCGCTCAGACGGCCATAGTAGTTGTGGGCTACAAGATCCTGGCCGGTCCGCGCATAATCCTCCAGGAAATGCTCCGTAGCGGCCGCGCTGACAATCGTCCGGCCGGCGAATACGGGGAGCCAGGGCAGGATGTCGTATCCGCAGTGCTGCATGAACTCCTCGGGAAGGCGGGGTGTCCAGGACTGTCCGCCGCACTCGTAACTGTCTACTTCGAAACGCAGGAAAGTTTTGCCGGCATGCGGTCCGGCGATCCGGATGATCTCCGCCGGGAACTGCGACCAGAAATGGTCCACGGCCTCAGCGCTCATCTTGTCGCACTCCAGGCCCACGCCGCCTTCGGGCGCCGTGCCATGATTATCCTTCCCGTTGGTCGTATGTCCGAAACGGTAGAGAACCCAGGCCCCGTCCGGGACGGTCCATTGCAGGCCTCCGTCCGGGGTGAGGGTATCCGGGATGACGATGACCTGGTCCAGCGATATCGTCTCAGAGGCCGGCACGGCCACGACCGTGACATCCCGGTAATAGTCCCATTTCGGGTCGACCTCCGACCGCGGCAGGGTAAGAGACTGCACCTTGCCAGTGCCCATGGCCGGGGTCTCGGACCAGACCAGGTTCTGCATGGAATATTCGGGTTGGACCGTCGTATAGGAACTCGAGGTCCAGCCCGGGCAGTTATGCGTGCCGAAAGTCAGGCCCAGCCTGGCGCATTCGTCCATCGCGAAGCGCATCAGGGAGCGCCAGTTTTCCGTACCGATCGCATTTTCCGAACGTTTGATCCGGGTCTGGCTCGGCCCGCCGATCAGGAACTGCTGGACGCCGCCGAGACCCGCCGCCTTGTAGGCTTCCAGGTCGGCCGTGATGCCCTCGCGGGTCACACATCCGTCCATCCACTGCCAGATCATCATCGCCCTGGCTTCCTGGGGCGGATGGAGGAACGCCTCTTCGAGGGTCTGTGCAGACAGGCCCCACGACGACAGGACCGCCACCAGACAGGATGCGCCCCAAACGATCTTTCTCATCATAGCATTCTGGGTATTGATCACTTGAACAGCAGCGGCAGCATCTCGTTCAGGAAGATGCGCCAGTTGCTCCAGGTATGGCCGCCGTCCTTGGTGAAGAAGGTGTGCGGCATGCCGTTCTCGGTCAGGATCTCGTCAAGCACCTTGGCGCCCTGGTAGGTGAAATCGCTCGTGCCGGCGGCCAGCCAGTAGAGCTTGTAGCCGGCCTTCTTGATGCCGAGCAGGCCGCTGACGAATTCCTCATTGCGGTTGCCGCCGCAGCCCATCGGGCAGATGTAGGAGAAGGTGCCGGGGTATTCGGCCGTGACGGAGAGCGTGTGGCCGCCGCCCATCGACAGGCCGGAGACGGCGCGTCCTTCAGGCTTTACGATCACGCGGTAGTGCAACTCGATATAGGGGATGATGTCCCCAACCAGCGAGTGGATGTAGGCGTTGCGGACCTGGCGGGCCGCCGCGGCGGCCTCCTCCGGAGCGGGAATCTGCAGGAAGGGCGAACTGGACTGGGCGGCATTGCCGTTCGGCATCACGATGATCATCGGCTTCGCGAGGCCCTTCTGGATCAGGTTGTCCGCGATTGCGGTCACGCGGCCCATCGACTCCCAGGTATCCTCGTCGCAGCCGCCGCCATGGAGCAGGTAGAGCACGGGATACTTGGTCTTCTGGTTGGCCTTGGCTTCGTAGCCGTAGGGCGTGTAGACGTACATACGACGCTCGAAACCGAGGGTCGGCGAGTCGTACCAGACCATATTGAGGTTGCCGTGCTGCGTGGCGCCGGCATAGTTCTCGGAGAGCTTGCCCGGGACCAGCAGGATGCTGAGCAGGCGCGTGCCGTCCCGCTGGATGAGCGGATTGGCGAAGTCGGGGACATAGACACCGTCGATGTAGAAGTTGTAGGTCCACAGTTCCGGCGCCGGGGTATCGATGGTGCAAGACCACACGCCGTTCTCACCGCGGGTCATCGGGATCACGCCGACCTGGGTGTCCTGGACCAGCGGTCCGTAGCAATTATCATCCGGATTCATCCAGGAGCCGTGCAGGCTGACGGTGATCGCCTGCGGGGCGGCGATGCTGAACGTGGTCTTGGCGCCGTCGATGACCGGGGAGACGATCCGGGCGGGCGGCGGGACGACGGTGAGGTTGTTCTGGCGGGGCTGCGCCAGGGCTGCCAACGGCAGGAGCACTGCCAGCGTAAGCAGCGCAGGAATGCGTTTCGTGGTCATCATAAGCATGTTCGTTCTAGTGTTTCTGCAAAGTTCCTAAATCCCGGCCAAAAGGATTGACACAAAAAGGACAGTTGCTGACACTCTTGCGTGACCGGGATCGGAAGGAGGGCGGATCCGTTTTGTTTTTCGGACCGAAAGATTAATTTTGTATTGGACTCATTGTATAACACCCTATCCTCTAATGAATATGATGATGAAAAAGGCATTGTTTTCCGCCCTTCTGCTCCTCGGCCTGTGCGCCACGGCGGCGGCCCAGTCCCGGGAGACCACGGCTTTCGATGCGGACTGGCGCTTCAGCCTCGGCGACCCGAAGAACGCCCAGTCCGCCTCCTTCAACGACCGGTCCTGGCGCAGCCTCGACCTCCCGCACGACTGGAGCATCGAGCTGGACCCCGTCGAGTCCGCACCGGGCGGCGGCGCGGTCGGCTATTTCCCGACGGGGACCGGCTGGTACCGCAAGCATTTCGACGTCCCGGGATACAGCAGGGACAAGAATTACTCCATCGAGTTCGACGGGGTCTACATGAACAGCACCGTCTGGATCAACGGCCACGAACTGGGGACCTGGCCCTACGGCTACTCCAGTTTCTCCTACGACCTGACCCCCTACCTCAAGGCCTCCGGCAACGTGATCGCCGTGCGCGTGGACAATTCCGAGCAGCCCAACTCCCGCTGGTACAGCGGCTCCGGCATCTACCGCCACGTGAGGCTGGTGGCCACGTCCAAGACTTATTTCGAAAAGTGGGGCGTGTTCAACCACACGCAGGAGGTCCGGGACGGCAAGGCCGTCATCCGGATCGAGGCATCCGTCGTCAATGACCTGAAGAACCGCCTCAACGGGACCGTGCGGCACATCCTGCTGGATGCCGACGGCAGGCAGGTCGCCGACACCTCCGTCGTCGTGGAGATCCTGGCCGGGACCAAGCACCCGGTCGTCCAGACCCTCGTCGTGGACGATCCGACCCTCTGGGACCTGGACCATCCCTACCTCTACACGCTGCGCTCCGTCATCCTCGACGGGAACAAGGAGCTGGACCGGGTCGATGACGTGCTGGGCATCCGCACCATCGAGTACGACATCGACAAAGGTTTCCTGCTCAACGGGAAGCACGTCAAGATGTACGGCGTCAACGTCCACCACGACGGCGGCGCCGTGGGCGCGGCGGTCCCCGCCCGCGTCTGGGAGCGCCGGCTCGAGATCTTCAAGAGCGGCGGCTGCAACGCCATCCGCACCGCCCACAACCCGCCGGACCCGACCTTCCTGGACGCCTGCGACCGCGTCGGCATGCTCGTCATGGACGAGGCTTTCGACCAGTGGGTGGCCCCCAAGAATCCCTACGACTACAACCTCTATTTCAACGAATGGCACGAGCGCGACCTGACCGCCATGGTCAAGCGCGACCGCAACCACCCTTCGGTGGTGATGTGGAGCATCGGCAACGAGATCAAGGACCAGTACACCGAGGTGGGTCCGGGCCTCGCCCGCGAGATGATCGCCCTGTGCCACAAGCTGGATCCCACCCGCCTGGTGACGGCCGGCAACGACGAGATCGCCTCCAACACGCCGGCTACGCCCGAGTACCTGGCCGCCTTCGAGAACGACATCGTAGGCTACAACTATCCCGACCGCTGGCGCGAGCGCAAGGAGCTGATGTACGCGATCGACAAGGCCGCGTACCCGAACCGGCGCGTCGTGGCCACCGAATCCGGCGGCAACGGCGGCAGCCGCGGCAACTACATGTGGGGCGGCCGCGGCATCGGCAACCTCGACACCGAGGAGCGCTGGAAATTCACCCTCCGCTACGACTACGTGATCGGCGACTTCATGTGGACCGGCATCGACTACTACGGCGAGACCCGCTGGCCCTCCAAGGGCGCCGGGTCCGGCTACCTCGACAACTGCGGCTTCAAGAAGGACGGCTACTGGTTCTTCAAGAGCATCTGGACGGACGAGCCCGTGCTCCATCTGCTCCCCTACTGGAACTTCCCCGGCCACGAGGGCGAGATCATGCGCCTGGGCTGCTACACCAACTGCGAGAGCGTCGAACTCTTCGTCAACGGCAAGTCCTACGGCCGGAAGGGCGTCGAATTCCCGCGCTTCGGCCTGACCCGCGGCTGGGGCCAGGGCAACGGCCGCAACTACCGCGGGACGACCACGGAGCTCCACCTCGAGTGGGATGTCGAATACCAGCCCGGCGAGATCAAGGTTGTCGGCATCAAGGACGGCAAGCAGATCACCGAGGTGGTCCGCACCTTCGGCGATCCGGCGCAGATCCGCCTGACGGTCGACCGGCCCGAATTCACCACCGATCCGGACGACGTGGCCCATGTCACGGTCGAGATCCTGGACAAGGACGGCAACCTCTGCAAGAACGCCACCGACCACGTCAAGCTGACGGTCAGCGGCGCCCGCGTGATCGGCATGGAGAGCGGCAACATGCGCGACCTCTCCCCCACCAAGTCCTCCGAACGCGACACCTGGTGCGGCATGGCCCTTGCGATCCTCGCCGCCGACCGGCCCGGCACGGTCTCGGTCCGGGCGGAGGCCCCCGGCCTGCAGGGCGCCGAGATTACATTCCGGGCCCGATAAACCTCCATCTTTTCCGGATAATCCCGAGATTATTTCGTATCTTCACGACGAATCAGTTACAACCACATGAACCCTTCGACGATGAAAAGAATCTCCTGCCTGCTCGCGGCCTGCGCCTGGCTCCCGCTCGCCGTCCTGACGGCCATCGGCGCCAGTTCCTGCACGGAGAAACCTCAGCCCGGACAGGTCCGGGTAGAAGGCGGCTGGATCCAGGGCGAGGTCCTGGAGGACATGACCGTCTACAAAGGCATCCCCTTCGCGGCCCCGCCGACGGGTGACCTCCGCTGGAAAGCCCCGCAGCCCGTCATCCCCTGGGAGGGCGTCCGGCAGACGACGGACTACGCCCCCTGCCCGATGCAGACCGGGAACAATCCCTACGGCTACAGCGAAGACTGCCTGTACCTCAACATCTGGACGCCCGCCCGGTCCGCCGCGGACAAGCTGCCGGTGATGGTCTGGATCTACGGCGGCGGCTTCGCGGGCGGCGGCACGGCCGACCCGGTCACGGACGGCACGGAACTCGCCCGCAAGGGCGTGATCATGGTCAGCACCGCCTACCGTGTCGGCAAGCTCGGCTTCCTGGCGCATCCGCAGCTGAGTGCGGAAGACCCGCACGGCGTCTCGGGCAACTACGGCCTGCTGGACCAGATCGCCGCCCTCCGCTGGATCCGGGACAACATCTCCGCTTTCGGCGGCGACCCGGACAAGGTCACCATCTTCGGAGAGTCCGCAGGCGGCATCTCCGTCAGCATGCTATGCGCCTCCCCGCTCGCCGCAGGCCTCTTCAGCGGGGCCATTTCCGAGAGCGGCGGATCCTTCGGCCCGACCCGGCCGACCACCTATCCGGGAGAGAACATGAAAACCCTTGCGCAGGCGGAAGCCGACGGGGTCCGGATCGCCGAAGAACTGGGCGCCGCTTCCCTCCAGGAGTTGCGCGCGCTGGACGCCGCCAGCCTGATCGGGCGCGGCCTCCCGTCCGGAGGCGGCTGGCCCATCGTGGACGGCTACGTGATCCCGGACGACCAGTTCCGGCTCTACGAGCAGGGGCGTTTCAACAACGTCGACATCCTGGTCGGATACAATTCCGACGAAGGGGCGAGCTTCTCCGGCGAACGGGATGCCGCCCGGCATACCGCTTCGGTCCGGCAGCGCTACGGGAGCTGGGCGGACCGGCTCCTCCAGGCCTATCCCATGGAAGGGAAAACCGTGGGCAAGACCGCCCGCGACCTGATGCGGGACGCCGCCTTCGGCTGGCACACCTGGAGCTGGGCCCGGCTGCAGTCCCGGCACGGCGGGTCCCGGGTCTACCTCTACTATTTCGACCAGCACCCCGACCACCCGGCAGGATCGCCCCGCGAAGGCTACGGCTCCCCCCACGGGCAGGAAGTCCGCTATGTCTTCCAGCATCCGGATCCGAACCAGGCCATCGAGGGTGACGCCCCGCTGATGGAAGCGATGGGTGACTACTGGACCAACTTCGCCAAATACGGCGACCCCAACGGCCCGGGCCTGCCGGTCTGGCCGGCCTTCCGGGAGGATCATCCGCAGGCCATGTACCTCACCGGTCCGGAACCTTTCGCCGGCCCCGTCCCGAGCGAGGCTGCGCTGAAGGTGCTGGACGGCTACTTCGCCTGGCGCCGCACGCCCGAAGGCGCCGCCTGGGCACAATGACAAGTATCAACCGTTAATCCTACATGAATATGCTGAAGAGAATCCTTGTCGCCGCCGGCCTGCTGGCCGCGCTGACCCTTTCCGCCCAGCGGCCCGGCCCCGCGCCGGGTACCCTGTTCTCGGACCCTGACGCCCACGATCCCGTGGCCGCCTTCTGTGACGGACGCTACTACGTCTTCACCACCGGCCTGACGGTCATGTCCTCCGCCGACCTCAAGCAGTGGCGCTTCGAGGAGCGCGTGCTGCCCGACACCCCGCAGTGGGCCAAGGACAAGGGCTTCCGCGGCATGCCGTGGGCCCCGGATATCCAATTCATCAACGGGAAATGGTACCTCTACTATTCCTATTCCCGCTTCGGCAAGAACACTTCCGCCATCGGCGTAGCCACCAACAAGACCCTCAACCCCGCCTCCCCGGACTTCAAGTGGGAGGACCAGGGCATGATCGTCGAGTCCATCCCGGGCCGTGACGAGTGGAACGCCATCGACGCCAACGTCATCGTGGACGAGGACGGCACGGGCTGGCTCTGCTTCGGCTCCTTCTGGCGCGGCATCAAGATGTTCAAGCTGGACGAGACCTTCACCCGGATGGCCGAGCCCCAGGAGTGGTATCCGCTCTGCCGCCGGCCGGAAGGCACGACCAAGAACATCGCCGGCGGCGCCGACGGGCTCAAGCTCGACGCCCGCGGCTCCGACTTCGACGCCGGCAACGGCGCCGTGGAGGCTCCGTTCATCTTCCGCCACGGCGGACACTACTACCTCTTCGTCTCCTACGACCTCTGCTGCCGCGGCAAGAACAGCACCTACAACGTCGTGGTGGGCCGCGCCGACAAGGTCATGGGCCCGTACGTCGACAAGGACGGCGTGCCCCTGATGCAGGGCGGCGGCACGCTCGTGGCCAAGGGCGACGAGCGCTACTCCGGCATGGGCCACTGCGCCGTGGTGACCTTCGACGGCCAGGACTACATGTTCCTGCACGGCTACGACGGCCAGGCCGACTACCGCTCCAAGCTGCTCGTCGGCAAGATCTCCTGGACCCCCGACGGCTGGCCGGTGCTCAATCTGAAATAGTATGAAAAAATACTTAACCTTGCTGCTCGCCGCCTGCCTGACGCTGGCGGCGGGCACTTGCGTTTCCGCCCGGACGGTGGAGGACTTCAATTTCGGCTGGCGCTTCAGCCTGGGCGACGAGGCCCGCTGGGCGGAGGCTGCCTTTGACGACGGCGCCTGGCGCAGCCTGCACCTCCCGCACGACTGGAGCATCGAAGGGGAATTCTCCGCCTCCCACCCGGCCGGCGTCAACGGCGGCGCCCTGCCCGGCGGCATCGGCTGGTACCGCAAGCATTTCCGCACGCCGGACGCGGCGCGCGTGGCCGTCGAGTTCGACGGCATCTACATGCACAGCACCGTCTGGGTCAACGGCCGGGAAGCCGGCGGCCGCCCGTACGGCTATTCCTCCTTCTGCCTGGATATCACGCCGCTGCTGAACCCGGCGGGCGCGGACAACGTCATCGCCGTGCGCGTGGACAATTCCGTCCAGCCCAGCGGGCGCTGGTACACCGGCTGCGGCATCTACCGGAACGTCCGGCTCGTCTGCACGGACGCGGTCCGCATTGCCTACAACGGCGTGTATGTGACCACGCCTGACCTCTCGGACGCACAGGCGTCCGTACTCGTGCGCACGGAGGTAGACGCGCCCGCCGGGGCGCAGTACACCGTCTCCCACCGCATCCTGGACGCGCGCGGCCGGACCGTCGCCAAGGGCGCCGACGGCGCGCCCCTGCGCGTGCGCAAGCCCCATCGCTGGGACATCGACGATCCCTACCTCTACAGCGTGGAGACGACCGTGCGCAGCGGCGGGCGGATCACCGACTGCACCGTAACCCGCTTCGGCCTGCGCACCACGGCGTGGGACGCCGACCGGGGCTTCCTGCTCAACGGGCGCGTGGTCAAGCTGCTGGGCGTCTGCCTGCACCATGACCTGGGGTGCCTCGGCGCCGCCGTGCACCGCAGGGCCCTCCAGCGCCAGCTCGAGATCCTGACGGCGGCGGGCGTCAACGCCGTCCGCACCGCCCACAACCCGCCGGCCCCCGAACTGCTCGACCTCTGCGACGAGATGGGCCTGCTGGTGATGGACGAAGCCTTCGACGAATGGCGCTCCGGCAAGACGCGGGGCGGCTACAGCCGCTTCTTCGACGACTGGTACGAGCGCGACCTCACGGACCTGGTCCGGCGCGACCGCAACCATCCCAGCATCATCATGTGGAGCATCGCCAACGAGATCGCCGAGCAGGGCGGCCGCACCCCCGAGGCCAATGAGGCCAACCGGGCCCTCACGCGGAGGATCGCCGATATCATCCGCGCCCAGGACGCCACCCGCGCCATCACCTGCGGCGGGCACCAGCTCTCCAGCACCAACAACCTCTACACCAGCGGCGCGCTGGACGTCATCGGGCTCAACTATCGCCCCCACGGCTACGACTCGCTGCGCGTATGGTTCCCGGGCATGCCCATCGTGGCCTCCGAGACCGTCTCCGCACAGAACAGCCGCGGCATCTACTACCAGCCCTCCACCGGGATCCGGATCGCCGGCTGGTCCCCCTTCGCCGGGGTACCCCGGCCGAGTGCGGAGGAGCTGAAGGGGACGATTCCCAACCAGTGCACCGCCTATGACAACTGCCGCTCGGTGTGGAGCGTGACCGACACGCACCAGAACGCCTGGATCCCCGTGCGCGACCGCGACTTTGTGGCCGGCACCTTCGTCTGGACGGGATTCGACTACCTGGGCGAGCCCACCGCCTTCGGCTGGCCGTCCCGCAGCTCCTACTTCGGCTTCGTGGACCTGGCGGGCTTCCCCAAGGACCCGTACTACATGTACCAGTCGGAATGGACGGAGGGACCGATGCTCCACCTGCTCCCCCACTGGAACTGGACGCCGGGCGAGAAGATCGACGTCTGGGCCTACTACAACGGCGCCGACGAGGTCGAACTCTTCCTCAACGGACGGTCCCTGGGACGCAGCGCCAAGACGCCGGACCGGCTGCACGCCTTCTGGCAGCAGGTCCCCTTCGAGCCCGGACGGATCGAGGCCGTGTCCTACAAGGACGGCCGGGAGGTCCTGCGCGAGGTGCGTGAGACCACCGGCGAACCGGTCGCGCTGCGCCTGACGGCCGACCGCGCCGCGATCGCCGCCGACGGCTACGACCTAAGCTACGTGACGGTGGAAGCCGTCGACGCGCAGGGCCGGGCGGTCCCGACCGCCGACGTGATGCTGCGCTTCCGCGTGGAAGGCGCAGGCGAGCTGTTCGGCGTGGACAACGGCAACGCCGCCGACACCCTCAGCCTCAAAGGCTCGCAGAAAGCCCTCTTCAGCGGCAAGGCCCTCGCCGTCGTCCGCTCCCTGCGCGGCGAACCCGGCACCGCGACCCTCACCGTCTCCAGCGCACTCGGCGACGCTTCCATCAGCATCACGGCGCGCTGAGCGGCCGCTGATTATCAACCACATAGCAAACGACCTTCGAAGAATCCTCCGAAGGTCGTTTCGTATGGGATTCCGGGTCAAGCCCGGAATGACGGGCAGGCTAGAAGACCTCGTCGACGGTCTCCTTGAAGTCGTCGAAGGACGGGGCGGGAGCTTCGTTGCGCGGGCCGTTGTTATGGCGCGGGCGGTCGCCGCCGCGGCGCTCGAAGCCACGGCCGTTGTTGCCGCCCTCGCGGCGCTCACCGCGGTCGCTGCTGCGACGCTCGCCGCGGTCATTGCCACGACGGTCGCCCCGGTCACCACCTTCGCGGCGCGGGCCGCGGTCGCCTTCGCGACGGGGTCCGCGGTCACCGCGGCCCTTCGGCTCGACGTAGCCCTCCGGCTTCTCGGTCAGGGCGCGCATGGAGAGGCGCATCTTGCCGGTCTTGGCATCGATCTCGAGGAGCTTGACGTCGACCTCGTCGCCGACGGACAGGACGTCCTCGACCTTCTCGGTCTTGTTCCACGCGATCTCGGAGACGTGCAGCAGGCCTTCCTTGCCCGGGAGGATCTCGATGAAGGCACCGAACTCCAGGATGGAGACGACGCGGCCGTGATAGACCTTACCGACCTCGGGCACGGCGCAGATCCCCTTGATCCAGTCGACGGCTTTCTGCATGCTCTCGGCATTGTTGGAAGCGATGTCCACGACGCCCTCGGTCATATTGGTGCCCGGGATCGGCTCCTCGTCGATATTGATGACGGCACCGGTCTCCTTCTGGATCTTCTGGATGGTCTCGCCACCCTTGCCGATCACGGCGCCGATGAACTCGGCGGCGATGCGGAGCTGGACGATGCGCGGCACGAACGGCTTGTAGTCCGCACGCGGCTCGCTGATGGTCTTCATCATCTCGCCCATGATGTGCAGGCGGCCCTGGCGTGCCTGCTCGAGGGCCTTCTCGAGGACCTCGTAGGACAGGCCGTCGACCTTGATGTCCATCTGGGTGGCGGTGATGCCGTCCTTGGTGCCGGTCACCTTGAAGTCCATGTCGCCGAGGTGGTCCTCGTCGCCGAGGATGTCGGTGAGGATGGCGTAGCGGTCATTGGGGTTCTGCTCGTCGGTGATCAGGCCCATGGCCACACCGGCCACCGGCTTCTTGATCTTCACGCCGGCGTCCATCAGGGCGAGGCAGCCGCCGCAGACGGAGGCCATGGAGGAAGAACCGTTGGACTCGAGGATATCGGAGACGACGCGCACGGCGTACGGGTTCTCGGGGGCAAGGGGCACGACGGGCTTGAGGGCGCGCATCGCCAGGTTGCCGTGGCCGATCTCGCGGCGGCCGGGGCCGCGCTGCGGCTTGGCCTCGCCGGTGGCGAACGGCGGGAAGTTGTAGTGGAGCACGAACTGCTGGTCCTCCTGGATGAGCACCTCGTCCATCTCCTTCATGTCCATCTTGGTGCCGAGGGTCACGGACGCCAGGGACTGGGTCTCGCCGCGGGTGAAGATGGCGGAGCCGTGGGCGCAGGGGAGGTAGTCCACCTCGCACCAGATCGGGCGCACCTCGTCGGTCTTGCGGCCGTCCAGGCGGATGCCCTCGTCGAGGATCATGTTGCGCATGGCTTCCTTCTCCTCGGCGTGGTAGTAACGCTCCACGAGCGGGGTCTTCTCTTCGAGCTCCTCCTCGGGGATCGTGGCGAGGAACTCCTCCTTGATGGCCTTGAAGCCGGCCTCGCGCTCCTTCTTGGGCTTGGCGGCCTTGGCGAGGGCGTAGCACTTGTCGTAGCAGAACTCGTGCACGGCCTTCTTGAGCTCCTCATCCTCCGGGTCGTGGGGATAGTCGCGCTTGTTGACGTCGGTGCCGAGCTCGTGCATGAGCTCCTTCTGCACGCGGCAGTGCTTCTTGATCTCTTCGTGGGCGAACTTGATGGCCTCGAGCATGTCGTGCTCGGAGA
>Ga0310697_10000727_pt1 | contig 42402 bp, 40 predicted proteins | sample 172DNAGHGlowgp2_FD_203883 | JGI IMG/M metagenome (GOLD analysis project Ga0310697, IMG submission 203883) | Sheep rumen microbial communities from Palmerston North, Manawatu-Wanganui, New Zealand - 1728 DNA GHGlow gp2 (v2) (version 2) | ecosystem: Host-associated > Mammals > Digestive system >...
GGGCGGCAAGTAACAATCCCCACGCAGTTGGCAGATCGTATTACACGTTTGACGTGTCTGCGAGGAACAAAGGGCTATGCCCGCATGTGAAAAACCGCCGCTAGGCGGGCGGATGATTATTTCGATTCATTAGTGATCACTGGACACTGGCCACTAAACCCTCGAGGCCGTACTGCTCATAGACACCTTTGTAGTACGCCACCTCGTCGCGGATGAGCTCGTCGATGACCTGCATGCTCAATAGCTCTACTGGCGCCTTGTCGTCGGTCATCAGATAAGGCCCCGCCTCATAGCGGGTGAGGCCCTGCGATACCCGCCCCAGCAGGCCGCGCAGCTCCCCGTCCTCCAGCAGCGCAATGTTGCGGCTGAGCCGTTCGAGCATCTCCGGATCGTTCGAGGCGAAGAGCTCCCGGTTGGTGTTTCGCGGCACGTCCACGGTCCAGACCTGGGAGAAGACCGCGGAGATCGTGTCGGCCAGGTACTGGTTGATGTTGCCCTCCTGGGTGCCGCGCATGTTCATGTTCACGACCATCACGCCGCCGTCCTTCAGATGCTCCCGCACCAGCGTGAAGAACTCCACGGAGGCCATCTGGAAGGGGATCGTGATGTCCTGATACGCGTCCACCATGATCACGTCATATTTCCGGTCGACGGCGTTCAGAAAAGCCCGGCCGTCGTATTCCGCCACGGGCAGATCCGCCGGCATGGCGAAGTATTCCCGGGCCAGATCCGTGATTTTCCGGTCGATCTCCACGCCCTCCACATTCAGCCCGGGGAGGTACGCGGCGCACTGACTGCCGTAGGTGCCGCTGCCCATGCCGAGCACCAGCAGGTCAAGCTCCTCGCCCGCCGCCTGCTTCTCCGCAGCGCCCGCCAGAAAGGGAGCGGCCATGGCATAGTCGTAGTACATGCCGGTGAAGCGGCTGTTTTTCGGCAGGATGGACTGCACGCCGAAGAGGACGTTGGTGGAGAGGATGACGGAATCCTCTGTCTCCTCCACCTGCAGGTAGTTGTAGACCGACTCGCCCTCGTAGCGCAGGTCCGTCTTCCAGAAGGCGAAGTTGGAGCGCCAGCCGAGGACGGAGCTGAGCACAAAGAGCAGGATCGCGGCGATAGCGCCGCCCTTTTTGCCCTTGCCGCTGAAAAAATACAGCAGCGCCAGGAGCAGCAGGATACCGGAGAAGATCAGAAAGGTGATCGAGGTGCCCACGGCCGGGATGGTCACGAAGGTGGGCACAAAAGTGCCGATGATGCTGCCGATGGTGTTGGCCGCGCCCAGGGTGCCCACGATGCGGGCGTTATCCTCCAGATTCTCCATGGTGTACTTGGCCAGCGACGGCGTCACCGTCCCCAGCAGGAAAAGGGGAAAAACGAAGATCACCATGCAGGCGGCGAAGGCGGCCCAGATCAGGTAGTTGGTGTTCACCGTGAAGATGAGCAGGGCCGAGATGCCGAGGATCACGTATTTGCCCGCGGCGGGGATCAGCGCGATCCAAACCGCGGCGATCAGGATGCGGCGGTAGAGTTTATCCGGGTTCGGGTCCTTGTCGGCCATGCGGCCGCCGTAGACGTTGCCGAGGGCCATGGCGATCATGATGGTACCGATGATGATGGTCCACACGATCTGGGAGGAGCTGAAATAGGGCGCCAGCAGGCGGCTTGCCCCCAGCTCCACCGCCATGACGGACATGCCGGCGAAAAACTCGGTCAGATAGAGGTAGAATTTGTTCTTGAGTATCGGGCGCATGGGATGGCCTCCTTCAGGGCGGTCAGAAAGAAAAAGGAATCAGCCGAGGATGATATCGCAGATCTGATCCACCTTCTCCAGGGGGAGATCGGCGTACATGGGCAGCGTCAGCACCCGGTCGGCGACGTGGGCGGCCACCGGCGTATCCTTGGGGTCGAAGCCGGGCAGACCCTGATAGCACTCGAAGGCGTTGGTCAGGGGGTAGAAATACTTGCGGGCGATGATGTCCTGCTCCGCGAGGCGGGCATAGACCTCGTCCCGGGTGTACTTGTAGCCGTCGAAGACCACGGGGTAGTAGGCGTAGTTGAAGCGTACGTTGTCGGGCACCCGGTTGATCTGCAGGCCGGGCACGCCGGCCAGGCGGGCGTCGTAGCGCACGGCAACAAGACGGCGCTTTTCGATCTCGTCCGCCAGGTGCCGCAGGTTGCACAGGCCCATCGCGGCACAGAATTCGTTCATCTTGGCGTTGCCGCCCACATAGGGGGTGGACTCGGGGCCGTGGATGCCGAAGTTCTTCAGGTCGCAGAGCCGCTGCAGCATCTCCGCGTTTCTCACGCACACCGCGCCGCCCTCGATGGTGTTGAAGACCTTGGTGGCGTGGAAGGAGAACATGGCCGCGTCGCCGAAAGCCCCGGCGCTGACGCCGTCGCGTTCCACGGCGAAGGCGTGGGCCGCGTCGTAGATGACTGGGAGATTGTGCTTTTTCGCGATCGCGTCGATGGCGTCCACGTCGCAGAGGTTGCCGTACACGTGCACGGGCAGGATGGCGACGGTCTTATCCGTAATGAGCGCCCCAATTTTCCCCGGGTCCATGGTGAAGGTTGCAGGATCGATGTCGCAGAACACAGGGGTGCAGCCGCAGCGCACGATGGCGTGGGTGGTGGAGGCGAAGGTGAAGGGCGTGGTGATGATCTCCCCGTGCAGGTCGAAGGCCTCGAGGATGTTCTCCAGGGCCAGATGGCCGTTGGTGAAGAGCGTCAGATATTCGCAGCCGAGGAGCTTTTTCAGCTCCGCCTCCAGCGTCCGGTGCTTGATGCCCATGTTGGTCAGCCAGTGGCTGTCCCAGAGCTCCCGGATCTCTTCACAGTATTCTTCAAAGTCCGGCATGGACGAGCGGGTCACATTGATCGTTGCCATGTTACATTCTCCAATCCAGAAGACTCTCCACCATGTCCAGATCGAACACGGGGATGTGGCAGGCCTCTTTTACGCGCCTGCGCTCGGCGAAGGAATCGTCGATAAAAATGGAATGCGGCTTGATAAAACGGGTCTTGTCATCCGCCCGGTCAAGGCGGACGATCTCGGAAAACAGGGCGGGGGAGATGGCATAGCGCTCCAGATCGGGCAGCAGCTCTGTGCTGTGCCGGGAGAGGAGGACGATCTCCTTGCCCGCGTTTTTGGCCTGATACAGAAAGCCCATCAGCTCGGTGTTGACCTTGCCGTCCACAATGAGCGTGTCGTCAAAGTCCACGTACACGGCGTCGTATGCGATATCCGTGGCAAAGCGGCTGATGAAGGCCCGGTCGAGAAGCTCCGCGTTGCCGTTTCCCAGCAGTTCCACGTCAAAGCCCCAGTGGTTGTAGAGCGTCAGCAGCGGCAGGTTGTAGCCCAGGTTTCGCGTGGCCCCCATGGTGCCCGCGATGCGGGGAGCCGCCTCCATCAGGCGGTAGTCCCCGGCGGCGTTCTGCTTTAACTGGAAAAACCAGGCGCCGTTGAAGGAGAGGCGGCGGTTTAAATCCTCCGCGATGGCGCGGATGCGCTCATCCGCCGGGAAGGGGCGGGAGCGCACGGCGATGCCGGCGCGGATGCGGTCGCGGCTGCGGGGGGAGCACAGGCGCAAAGCCCCGTGCCGGTCGGTGAAGCAGTCCACCGTGAACTCCTCCCCGGGCAGGTACTCACACATCGCGTAGTCCACCCCGTCGGCGAGGGCCTCCTCCAGGGCAGCCCTGCTGTCGATGCGGCGGGCCCCCTGGGCGCCCTGGCCCACGGCGGGCTTGATGAAGACCGGGAAGGCGGGCACCTCTTCAACGGTATGCCAGCTGCGCGGCAGATAGTCCGCCCCGGCGAGGAAGGCGTAGGTCTTGTTCTTGTCCCGGCAGATCTCCACGGTCTGAAGGTCGGAAGTTACGACTTTCGCGTGCAGCTTTTCCTGCTCCTGAGTCAGGCGCAGCAGGGCGCTGTCGTGGGCGGGATAGACGTAGTCGATTTGGTTTTCGTCGATGATGCGGTTGAGCGCCTCGATGAGCCCCGGCTCATTGACGAAGGGGAGACCCTCAAAGCAGCGCTCAAACACGAATTCCGCGTGGCAGGGCACGCTGGTGGCGCCGAAGAGCCGCACGAATTTGGAATAGCGCAGGGCCTGGTGGATCTCGAAGGCGATCTCCGTCCCCGCGGGGAAGACCAGAATATTTTTCTTGTCAGCCATCGGCGTTCGCCTCCTTGCCGCGGTGCAGCATTTTCTTGACGAGGGAGAGGATCAGCTCAAAGCTGTCCAGCTTCAGAAGCTTCGAGCCCAGCACATAGACCGCGACGCCCAGCGGGATCTGGATGAGCAGTGTCAGCACGTCGGGAAGACGGAGCAGGGAAACGGGCCAGACGATGGCTGCCATCATCATGCTCAGCCCGATCACGGGCAGTACATCACGCAGCTGCTGGCGATAGGGGTAGGCGAGCAGCCGACGGTTGGGCCAGGCGTTGATGAGCAGGGAGCAGACCCCGCAGAAGAGCTGCCCCAGGGCCATGGCGAAGACGCCGATGCGCACCGTGAGGATCAGCACCAGGGTCTCCAGCACTTTTTTGATGACCTCCAGCCACAGAAACACATCGCTCCTGCCTGCGGCCTTGATGGCGTTCAGGTTTGCGGTGTGCAGGGGGAAGAAGGCGTAGTAGATGCAGAAAACCTGCATAAAGGGCACACAGGGGAGCCATTTTTCGGTCAGCAGCAGACGAATGAGCGGCTCTGCGCAGACGGCGAGGCCCGCCATCAGCGGCATCATCACATAGCTGCTGGTGCGGATGGCGCGGCGCGTCATCTCCCGCAGGGCGTCCTTTCTATCCTGCTGATCGGAGAGCACCGGCAGCAGCACACTGTCGATGGAGTAGTTGATGTTCTCCACCACCAGATTCGGCAGGTGGTTGCCGCGATCGAAGAAGGCCAGATCCTCATCGGTATAGCGCACGCCGATCACGAGGGGATAGATCTTGAGGTACACAGTGTCCAGCAGCTGGGCGCCCAGGAGCTTCCAGCCGTAGGAGAGCAGGCCGCGGAGCCGCTCGAGGGAGAAGAGCTTTTTCGGCCGCCAGCCCACGGTGAACCAGAGGATCACGGTGTTGACCGTGACGTTACTGAGCTGCTGGGCGACCAGTGCCCAGACGCCGAAGCCCAGCAGGGCCATGGCGATGCCGAGGGCCGCGGAAAAGAGCGTGCCGCCCAGGGTGGCGAAGAAGAAGCGCTTGAACTGCAGCGTTTTGGACACATAGGCCTGCTGCACGTTCTTGACGCCCGCCACAACCAGCGTGAGCCCCAGCACCCGCAGAATGGGCGTGAGCCCCGGGTTGTGATACATCCGGGCGATCAGCGGCGCAAAGAGGAACAGCAGCGCATAGAGAAAGACGCCGAAGCTCAGATTGAACCAGAACACCGAGGAATAATCCAGATCGTCCGGGTCCTTTTTCTGAATGAGGGCGTTGGCCATGCCGCTGTCCACAAAGACCAGCAGGATGGAGGTGAAGACCGCTACCTTGGCGATCGGGCCGTACTCGGCCGGGTCCAGGATGCGGGCCAGCACCACCGTGACCGCGAAGGACACCAGCTGCGCGCCGCAGCGCTCAAAGAAACGCCATATCAGGTTGGAGACGACTTTGGCTTTGTTATCCATCAATATATCCTTTGCGTTTTCTGTACAGGCGGTGCAGGCGGGGAAAGGCGCGCTTTATGGCCGTGCTGATGCGGCGGCCCCAGCCCATCTGCCGGTGGATCTCGTCATAGGGCGGGCGGACCATCTCGTCCACCTTGCCCTCAATGTATAGGAGTTCATATTCCCGCTCCAGGATCACCCGGTCGACCAGACGGTTCTGCTCCGCGTCCGCGTGGGGCTTGACGGTGCGCAGCATGGCAAGCTCACCCTGGATGAAGCGCTTTAGCTTTGCGTAGTGTCGGTCCACCCCGCTGCTCCAGGCGCTGGGATTGCTGCCGATGCGGTAGAGAGACATGGGGCGGTCGAGAAAGCGGACCTTCCCGTTCATGGTGAGCCACACGCCCACCGCATAGTCAGTGAAGCCATAGGAGAAGGCTACATTGCGAAAGTCAGGGGGATTCACAATGTACTCCCGGCGGGCCATGATGGAACTCGTGTGAAAGGCGTGGGACATGCCGCGTATCACCTGGGAGAAGGGGATATCCCGGTCGCCGGACTGCTCGAATAATACTTTGTCCGGCATGCTGCCGTCGGTGTAATGGGCGACGGTGTTGTGCACGCAGGCGGAATACTCCGGGTGTGCGTCCAGAAAATCGACCTGGCGCTGCAGCTTCGTGGGGTCGGTCCAGCAGTCGTCCCCCTCGCAGGCGGCGAGATACTGCCCCCGGGCCGCGGGGAAGAGCAGCCGGTCATAGAGATTGATGCCCTGGGAATACAGGTTCTTCTCCTGCAGGAAGGGGCGGACGATGTCCGGATATTTTTCGGCGTACTCCCGGATGATGGCGGCGGTGCCGTCGGTGGAGGCATCGTCGCTGACCAGGACCTCAAAGGGGAAGTCAGTCTGCTGGGTGACAAAGCTCTCCAGCGCCTCGCGGATATAGGCCTCGTGCTGATAGGCGGTGCAGAGAATCGAAACCTTGATGTCCATAGCCGCCTCCTGTCCATAAGTATTCATATTATTATACCGCTAAGACCAGGAGAATGCAATCAAAAAGGGGATGAGAAAGCTCGGTTTCACATCCCCGGTGTGTTTCTCTGCGCGAGAGCGGTAGAAACTGCTGGCCTATATCGTTCTCCACAGGCGGATGGCGCCCCGGTCGTTGAGCTGCTGCAGGACCGAGAGCAGCACGGGCAAAAGCAGCATCCCGCCCACGCCCCCGATCTGCCAGCCAATGTAGACCGCCATCAGCGAGGCCATCGGGCTCAGCCCGATCGAATCCCCCAGGAGCTTTGCCTGCAGGCAGTTTCTGATCACATTACTGCCGATCCAGACGGACACCAGGCCCAGGGCGCGGCCCCCGTCGCCCAGCAGCGCGCTGCCCGCCGCCCAGGGCAGCAGAACCGTCCCGGTCCCGAAGACCGGCAGCGCGTCCACCAGGGCCGTCAGCAGCGCAAGCGCCGCCGTGTTCTCCACCCGCAGCAGGCGGAAGGCCAGCAGCAGCTCCAGAAAGCACAGTCCCATCAGTGCAAGCTGCGTCCGCAGAAGCCCGCCGAAGCTGCTTTTCAGGTCCGCGCCGACACCGCGGAGGCGCTGCCGCAGGCGGTCCGGGAGCTGGGCCTCCAGAAAGGCCATGCTCTTCGGAAAGCCGGCGGAGAGGAAAAAGGTCCCGAGTCCCGCCGTGACGGCAAAGAGCAGCACGTCCGGCCCGCTCTGGGCGGCCATGCTCAAAAGACTCAGCAGCCCCTGCGAGAGCTGCGGCGGCAGGGCGCCGAGGGCATCCCCCAGGCCGGAGAGCGCCAGCGCCAGAAAGTCCCGCAGCTCCGGGGAGCCGGCGTCCATCATCCCCAGCACGCGCTGCTCGAGAGATGCTGCCGCACTGCTCAGCCGCCGCACCAGCGCGGGCAGCTCCCGCGCAAGCGCCGATACCCGGCTCAGGCAGCGGCCGCCCAGGGCCGTGAGCCCCCAGATGAGCGCCGTGAGAAGCAGCAGCGTCAGCATGCCCGCGGCAAAGCCCCGCCGCCAGCCCCGCCGTGTCAGTGCCCGCACGGCAGGCTCCAGCAGCACGCTGAGGATCAGCGCCAGCAGAAAAGGCGCGAGCCAGGGCAGCAGAAAGCGCAGCCCCAGCCAGACAGCGCCAGCCGCCGCGGCCAGCGTCAACAGCATTCGCAGCGCTCTATATGTGGAATCCTGCATCGTCTCACCTCCCTGTTTCTATTTTTTGCTTTCCCCCTTTTGTCAGATTTTAAACCTCCCGTATACAATGGAGTGGACGCGTATTTTGCGTCCGGGAGGAACCACATGTTGCTGATACAGAAATTCGGCGGGAGTTCTCTTGCCGACCGGGAGCGGCTCCGGCGGGCGGCGGAGATCGCGCTGGCCGCCAGACAGGCGGGGCACCGCCTTGTGATCGTCGTCTCCGCTGCCGGGGACAGTACCGATGAACTCATCGACCTGGCCCACGCCATCGATCCTTCTCCACCCCTGCGGGAGATGGACGCCCTGCTCTCCACCGGGGAGCAGCGGTCCGCCGCGCTGATGGCCATTCAGCTGTGCAGTCTCGGCGCCCCGGCGCGCTCTTTCGCCGGCTGGCAGGCCGGGATCGAGACCGACAGTGTCCACGGCGGGGCTAAGATCCGCCGCATCGCGCCGCAGCGGCTGCTCGATGCGCTGGACGCGGGGCTCATCGCCGTGACGGCGGGCTTTCAGGGCAGAACACCGGACGGTGACCTCAGTACCCTGGGGCGGGGCGGCTCGGACACCACGGCGGTGGCTCTCGCTGCTGCCATGGGGGCGGATCGCTGTGAGATCTATACCGATGTGGACGGCGTGTTCACCGCGGACCCGCGGCTGATCCCGGAAGCCGTCAAGCTCTCCGCCATCGACAGCCGGGATATGCTGGCCCTGGCGGAGGGCGGCTCCCAGGTGCTGCACCCGGCGTCTGTGCGCCTCGCCATGGAAAACGGCGTGGATCTGCGCCTCCTGTCCTCTTTCCGCCCCGGCGAGGGGACTGCGGTGCGGCGGCTCAGAGCCGGAGAGCGCCCTGCACTCGCCGGCGTGACCCGGGACCGGGAGCGCTCTGCCGTCACGCTCGCCGGCCGGGAGGCAGGAGCCGCCCTGCTCCCTCTTTGCCGGGAGACGCTTTCCGCCCGTGGGATCCCGCTCATCCGGAGCGAGATCGGGGAAAATGCGCTGCGCCTCACCGTCCCGCCCGAGCGGCTGGACGAGGCGATGCGCTGCCTGCACGGGATCGTGCTGTCGATGCTCGCATAAGAAAAACGGGGATGTGAAGCTCACATCCCCGTTGAGAAAACAATATGCAGCTTATTCTTCTTTTTCTTCTTCCCGGATGACCACGCGCTTGCCGCGGATCTGCAGCCGGCCGCTGCAATAGAGCCGCACCGCCTCGTTCAGCAGCTTCCACTCGCACTTTTCCATCACCCGCTGGCCCAGCGTCTCCGGCGTGTCCTCGGGCTTGACCTCGATCGCCTTCTGCAGGATGATGCCGCCCACGCCGCCGTCCCCGTCGGAAAAATAGGCGGTGGCGCCGGTGACCTTGATGCCGCGCTCCAGCACGGCGCGGTGCACATCCCCCTCCGTCCCGTCAAAGGCCGGATAGAGATAGGGCACGGTGCCGATGATGCGGTTGCGGAACTGATAGGGGATCACGCCCAGCGGCCTGCCGTAGCCCGCGAGGATCACCAGCTCGATGTCCATATCCTTGAGCTTGTTGGCGACGGCCATGCTGTGGCTCGTGTTGGTGGGAAAGAGGTCCGGGTCCACCACATAGGCGGGAACGCCGGCATTCAGCGCGCGCGTCATGGCGTAGGCGTCCCGCTGGGGGCAGATGACCGCCACCAGCTCGATATTCGGTATCTCTTTGAAATACAGAGCATCCAGGAAAGGCTGGAGCCTTGCCCCGTCTCCGGATGCGAGAACCGCCGCTCTCACCATTGCTTTCTCCTCAATAACACTTGTCTGCCGCCCGAAAAGCGGATATAATAGAAAATGAAGATAAGGATACTCGTATATTATACTTGATTCGACGTGCAGGGTCAAGTAGAACCCACAATATGACACCGATTCGGAGCAAAAACATGACAGAAATCTTTCTGATCCGGCACGCCCAGGCAGAGGGCAACCGCTATCATATGATGCAGGGCCACTGGGACGGGGGCGTGACAGCCCTCGGCAGGCGGCAGATCGAGGATCTGGCGGAGCGCTTTCGCGGCCTTCCGCTGGACGCCGTGTACGCGAGCGATCTCTACCGGGCGCGTCTTACCGCGGAGGCCGCCGCACGCTGGCAGGCGCTCCCTGTCACGCCGGTCAGAGCCCTGCGGGAGATCAATGTCGGTCCCTGGGAGGGCCGCTTTTTCGGTGACCTGCAGTGGGAGCGGCCGGAGGAGATCCGCCGCTTTCTGCAGGATCCGGACCACTGGTCGCTGGAAGGGGCAGAGACCTATGCGGATGTGACGGCCCGGGCTTACCCCGCGCTGGAGGCGATTGCGAAGCGGCACGAGGGGCAGCGCGTCGCCGTGGTGAGCCACGGGATCACGATCCGCTGCCTGCTGGCGCAGATCCAGGGCATCTCCCTCGCGGAGACGAAGAATCTGCCCATTTCGGGCAACACAGCCGTCACGCGCCTTCTGTGGCAGGATGGGCGCTTTCTCGCCGAGTACATCAATGACGACTCCCATCTGCGGGAGGAAAACCGCGTCAGCTGGCGTAGGGCCGGCGATCTGCGGTCAGAGCCCATGGATCTGAAGCGGAGCCGGGCCGACTATGAGCGCTGCTATACCGACGCCTGGCTCTTCGCCCACGGCGATCTGGCCGGTTTTGCGCCGGAGCCCTATTCCGACGCCGCCGCGGGCCACCAGCGGGTAAAGCCCGGCTCGGTGCTGCGCTTCTACAACGGGGAAGAGAGCGCGGGGCTGCTGGACATGGACCCGCTGCGGGGCCGCCATGCGGGCTACGGCTGGATCAGCCTGCTGTATCTGGAGCCGGAATACCGGGGCCGGGGCTGCGGCGTGCAGCTGCTGGCCCGGGCCTACAGCTTTTTCCGCGCCCAGGGCCGCCGCGCCATCCGTCTGCATGTGGCGGACGACAATGAGACCGCGCTGGCCTTCTACCGCCGGGAGGGCTTCCGGCAGATCGGCACAGAATCCGGCGGGCACGGAAAGATCCTGCTGATGGAGAAAAAGCTGGGGGTGCGGGACGATGCCTGAACGCAGAGCAAGAATCGAACAGCTGACGATCCCCGCCGGGCGGCGCATCCTCGTGGTGTCCGACATTCACGGAAATGTGCCCTATCTGGAGGGCGTGCTGCGCCGGGCAAGCTTTTCCGACCGGGATGAGCTCATCATCGACGGCGACTTTCTTGAGAAGGGAGCGGAGAGCCTCCGCACCCTGCACATCGTGATGGCGCTCTGCGCCCGGGGCAACACCCATGCGCTGCTGGGCAACTGCGACGGCTGGGCTGAGATCTACGCGCCCGACTGGCCCGAGCGCGGGGACGAGCATGTGCTGCGCTACCTGCTCTGGCGAAAAAGCGGCCTCCTCTGGGATATGTGCAATGCCGCTGGCATCGACCCCTTTGAAGTGGAGGACTTTTCCACGCTCAAGCAGACGCTGAAAAAGAAGTATGAGACCGAGTTTGCCTTTCTCGCCTCGCTCCCGGACGCCATCGAGACCGAGCGCTTCCTCTTCGCCCACGCCTCCGCCCGACCCGACAAGCCCCTGGAAGAGCACACGGCGGACGATTTGAACCACTGCGACCATTTTCTGACCCAGGGCTGGAGATTTGACAAATGGGTCATTGTGGGCCACTGGCCGGTGATGCTCTACGGCGAGGATCGGGTCTGCGCCAACCCCATCGTGGACCGGGAGAAGAAGATTATCAGCATCGACGGCGGCTGCGTGCTGAAGGACGACGGGCAGCTCAACTGCCTCATTATCCCGGAGCGGGACAGCGAGGACTTCGGTTTCGTGGCCTATGACCCTTTCCCGGAGCGGCGGGCGCTGGACGATCAGGAGGAGAGCAGGCGCTCCTACTACATCCGCTGGGGCGACAGCACCGTACAGGTGCTGCAGCGCGGGGAGGAGTTTTCCCGCTGCCGCCATCTGCGCACCGGCTATGAGATGGATATCCTGACAAAGTACCTCTTCACCGATAACGAGGTGACCGATTGCAACGACTGCACGGACTATGTGCTGCCGGTAAAGGCGGGCGATACGCTTCGCATCGTGGAGGAGACGAGCCGGGGCGTTTTCGCCAAGCGGAACGGCGTCTCCGGCTGGTATTTCGGGGGGCTGGCATGAGCTGGGAGACGGCGCTGTGTTTCTGGCTTCTGTTTATGAGCCTTGTCAGCTTTCTCGCCATGGGTCTTGACAAGCGCCGCGCGAAAAAGGGCGTCTGGCGCACGCCGGAAAAGCGGCTCTTTCTCTTCGTCGCGCTGGGCGGCGCCCTGGGCGGTCTGCTGGGAATGTATCTGTTTCACCACAAGACACGGCACTGGTATTTCGTCGTGGGCTTCTGGGCGCTGTTTCTGCTGCAGGGTGCCGGCGCGGCCTATCTGCTCTTCTGGTAAAAAAGCAAAAACGACTCCGTGTTCCTCGGAACACGGAGTCGTTTTATCGTATTCTTCTTTTCAGCCCAGCAGCTTGTAGAGCAGGCGGTAGAGCTCCTTTGCCTCTTCCGGGGCCAGGCGCACACACTGCGCCATCTTCTGCGGCACCTCAACGGCCCGCTCCTTCAGCGCTTCGCCCTCTGCGGTCAGGCTCACGATCAGGCTGCGCTCATCCTCCTGATCCCGCTTGCGGCTGATGATGCCCTTGGCCTCCATCTTCTTGAGCAGCGGCGTCAGCGTGCCGGAGTCGAGGAACAGATACTGCCCCAGCTCCTTGACGGTGACGGACTGATGCTCCCACAGCACCATCATGGCGATGTACTGGGTGTAGGTCAGGTCGATCTCGTCCAGAAAGGGCTTATACTGCTTGATGATCTCCCGGGAGCAGGCGTAAAGCGGAAAGCAGATCTGGTTTTCAAGCTTTAACGCGTCATACTTCTTGTCCATAGCGATTCCTGCAGACCCCTCACGCGGCGGGACCCTGCCATGCCTCCGTAACTGCGCCGATCACTTCCCCCGCGTAGGCGGTGTAAGCCTCCTGATAGGCGCCGATATTGTAGCGGCTGTCCAGCGCGGAATAGATGCGCATGGTGTCAGCCCCGGTCATCAGACCTACGCCGACGCACACGGCGCCCAGCAGCACCGCGGCCAGCACGATGATAAGGACGACTCTTCCGGCTTTTTTCATGCGGACACCTCCTTATAGCACCAGCTCTGCCCAAGCCCGATCACACCGGACATGAGCCCGGCGATGGCGCCGCCGATGAACCAGATAAAGAGCCACAGGGCGAGAAGCCCCAGCGCCAGCAGGACCACCGCGGTGCCAAAGAGCAGCAGAAAATCCGCCAGGATCTGAAAACCGCTGAACGCGGCGACCAGGACCGCAGCGCCCGCAACGATGCAGGCGGCGGCCAGCGCCAGGAAAAGCACCGTGGGGATCAGCAGCAGCACCACACCTGCCAGCGTGATGGGAACGGCAAACAGGACAAAGAGAATGAGCAGGAAGACCCGGGGCTTGCGCACGGTCCGCTCTTCCTCCCGGTAGGGGAGGGCCTCCGGCTCTTCGTCCGGATAGGCGGGCTCTTCGTCATACAGCTCTTCCTCGGGCGGGAGCTCCGCGGGAACGCTGAAATCCTCGAGAAAGCTGTCAACATTGTCCTGCTGCACGCTGGCTTCTGCGTTGGCGGCGTCGAAGATCTCTTCCACCGCGTCCGCCGTGCTGCCGGTCGCGGGCTCGGCGTTCTCCAGTTCCTCCACCGTCTCGGCAACGAGCTGCACCGCTTCCTCCTGCACAGCAGGCTGGTCAGACTGAACGGGCTGCGGCTCCGGCTCCGCTGCGGGAGCGCGCATGTAACTCTCTCCCTCGACAGGCTGGACCTCCTCAAAGAGAGAAAACTGGTCATCCAGAACCTGTACGTTCTCCTCCTGCGAGGGAAAATATTCGCGATAGAGCTGGTCAATGGCCAGCACAAAGTCGGGCGCGGCCTCGGCTTCGGCCCCGTCCTGCTCTCGGGACTGGGACTCCACCTGCAGCTTGCGCACGCGGGCATTGTAGGTTCGGGCGATCACCACGGCCTGCCGGGTGGGGGAGGTCAGATAATGCACCAGATCCCGCTCGTCAGCCGCGTCGTCGAACATCTTGCCGTACATGGCAAGCGCGGTCTGCCGGTCCTCTTCATACATGAAGGTCAGCAGCTTGCCAAGCTCCGCAAGAAACTTTTGCTTAATAATGTCGTTCACCTCCGCTTGACTGTAGGCCGGCACGGATCTCATCTCCGCCTCCGGCACCGGTCCGCAGCCCGAAAAAAGGCGCGAACACCCAAGCGCACATAGCTGTGCGGAGCATATTATAGCCAATTCACAGCCCGCGGTCAAGGCTTTTTCGTAAATTTGTTACATTTTGTCATATTTTTTAACTATTGACAAGCGCATAGCCACACTATAAAATACTAAGAGTTGAACTTGAATACCAATAGCTGATCGTTTTCAGCGAAAGAGAGGATAGTATTATGGCCAAGGATAAGAAAGTGGAGCAGATCACCGATATGGAGGTGGACTTCGCCCAGTGGTATACCGATATCTGCCGCAAGGCGGAGCTGGTGGAGTACGCTTCCGTGAAGGGATTTACGATCCTGCGCCCCTACGGCTATGCCATTTGGGAAAATATGCAGCAGATCATGGACGCGGAGTTTAAAAAGACCGGTCACCAGAACGTGGCCATGCCCGTCCTGATCCCCGAGAGCCTGCTGAAAAAAGAGGGCGAGCTGGTCAACGGCTTTGCGCCCGAGTGCGCCTGGGTGACCCAGGGCGGCAGCGAGGAGCTGGAAGAACGTCTGGCCTTCCGCCCCACCTCCGAGACCATGTTCTGCGATCACTGGTCCCGCGTGCTGCACTCCTACCGGGAGCTGCCCATGCTCTATAACCAGTGGTGCTCCGTCATCCGCTGGGAGAAGACGACCCGCCCCTTCCTGCGCTCCCGCGAGTTCTGGTGGCAGGAAGGTCACACGATTCATGAGACCGCCGAGGAGGCCCAGCGTGAAACCGAGCAGCAGCTCAACTGCTACGCCGATTTCTATGAGAAGGTGCTGGCCATCCCCGTGGTGAAGGGCCGCAAGACCGATAAAGAGAAGTTTGCCGGCGCCGAGGCCACCTACACCGTGGAGTGCATGATGAAGGACCACAAGGCCCTCCAGGGCGCTACCTCCCACTACTTCGGCGACAAGTTCTCCCGCGCCTACGGCGTGACCTTCACCGGGCGCGACAACAAGCTGCAGTATCCGTTCCAGACCTCCTGGGGCTCCACCACCCGCATGATCGGCGCGGTCATCATGGCCCACGGCGACAACAACGGTCTGGTCCTGCCGCCCGCCATCGCCCCCATTCAGGTCATCATCCTGCCCGTCGCCCAGCACAAGCCCGGCGTGCTGGAGGCCGCCTCCGCGTTGCGTGACCGCCTGGCCGCTGCCGGCCTGCGCGTGCAGATGGACGAATCCGACAACTCCATGGGCTGGAAGTGCGCCCAGTACGAGATGAAGGGCGTGCCCCTGCGCGTGGAGATCGGCCCCCGCGATATCGAGAACGACCAGTGCGTGCTGGTGCGCCGCAACGACGGCGAGAAGACCGTCATTCGCCTTGAGGAGCTGGAAGAGGCCGCGAAGGCCCAGCTTGCGCTGGTGCAGCAGGGCCTGTACGAGAAGGCGAAGATCAACCTGGACGAGCACTGCTGGCCCGCGTTCTCCGTGGAGGAGGCCAAAAAGCTCCAGGAGGAGAAGGGCGGCTTCATCAAGACCATGTGGTGCGGCGACGTAGCCTGCGAGCAGAAGATGAAGGACGAGGCGGGCATGTCCTCCCGCTGCATCCCCTTTAAGCAGGAGCATCTGGGCGACGTGTGCGCCTGCTGCGGCAAGCCCGCCGACAAGATGATCTTCTGGGGCATCGCGTACTGAGGTTTTCAGGTTATAGTTTTCAGAGGCAAAGAATCCCCGCGGTGAAAACCGCGGGGATTTTGTATGTGGGCAAAGAGAAAAGCTGTCCTGCGGACATAGCACCGGGGTCTCGCCTCGTCTGGCCGTAGCGCCGAGCATTGGTCGGCGAAGAGAAACGCCGAGCAATGCTCGGCGCTACGAATCGCCCGCAGATGCGTTACAAGAGCGGAGGATGCGGGAGGGGCAAGCCCCTCCCCTACGAGGCAGAACAGACGTTTCGCTGTAGGGGAGCGCATTGCGCTCCCGCGGACATGATACAGAATCGGACAAACGGGCCGTCGGGGACGCCGGCCCCTACGGTGAAGAACGGACATTTACCCGTAGGGGACGGGCTTGCCCGTCCCGCCAACGCGGTACAGGGACGGACCAACGAGCCGCAGGGGACTGCGCTCACATCTCCTCAAAACTCACGACTCAAAACTCAAAACCCTCACGCAAAGGGATTCCAGAAGCGGCTGCAGTTGAGGATATTGAGCGCAAAGGCAGCAATCAGCAGCAGGAGGGAGCCCGCCATGGAGAGCCAGTCCCACTTCGTGAAGGGGCGGGCCATGTACCAGCTGCGCCTTTTGTTTTTGCCGAAACATCGGAGCTCCATAGCGTTGGAGATCACTTCGATCCGGTCCATGCTGGAGAGGATCAGCGGGATCAGGATGGCGCTGGCGCTTTTCAGGCGGCTGAAGAGGCTCTCCTTCTTGCTCATTTCGATGCCGCGGGCCTGCTGGGCCTGGGAGATCTCATGGTACTCCCGCTGAATGTCGGGGATGTAGCGCAGGGCCAGGGCCACCGCGTAGGCGATGGAATATTTGACGCCGATGCGGTTCAGGGACGCGGCAAACTCGCTGGGGTTGGTGGTGCAGACGAAGAGCAGCACCACCGGGATGGAGGCCAGATATTTGAGAAACAGATTCAGGTGGTAGAAAAGCTGCTCCTTGGTGATCACGTAATTGCCGCCCAGGGAGAAGAGCACGTGCTTCGTCTCGTAAAGCTCCACGCCGTGCTGGGGCGAAAAGAGAAAGACCAGCAGGTTATTGAGCAGCATGAACACCGCCGTGAAGCCCAGCATGAAGCGCACGTCGGCAATGCGGATCTTCGAGATGCGAAAGAGCAGAAGGCTCAGCACCACCAGCAGCACCAGCAGGCGCGTATCGTAGGTGCTCATGGCCGCAAAGCTCCACAGCAGCAGGCAGATCAGCTTGGTCGCCCCGGTGAGGCGGTGGATGGGGGAGGGGCGGTCGATGTAGTTGAAGATGTTGGTCATGGCCGCAGCTCCTTCCGCTCATAGTCGATGAAGCGGCGCACGAAGCCCCGTCCGTCCGCGATACCGCAGAGGCTGGCAAGCGCGTAGAGGCTCGTCTCCTTCAGATTGGCCTCTTTGATGATCGCCCGGTCGGTCAGCACGTCGGCGCAGTCGGCGTCGGCGATCACATGCCCGCGGGAGAAGACCACGGCGCGCTCGGCGTATTCCAGCATCAGGTGCATGTCGTGGGTGATCATGGCGATGGTGATGCCGCGCCTGCGCAGGGCCAGCAGAAACTCCATGATCTCCGTGTAGTGCCGGTAGTCCTGCCCGGCGGTGGGCTCGTCCAGGATGATCATGTCCGGCTCCAGCACCAGGATCGCGGCGATGGTCACGCGCTTTTTCTGCCCGAAGCTCAATGCCGAGATGGGCCAGCTGCGGAAGGGCCAGAGCCCGCAGATCTTCAGCGTCTCCTCCACCCGGCGCTTGACCTCGTCCTCCGCGACGCCGCGGGTGCGCAGCCCCAGCGCCACCTCGTCGAAGATCATGACCTTGGAGATCATCTGGTTGGGGTTCTGCATCACATAGCCGATGCGGTCGGCCCGCTCCTTGATGGAGAGATCGGCCATGTCTTCGCCGTGAAAGCGCAGCGTGCCCTGCTGCTGGGTCTCAAAGCCGCAGACCACCTTGGAGAAAGTGGATTTGCCCGCGCCGTTGCGGCCCACGATGGCAAGCAGCTCCCCTTCGTTTACGGAGAGGGAGATGCCCTTCAGCGTGTCGTGGTCCTTGCCGGGATAGGCAAAGCGCAGCGCTTCCGCCTGAAGCAGCACAGGCCGCGCGGCCTTCGCCGGCGCGGGCGGCAGGGCGGAGAACCAGGCGCGCACCTGCGCCTTTTCGTCCTCGCGCAGCCGCAGCGTACGGATGCTGTGAGGGGCCATGTCGGGGCGGATCTCTACCCCGGCATAGCGCAGCGCGGTCAGATACAGCGGCTCGCGGATGCCGGAATCCCGCAGCCAGGAGCCGGAGAGCAGCTCATCCGGCGTGGTGTCGGCCAGGATGCGCCCTTCGCCCATGAGGACGATGCGGTCCACGTCCCGGTGCAGCACGTCCTCCAGCCGGTGCTCGATGATGATGACGGCGGCGCCGGTCTCCTGCCGCATCTGCTCGATGAGCTCGATGGCGGCCTTGCCCGTGGCCGGGTCCAGGTTGGCCAGCGGCTCATCAAAGAGCAGCACGTCCACGTCGTCCACCAGCACGCCCGCGAGGCTCACGCGCTGCTTCTGCCCGCCGGAGAGCTCATTGGGCGCGTGGGCCAGATGGTCCTCCACGTCTACAAGCTTTGCTGCGCGCAGCACGCGCGCATGCAGCTCCGGCTCCTGCACGCAGTCGTTTTCCAGGGCGAAGGCGATGTCCTCCGCCACGGTCAGGCCGATGAACTGGCCGTCCGGGTCCTGCAGCACGGTGCCCACATGGCGGGAGATCTCGAAGATGCTCTGCTCTTTTGTCTCCTTCCCGGCGATGCGCAGGCTGCCGCTCATCTCGCCCCGGTAGGAGAAGGGGATCAGGCCGTTGATGCAGTGGGCCAGCGTGCTCTTGCCGCAGCCGGAGGGCCCCGCGATCAGCACCGTCTCCCCGCGGCGGACAGACAGATTGATGTCGTACAGCGTGGGCTCGGACTGGGCGCGGTACTGAAAGCCGAAATGCTCAAATTGTATGATGGCTTCGCTCATAAACACTCCGAAAAACCGGGCGGCCATTGCGGCCGCCCGGTGCGAATCTGGATTACTTTTCTTCCTTCAGGCTGCCGCTTCTGGGACGGGACGCGGCGTAGGCGATGCAGAGCAGCGTGCCCACGATGGCGGTGGTGACGATGTTGGAGATGCCGCCCACCAGGCCCTGCAGAAAGACCTTGTTCGCAGGCTCGGCATACATCACAATGTCCAGCACCGGGGCGACCAGACCCCAGGCAATGATGTGGGCCACGACCTGGAAGAGGTTGAAGCGCAGGATGTCCTTCTTCTCAAACTCGCCGTCGGCAAGCTTGAGCTTGCTTGCGACCAGACCCACCAGGCAGCCGAACACGCCGGAGGCGATGACCCAGCTCCACCAGATGCCCCAGCCGTAGCTGAAGTCGATGAGCGCGTGGCCGATCAGGCCGATCAGCACGCCGGCCACGGGGCCGAACAGAGCGGCCATGAAGGCAAGCAGGCCGTACTGCAGGGCGATGTTGGTGTTGGGCACGGGGCTCGGGATGGCGACAAAGCGGCCCAGGACAAAGAACAGCGCGGCACCGATGCCGATGGCCACGATGGTAACAACGGGAGATTTTTTCATAGGAAGCTCCTCCTTTTGTTAAAAAAGTGGATATATTTTGCATAACCCGATTATAGCAGTGTTTGGAGCAAAGTCAAGAAATTCTGCAGAAACTGCTTGACAAACGCGTGTTCATAGCGTATATATTGATTATACACAGTATGAACGGAGAACACAGATGACGATTCTCATAGACAACCGAAGCGGCACGCCGATCTACGAGCAGATCTTTGCCCAGATCCGGGATCAGATCTTCTCCGGGGCGCTGCCGGAGGATGAGCCGCTGCCCTCGATCCGGACGCTGGCGAAGGATCTGCGCATCAGCGTAATCACCACCAAGCGGGCCTATGAGGAGCTGGAGAGCGCGGGCTTTATCTACACCCTGCCCGGCAAGGGCAGCTTCGTCGCCGCCCGGAATGAGGAACTGCTGCGGGAGGAACACCTGCGGCAGCTGGAAGAACACCTGCTGGAGGCGAAGCGCCTGGCGGCCCTCTGCGGGCTCGGCAGTGACGCGCTGAAGGAAATGCTGGATGTGTTGGAGGAAGAAGCATGAACGCCATTGAAATTCGCGGCCTGGAGAAACGCTACCCGGGCTTTGACCTGCAGCTGGATCTGAATCTGCCGCAGGGCTGTATCCTGGGCCTGATCGGCGAAAACGGGGCCGGCAAATCCACCACGATCAAGTCCATCCTGGGCATGATCCGGCCCGACGCGGGCAGCATCACTGTGCTGGGGCGGGACAACAGCAAAAACTTCGCCCCTGTGCGGGAGGACATCGGCGTGGTGTTGGACGAGGGCGGTCTGCCCCAGTGCCTGAACGCCGCGCAGCTGGGCAAGGTCATGTCCGGCATCTACAAAAACTGGGACCAGGCTGTGTACGAGGACTATCTGAAAAAGCTCTCCCTGCCGAAGGACAAGGCCTACAAGGACTTCTCCCGCGGCATGAAGATGAAGCAGGCCATCGCCGTGGCCCTGAGCCATCACCCGAAGCTGCTGGTCCTGGACGAGGCCACCTCCGGGCTCGACCCGGTGGTGCGGGACGAGGTGGTGGAGATCTTCTCCGAGTTTACCCGGGACGAGGAGCACGCGGTGCTCATCTCCTCCCACATCGTGAGCGATCTGGAGAAAATCTGCGACTATGTGGCCTTCCTGCACAAGGGGCGGCTGCTCCTGTGTGAGGAGAAGGACGCGCTGCGCGAGCAGTACGGCCTGGCGCAGCTGTCAAAAACCGACTTTGCTGCGCTGGACGAGGCGGCGGTCATCGGCCACCGCGCCACGCCCTACGGCGTCACGGCCATCCTGCGGCGGGACGCGGTTCCTGCCGCCATGGCGCTGGAGCCGGTGAGCATTGAGGATCTGTTTATTCTGATGGTCAAGGAGGGAGAGCAATGAAAGGCCTCATTCGCAAAGACCTGTACATGATCTGGACCTACGGGCGCATGCTGCTTCTGATGAGCGCGCTTTTCCTGGTGTTCGGAGCGATGGGGGAGGAGCAGAACTATTTCTTCCTGGTCTATCCGGTGCTCTTCGCCGGCATCCTGCCGGTAACGCTGATCTCCTACGAGGAGAGGGACGGCTGGAACAGTCTCTGCGACACCATGCCCATCTCCCGCAGAACCGTGGTGAACGAGCGCTTTGTGATGACGCTGCTCTGCTTTCTCGCCCTCTATGTGCTGACGCTCGCGGTGCAGGCCGCCGTCCTGCTCCCGAAGGGGAGAGGGGCGGAGCTTACACAGCTTGCCTGCACGCTGCCCGGCGTCGGTCTGGTGGCGCCGGCGGTCATGATCCCCGTCACGCTGCGCTGGGGTGTGGAGAAGGGCCGCATCGTCTATTATTTCTTCATCGGCGTGGTGGTGGCCCTGGGCCTGATCGGCGCCAATTATCTCTCCGGCCTGAGCGGGGAGATCGCGGGCGTCGGCATGGGCGCCATGCTGGCCGCGTCGATCCTGGCCTTCGCCCTCTCGTGGCTGATCTCCATCCGCCTCTACGAGAAGCGGGAGTTGTAAAGTGCAAGTGTTAGGTCCCGGGAGGGCGATTTCGCCCTCCCGGTTTTACTTGCCCTCTTCGTCGACCATTGGTCGGCGAAGAGGAAACGCCGAGCGATGCTCGGCGCTACGAATCGCCCGCTGACGTGGTACAAGGCCGGACATAGCGGAGGGGGGCAGACACGGTACAGGATCGGACATTGAAAAGGCCCCCTTGCCTAAAGGGGGCAGTCTGGCCGCAGAGCGGACAGACTGGGGGATAGGACATGGTATAGCGTTTCTCCCTCATCCGCCCGCAGCCATCGCCCTCCCGGTTTTCCTTGCCCGTAGCGCCGACCACTGGTCGGCGAAGAAGATGCCGGTAGTCAGTGGCCGATGGTCCATAGGGGGAGAGCAAAGCCCTCCCGCTTTTGCTTGCCAAGCGTCTCGCGGCGTGGTAAGATGGTGACATCGAATTCAGCGAGGTAAGGCCCATGAAAAAACTGATGCGCGTCTTTCTGCCGCTGCTGATCCTGGCGGTGCTGGTGCTGCTGCGTCTGCCCGCGCAGCTGCAAAACCTGCCCGATCAGCCCCAGAACCAGAATACGGAGATCCTGACCCTGGCCCCGGATACGGAGCCGGAGCTGCCGCCCCCCGCGGCCGAGGAGCCTGCGCAGGCGGAAGCGCCGCCAACGGAACAGGATGCGCCAGCCGCCATCGACGAGGACGGCGAATACACGACCAGGGACGATGTGGCGCTCTACATCCACACCTACGGCCATCTGCCCTCCAACTTCATCACCAAGAAGGAGGCCGAGGCCCTGGGCTGGACCGGCGGCTCGCTGGAGCCATATGCCCCCGGCAAATCCATTGGCGGCGGCTATTTCGGCAACTATGAGGGTATGCTTCCCGACGCCAAGGGCCGCAAATGGACCGAGTGCGACATCAATACCCGCGGCAAAAAGTCCCGCGGCGCCGAGCGGATCGTCTTCTCCAACGACGGCCTGATCTATTACACCGGCGACCATTACGAGAGCTTCACGCTGCTCTACGGCGAGGAATAAAAGCCTCTGCCCTCAAAAACCGCCCCGAACCCGGGGCGGTTTTGCTTTGGGTGACGATTCCAAAAACAGGAAATTCGACAGGATTCGACATTTTTGAAGATAAAAAGCTTATAACTTTGTCGAAAGGCCTTGTTCCATGGGGGAAAATAAGATATTATGTCAACAAATATACCGCACCATTCGACGCTTTTCTGTTGTTTCATCGGACACGCATATGGTAAATTAAGTGCGACATCACGGTAAAAACTGCTTTTTGCGGTGCAGCGATGTGCCGTGCACTTATACTTGGGAGGAAATAATTATGGAAACCAAAATCCGCGTATTGGCAGTCGATTTCAATTCGGAGTTTTGCCGTTTGCTCAGCGATCAGATGCGCGATACGGAGGACATGGAGATGGTCGGGTCTGCGGCGGACGGCGTGGAGGCTCTGCGCTTAACGAAGGAGCTGCGGCCGGACGTGCTGCTGACGGAGCTGATGCTGCCGAAGCTGGACGGGCTGGAGCTGCTGCGCCGTCTGCCGGAGACCGGCGCTTCGCCCCGCGTGATCGTACTGAGCGGTTTTTACAACGCCAAGGTGATAGGGGACTGCTCGGCCCTGGGCGCGGACTATTTCCTGCCCAAGCCCTGTGAGCTGCAGGCCCTCTTCGACCGGATCCGGCAGGCTGCGGGGCGGGCCGAGCTGGGAGCGATCCCGGCTGGCGTCGATTTTGCCGCAGAGCGCCGCAGCGCCGCCCAGAATGCGGACATGGATCTGGAGACCGCCGTGACCGAGATTATCCACGAGATCGGCGTTCCTGCCCACATCAAGGGCTATCAGTACCTGCGGGAAGCCATCATCCTGACCATCAAGGACATGGAGATGATCAACGCCGTGACCAAGGTGCTCTATCCCGAGGTGGCCAAGCGCTTCGGCACCACGCCCTCCCGGGTAGAGCGCGCCATCCGCCACGCCATCGAGGTGGCCTGGGACCGCGGCGACATCGAGGTGCTGCAGAAGTACTTCGGCTATACGGTGTCGAATATCAAGGGAAAACCGACGAATAGCGAGTTTATCGCAATGATCGCGGACAGCCTCACCCTTCAGCAGAAGCAGGCAAGGCGGTGAGCAAACCCGCCTGCATCAAGGCTTCGCGGGTTCGTACTTCTCCGAGCCGAGGCTATGAATGTTGAGAAAATTCAATAATTATCGGCGGAAAAGGCTATAAACTTTTTTGGCCGAGGCTATGAACACTCGCAGTTTATTGGGTATGAAAATCCGAAAGACTGGGAGTGTTTTTTATGGAAAACATGGCATTTGACTGGCAGCTGGATGAGTTCATGGTGTACTGCCGAAGCCGACAGCACAGAGAGAAGACGATGAACTCTTACGAACAGACGCTTCGCCTGTTTGAGCGCTGGTGCAGGGAGCAAATGCGGATCGAGGACGTGGACAAGATCACCGAATCGGTCATTCGCCGCTACATCAATGACCTTCAGGCGCGGGGGAAGTATTCGTTTTACAGCAACGACAAGGGTAAGGAGAAGAACTTCCCCGACAGACGCAGGGACTTCCGAAAACCGATCAGCGTTTGCACGATCAACAATTACATCCGCAAGCAGTGGTGGGTATGTTCGTCGATGAACTATGTCCGCGGGCGATTCGTAGCGCCGAGCATCGCTCGCCGTTTCTTCGTCGCCGACCAATGGTCGGCGCTACGAACAGCGGATTTTGGAACCGGCGGTTTGTAGCGCCTAGTGATTAGCGCCTGGCGCCTGGGAGATGCGTTCCACTATGTTGTCATTTTGAGGGAGCGCAGCCGACGAAGAATCTCATTGCTCGTTTGAGATCCTTCGACTTCGCTGCGCTCCGCTCAGGATGACAAAACCAACATAGTACAGGGTATAAAGCAAAAAAAGTCCGGCGGATTCGCAAAAGACACGAATCCGCCGAACTTTTGATAAATGATCCCACATCGCGCCATTTTTCGGGCGGTGTACCGGATCAGCCTTCCGCCGAAAGCAGCGCGCCGTCGTCGCCGAAAACATAGTGTACGCCGTCGAGCTCCTGCTCGCCGGTGAGCATCGCGCCGCTTTCATCGGTGCAGTATCGCCTGCCCTGATCCTCAAACCAGCCGATACGGGCCGCGCCGTCCTCGCCCAGGAAGTACCACTTCCCGTCGAGCCGGAGCCAGCCGGTCTGCATGGCGCCGCTCCGATCCAGGTAGAACCAGTTCTCACCCTCGCGGAGCCAGCCAGTCGATACCGCGCCGTCTTCGCCGAAGTGATAGCGCAGTCCGTCCAAATCCTGCCAGCCTGTGAGCAGACGGCCGGTCTCATCCAGATAAAAGCGGCCGCGCGCTGTATCCAGCCAGCCGGTCTGCAGCAGACCGTTTTCATCCGCATGGTACCAGGCACCGTCGATTTCGGCCCAGCCACGGACAAGCGCGCCGTTTCCGTCAAAGAGAAAGCGCTGCCCCTCGATCTCCTGCGGGCCGGAGAGCATGACGCCGTCCGCGTCGAGATAGAAGCGGCTGCCGTCCACGTCCTGCCAGCCGGTGAGCATCGCGCCGCCCTCGTCGTAGAGATACCACTTGCCGGACTGCCTGAGCCAGCCGGTGTAGGGGTGCCCCTCGCCGTCAAAGTAATAAAACCGCCCGTCGATGACCTGGGTGCCGGTGACCGGATGGGAGAATGCGTCGAGATACTGGCGGCGCCCCGCCGCGTCCTCCCGCCAGCCCTTGGCGGGGCTTGCGATCAGGTACAGCGCCCCCGCCAGAAAGCAGAGCCACAGCAGCAGCGCGATCCACAGGGATGTGCTTCGTTTCATGGAGAAACCTCCCGGAATAAAAAATGATGACTTTGTCCTTCCACGGGGAAGGACAAGGCCATCATTTCGTGTTGTTGCGACTTACTTGCCCATGTTCATCTGAGCAGCGACTTCGGCGGCGAAGTCTTCCTGCTTCTTCTCGATGCCTTCACCCTTGATGAAGTGGATGGCGTCGACGAACTTGACGGAGCCGCCCAGCTTCTTGGCAGCGTCGGCGATGTAGCCTTCGACGGAGCCGCTGAACAGGTCGGAGCGGACGAAGTCCTGCTGCAGCAGGCAGTTTTCCTTGTAGAAGGCGTTGATCTTGCCGGCAGCGATCTTCTCCTTGATGGCCTGGGGCTTGGCAGCCATCTTCGGGTCGTTGTCCATCAGGGCAACCTGAACCTCAAGCTCATGGTCGACATCAGCCTGAGGAACGAGGGACTTGTCCCAGTACTTGGGGTTCATGGCAGCGATCTGCATGGCGACGTTCTTGCCGATCTCGGTGGCGTCAATGCCGCCCTCGACAGCCAGGTTCACCAGCACGGCGCGGGCGCCGCCGGCGTGGACGTAAGCCACGTTGGTGGGATCGGCGTAGCGGGCGAAGCGGCGGATCTGCAGGTTCTCACCGATGCTCATGACCTTCTCGGGCAGGATCTCCGCCACGGTCAGCTCGCTTCCGGGGTACTTGCAGGCCTTGAGGGCCTCAACGTCAGCGGGGTTGTCGTTCAGAACGACCTTGCAGATGTCTTTGACAAACTGGACGAACGCTTCGCTCTTGGCGCAGAAGTCGGTCTCGCAGTTGACTTCGACGATGGCGGCGACGCCGCACTCGGGGCAGACGCGGGCATAAGCCATGCCTTCGGCGGCCACGCGGCCGGCCTTCTTCGCGGCCTTGGCCAGGCCCTTCTCACGCAGCCAGTCAACAGCCTTATCCATATCGCCGTCGCAAGCCTGGAGAGCCTTCTTGCAGTCCATCATGCCCACGTTGGTCATCTCACGCAGAGTTTTAACATCCTGAGCGGTAAAAGCCATAGTAATTATCCTCCTGTATAGTATTCTAAACTTGAAAGCAGGGGCGCGAGATGGCGCCCCTGGTCTGTATACGAATTACTCCTCGACGGGAGCCTCGGCCTCCTCGGCCTCGGCGTCGGCGCCCTGGTGGCCTTCCTGCACGGCGTTGGCCATGGTGGAGGCGATCAGGCGGATGGCGCGGATGGCGTCATCGTTGGCGGGGATGACATAGTCGACCTCGTCGGGGTCGCAGTTGGTGTCGACGATGGCAACGATGGGGATGTGCAGCTTGCGGGCCTCGGCGATGGCGTTGTGCTCCTTGCGGGGGTCAACAACGAACAGAGCGCTGGGGAGCTTCTTCATGTCCTTCACGCCGCCCAGGTACTTCTCGAGCTTCTCCATCTCGCCCAGGTGCTTCATGACTTCCTTCTTGGGCAGCATGTCGAAGGTGCCGTCTTCCTGCATCTTCTTGAGCTGAGCCAGGCGGTCAACGCGGGTGCGCATGGTCTTGAAGTTGGTGAGCATGCCGCCGAGCCAGCGGGCATTGACATAGTACATGCCGACGCGGGAAGCTTCCTCGCGGACGGCGTCGGTGGCCTGCTTCTTGGTGCCGACGAACAGGATGGTGCCGTTGTTGGCGGCCAGGTCGCGCACGAAGTTGTAGGACTCTTCCAGCTTCTTGACGGTCTTCTGCAGGTCGATGATGTAGATGCCGTTACGCTCGCAGTAGATGTACTCGGCCATCTTGGGGTTCCAGCGGCGGGTCTGGTGACCGAAGTGGACACCGGCTTCCAGCAGCTGCTTCATGGATACGACAGACATTTGATTTCCTCCAAAAATATTTGTTCTATTCCTCTGGATCGCATCAGCCTTTCTTCCAAGCCCGTCTGTCAGGAGGGCCACATGGGGAAAGTCCGCGTCCATGCGAAATGCCTTGATATTATACAAATAAAAGCCGGGAATTGCAATACCTTTTTGAAACTTTTCGGAAACTTTTTTCCCGGCCGTTGACGGGGAGAAAAAGCTGGTATATGATACCTGTATCAGGAAAAAGAAAACAAAGCGTAAAGGAAGGTTTGCCCATGAAATTCGGCGTACAGGAACTGATCATTATCCTTCTCATCGTCATCATCGTCTTCGGCCCCACCCAGATCCCCAAGCTCAAGAAGATGTTCAAGAAGAGCACCAAAGAGATCAAGGATGCCGTCACCGGCAAGGACGACGAAAAGGACGCATAGGAAAACGGGGGGAGCAGCTCCTGGCGCTTAGTGCTTAGCGCTTAGGAGATGCGGACAATCTCCGTAGCGCCGACCAATGGTCGGCGAAGAGAAAACGCCGAGCAATGCTCGGCGCTACGAAGCTCCCGCCGATACGGTACCGGCTTACCACCTCATCCGGCGCTGCGCGCCACCTTCCCCTCAAGTGGAAGGCAATGGGCCGCCGTGGCGGCTCAGCTTCGGCTGCGCAAAAAGAAGGACCTGCAATTGCAGGTCCTTCTTTTGCGTATCAGGGATGAGCTTACTTTGCCAGCTCCAGCGCGGCGGCGACGGCTTCGCGGAAGCCAGCGCTCGTCATGCTTGCGCCGGTAGAACCGTCGATGACGGAGGAGTTGGCGGCGATGGCCTGCTCGATCAGGGTATCGAAAGCGGGGACGCCGATGTTGTCGGTCTCCACGTTCTCGAGCACCTCAATGCCGGAGATCTTGCCGCCGGAGACGGTGACCTTCAGCTTGATCTCGCCGTTGCGGCCGGTGCCGACGCCCTCGTACTCGCCGTCCTTGTAGACGGTCTCGTCCACGAAGGCTTCCTTCTCGGTGGCGGAGTTCAGCTCGGTAAGCTCCTCATAGGAGGTGAGCTCGCCCTCGATGCCCTCGGCGTTCTCCAGGATGCCGCCCAGCAGGTAGCCCCAGATGAAGCAGCGGCCGTTGGAGTTGCCGGCCATGTTGATCGGGTAGTCGATGGCGTACAGGTCGCCGGAGGCGTTGCCGGTGGCATAGAGGCCGGGGATGGGCTTCTTCTCGGTGCTCAGCACCTGCAGATCGGTATTGACGGACAGGCCGCCCACGACGGCCAGCAGCGCCACGCCGACCTTGGCCGCGTAGAAGGGGCCTTCTTCCACGGGATAGAGGAACTCGGCGGGCTTGTGGAAGTCCTCATCCTCGCCGCCCTTGACCAGCTCGTTGTAGCGCGCGATGGTGGCCAGGAAAGCCTCCTTGTCCACGCCGATCAGATCGGCCAGCTCTTCCAGGGTGTCGGCCACGACGGTGTTGCCGGCGGTGATGTCGCCCTCGACGGTGGCCTTCAGGTCATCGGCGGTGAAGGGATCGCCCATCCGAGCGCCCATGGAATCCCAGAACATGCCGCCGCCGGTGCCGCTCTCCAGCGACTTGGCGTTGTATTCGCCCCAGTTGCTGTCGAAGATGGAATAGGCGATGTAGTCGGTCTGGTTCATGATGTTCATGGACTTGCCCTGAACCCAGGTGCCTTCATTCATGAAGCGCTGGCCCTCCTTGTTGACGAAGGGGAAGCAGCCGTGGAACATGGCGCAGGCCTGCGGGTGGAGCATCAGCGGGAAGGGGCCGCCCTCCTGCATCTTGGCGCCGACCCAGAGACCCATCTTCTGACCGTCGCCGCGGCTGAACTGCTTGCGGCCGTGCTCGTCGCGCTGGACGCGGTTGATGTAGTCGTCGCAGTAGTAGGCGGTCATCTCGGGGTCGCACTGGATGGAGCCGGTGGCCAGGATCACGCCCTTGGTGGCGCGGAACAGCCAGATCTCGCCGTTGCGCTGGGCAAAGACGCCGGTCACGCGGCCGTCCTCGACCAGCAGGTCGTGGGCGTAGGTGTTGAAGAAGAAGGTGGCGGGCTTTTCGTGCTTGTCGGCGCGCTGGGCGTCGGTGTAGCAGACGTTGGATGCCGCGAAGTAGCCGCACTTGTCGTCAAACTTGTAGGCGTTGGCGTAGTCGGCGGGCCCGAACATATGGTAGTCATAGCTCTCGGGGATGTAGGCGTGGGGGGCGTGGGCGCGGAAGGAGCGGACGATGATGTCATACTCGGCGCACTTGTCGATCAGCCACTCGCCGGTGGCGGGGGCGTTGTTGAACCACATGGAGACCAGCTTCTCGTTCACGCGGGAGCCGCAGCGCTGGATCCAGATGTTCTGATGCTTGGTGACGTCGGTCAGCTCTTCCATCTTGCCCTCGTCGACCAGCTGCTGCACCCACTTGGTGTTGGCCATGCCGATGCCGCCGCCCTGGCCGTGGATGGAGTTGGCGGCCTCGATGACGATGGTCTGCACGTTGTGGTCCGCGAGGGAGGCGGCTGCGGCGCAGCCGGAGTTGCCGGCGCCGACGACGATGACCTCGGAGGTCACGACATGGGCGGCGTCAGCGACGGTGTGCTGATAGGGGTCGGTGAAAAAGCTGGGCTTGCCGGCAGCAGCGGGCTCAGCGGCGGGCGCGGGGGCGACTTCGGCGTCGGCAAAGGCGGTGGTCTTGCCGAGACCCATGCTGCCCAGCGTCAGCGCTGCGGCACCGGCGACGGTGCCCTTCAAAAAGTCTCTGCGGGATACTTTCTTCATAGTGTTCCTCCTTTGATGATTCATCCTTTTTGCGGGTTTCTACCTGACTAAAGTCTAACATAAGGTTAACAATTGTCAATTTATTTTGTAGACTTAAATAGACTTAAAAAGCCGCAAAAACGCCCAATTTTGATCATATAATCCTGTACGGAATGACGAATCGGAAAGGGGGGCGCAGTGAGCGCTTGGCGCCTGGCGCCGAGCGATTAGAGATGAGCCGCAATGGACGGTCATTGCATCGTAGGGGCGATTCATGAATCGCCCGCGGAAACGGTACAGCGTCGGATATTACGGGCCGCCGGGGCGTCGGCCCCGACGAGACAGGATGGACATTAACCCGTAGCGCCGACCATTGGTCGGCGTAGAAGTGGTCATTGGCCAGTAGGGGAGGGGCAAGCCCCTCCCCTACGCTGTCATTCTGAGGAGGCGGATGCCGACGAAGAATCTCATCATCCGTTTGAGATCCTCGCTCCGTTTCCTAAAGGACTGGCTTCGCGTCGCAGGATGACAAAAACGGACACGGTACGGCGTCTTCCACCTCATCCGCCTCGCGCTAGGCACCTTCCCCTCAAGGGGAAGGCAGTGGGCGCGTGATACGCGCCCCTGCGGCGAAGATATATCATCTCGAGCCTGTTATCCTGTTCGGTTGATGAAGCGGAAAAAAGCGGCGGGTCCACAGAATCTGTGAACCCGCCGCCTTGCCGCCCGTGATTTACTTTTTCAGATACCCGGCGCCGGAATGCCAGGCCTGGCCGCAGACTTCGCCCACGGCATAGTAGCCGTTGCGCATCTGGTCAAAGAGGAAGGCGTTGAGCTTCCCGCAGTCGATGCGGCCCAGCTCGTCCAGCACGCGCTCATCCGCCATCACGTTCACGATGCGGCCCAGCACACGCAGGCCGTAGGGTTGCTGCTGCATCTCGACCACCTCGCACTCGAGGGTCAGGGGGTACTCGGTGATGATGGGCGCGTCCACACGGCTGCTCTTGACCGCGTGCAGGCCGGTCTTTGCAAACTTGTCGGGCACCTTGTTGCCGCTGACGAGACCCAGATAGTCGGAGGGCTCCAGCGTGTCCCGCCCGGGGACGGAGAGGGTGAAAGCGCCGCGGGCCTTCAGATTGGCCACGGTCTTGTGATCCTCTTCCAGGTTCAGAGCCACCATGTCCTCCGCGCAGATGCCGCCCCAGGCCATCATCATCGCGTCCACGCTGTTGTCCTCGTTGTAGGTGCCGATCATGTAGGTCGGCATGGGGAATAAAAAGGGATGTACGCCGAAATCTTTCATGGGTAAAAACTCCTTTTCCGTTGCATTCTGGATGAGACCATGATACCATGAGCATAGAAAGAAAAGCAAGTACCAACAAGAAAGTTAGGTACTTGCTTTAAGGTAAGTATATGGCAGAGAAAAAGATCTCCGAGGCGCGCTTCAGCGACACGGGCTACAGCTACACCCTCTCCCTGATCTCCGGCAAGTACAAGCCGGTGATCCTCTACTGCCTGATGGAGTATGAGCCGGTGCGTTTCAACGAGATGCAGCGCTACCTGGGCAAGGTGGCGGACAAGACCCTGAGCCAGAATCTCAAGGAGCTGGAGCGGGACGGCCTGATCCACCGGGAGATGTACCCCGAGGTGCCGCCCCGGGTGGAGTATACGCTCACGCCCCGGGGCGCATCCCTGGTGGCCGTGCTGGACAAGCTCTGCGACTGGGGGATGGAGAATAAGCCGCAGGGCTGAATCACTTGTGAAACTCGATGCTGTAGGTAATGTGCTTTGTCTCGCCGGGCCCCAGCTTCTCCACAAAGGGCTTCTCACTCACGTCGCCGGCAAAGCCCTCGTCGTCGCAGCGGCCGAACCAGGGCTCCAGGCAGACAAAGGGGCCGGCGGGATTGGCCCATACCGCGAGGATCGGGAATTCGCCGCAGTTGAGGCTCACCCAGGGAGAACCCTCCGGGCGGAGGATCTGCACGGCGTCGATGTGCTGCCCCTCAAAGATCCAGGTCTCGGGAATATCCTCTGCGTAAGCTGCGCTGCCGTTTTCGAGCGGCAGCGTTTTTTGCTGCCCGGGCAGGCCGAAGCCCGCGGGGCTGGCACCAAAGTACCGCAGTTCTTCCCGGCCGGGAAAGGCGATGCGGCAGTCCTCTTTCTGCACGCCCGCTGGCATCAGAAAGCCGGGGTGGCCGCCGATGGAGTAGACCATGGTCCCCTCGCCGGTGTTGCTCACGTCCCACTCAATGTGCAGCAGGCGGGGGCTCGCCCCGTCCAGCCGGTGGCGGATCTGCAGGCGGAAGTCCCAGGGGTAGAGGGCCTTCGTCGCCTCGGTGGAAGTGAGCACCTGGCAGAGGCTGTCCGCCGTCTCCTCCGTGCAGGAGAAATCCAGGTCCCGGGCGAAGCCGTGCTGGGTCTTCATGCTGTACTCCCTGCCGTCTACGCGGTAGGTCTTGTTATAGACTCTCCCCACGAAGGGGAAGAGGATCGGCGCGTGGCGGTTCCAGACCGCGGGGTCCGCGCCCCAGAGTCGCTCAAGCCTGTTTTCCTTGTCGTAAACGGAGCTCAGCTCCGCGCCCGTGTCGGCCACGGCGAGCTTCAAAACCGCATTTTCCAGAACATGCATGGCCATGCTTTTCCCTCCCGTCAGAAGATGCGCTGCAGCAGATTGTACAGCGCGAGATGCCAGTTGCCCATGCTGTGATAGCGCATGGGGAACACGTCAAAGTCTGTGTTGACGCCGGAAACGAGCCGCGGCTCCAGCGCCATCAGGCCGCCCACATCCTGCTCCTGCCGGGGCAGGGCAAAATCGAAGACGCCGCTGGACACATAGAGGTAGCGGATGGGCAGATCCTTGAAGTCCTCGCTCCGGATATGCTCGCGGAAGTAGTCCGCGTCGGTGCGGCTGCCGCTGAAGGTGCCGAACCAGGCGAAGTAGTCAAGACTGCCGCAGAAGGCGGAGTGGAAGGTGGTCACCGCGCCGCGGGAGAGGCCCGCAAAGGCCCGGTGCTCCCGGGAGGCGGCGAAGCCCGCATCGTCGATGCTCTCCGCGTAGGTCGAATACCTGCTCTCCGCCGCGGGCATCAGGTCGTTTCTGAGCTCCTCGCGGAAGGAATAGGTCAGCGGGTCGAGGCCCGTGTCCTTGAAATCGTCCTCCACGTAGAAGGTGGGCGTGACCACGATGAGCGGCTCAATGTCGCCGTTTGCGATCAGGTTATCCAGCATGGTCTTGTTGTAGGCGTGGGTGCGCAGCCAGTAGTACTGATCGTCCCCGGTGCCGTGCATCAGGTAGAGGATGTTGTACTGCTTCGCCTCGTCGTAGCCGTAGGGGAGATAGACCAGGGCGGATTTCTGCACGTCCCGCCCGTCGGTGCCGTAGGCTTTGGTGTCGTAGAAGAGCTCCTCCACGGTGCCGGGCTGATCGCACGCCACGCTGTCAAACTGCGCGGGCACCTCCCAGACTGTGTGGCGGGCGAGCCCGGTCAGCGCCCGGTCATGGGCGGCCCAGCCGCGCCAGACGCCGAGGGAAGCAAGCCCCACGATGAGCAGCAGGCACAGCGGCGCCCAGGGGATGCAGCGGGCGCGGAGCTTCCCCGTGAAGAGCAGGATCGTGCCGAGAATCGCGGCGAGTCCTGCGGCCGCCGTCTGCAGCCAGAAGACCCAGTTGAAGGCCGTGGTCTCGGCGTAGTTGGTGGTGAAGGCCAGCACGAAGCCGAAGACCGCCACCGGCAGGTTCAGCCAGGGCATGCGGCCCTTCCAGGCGGCGAAGGCCGCGAGGGCGAACAGGACCTGCACGATCAGGAGCGTCACCGTCGCCTCCAGAGAACCGAGGGCCAGATAGGTCCATACGTTCCAGATACCGCCCAGGACGATCAGCACAAGGGCGCAGAGCCCCAGCGCGTCACAGTATTTCTCTTGCTTCTTGTTCATATTTGTTCCTCTTGTCTTCGTTTTTCGGGCGCCTCAGCACTGCGCTTCCCAGAAGCTGACGGCCTTTTCGATCCAGCCCTGGGCGTCCGTGCCCCGGCCTTCGCCGAAGCCGTGCTTCGCCTGATAGTAGCGGCTCTCCCCGCAGGGGATGCCGAGTGTTTGCAGTTCTTCGATCATGCGGGCGATCCCGGCGGCGTTCTCCGTCCCGATCACATCGTCCTCCGGGAGCCAGGCAAAATAACAGGGCGGCATGGCCCCGTAGTGCCCGGCGCGCGCCTCGTCATACCAGCCGGAATAGACCAGCACCAAAACCAGAGCGAGGCAGAGCACACAGAGCGCGCGTTTTTTGTCCATGACTGACCTCTTTGAGCAGGAGAATGGAAAAGGGCGGCGGCTGAAAGCCGCCGCCCTTTATGGGATTGCGAAAGTGTGTGATCAGGCCTTTTTCACGATGCCCGCAAAGGAGGCGATCAGGCTGAGAAGCCAGCCCACGCAGCCTACGGCGACAAAGTGGAAGTAGGGGGTGATCGCGGACCACTGGTTCAGACCGGCATAGGCCAGGCCGATGTCGTTGACCATGGGCCCGATGGAGACGGCGACGGCCGCCATCAGCAGGACGACGTGGGCCGCGGCCAGGACGTTGGCGATCTCCTTGCCCAGGGCGATCGCAGCGATGATGGCGCAGGCGCCGGCGACGATGGCCAGGATCAGGAAGGTGTTGACCTGGCTGGTCTGGACCAGCGCGTTCTTATACAGCACCAGGCCGACGATCGCAAGGACAGTGGAGAGGGCGATCAGGTAAAAACCAAAGGATGTTTTCTTCATTTCCATGTCCTCCTTACTGTTCTTTCTTCTTGAGAAGCGGCAGGATGTACAGCACGACGGCCAGCGCGGTCAGCGCGCCGAAGCCGATGTCCAGACCCTTGAGTGTCGCCTCCCACCACGGGGTGACGTGGACCACGCGGGTGTCGCTGGTCACGCCGTTCATGGTGTTGGAGTTGGCGAAGGTGTACAGGTCATACTTGAGCATCTGCTTGAGTTCCTGCTGGAAGGCGGTATCCTTCTGGATGAGCTTCATGTTGTCGGCAGACAGAGGGGAGCCGATCGTGGAATCCTGGTAGGCCGTGGAGGTCAGGCATCCGCCGCCGCCGGCAAAGGTCACGTCACGCCAGTTCATGTAATCGGCGCCGTTGATCATGTCGGTGATGACAAAGCCGGTGTAACCCCACTCATTGCGGAGGATCTCGGTCAGCAGACCGCGATGTGCGCCGGAGTACACGGTACCCAGACGGTTGAAGGCGGTCATGACGCCCTGGGCATAGTTGCCGGACAGGCAGCCCTGGAAGCCTCGCAGCTCCATCTCGCGGGCACCCTGCTCGGTGATGAAGGTGGAGGTGCCGGAGCGGTTGGCTTCCTGATGGTTGAGGGCGAAGTGCTTGGGCTCCATCATCAGGCCCTTGCTCTGACCGCCCTTGCAGACGGCCACGCCCATGATGTTAGTGAGCATGGAGTCCTCGGAGTAGTACTCATGGTTGCGGGAGCAGTAGGTGGCGCGGTGGTTGTTCAGACCGGGTCCGAAAATAGAGCATGCATTGGCCCAGAGGGAGTCCTCGCCAAAGAGCTGGCCCTCGCGCTCAACCAGCTCCTGATTGAAGGTGGCGGCTACCACGGGCTCGGTGGGCATAACGGGCATCTGCCAGGTGGCGTACTCATCGTTGGGACCGACATAAGTGGGCTCGTCAGACTCGCTGGCGGTCCACATGGCGGTGTAGCTCGGCAGCTGGTCGGACACAAAGCCGATGGGGCCGTCATAAGCGGTCACAACGTGCAGCCCGATGGAGTCGATGGCATCAAAGTTATCGCCGGCCTTCTCCATGAAGTTGACGGCTTCCTCGAGCGTGACGTTCTCCAGCAGGGTATCCCACAGAGGATCGTCCAGCGCGACGGTGCCGGCGTAGTTGCCGTTATCGTCGGTGATGATCATGTCCACAAGGCGCATGCCGTTGTTGGCGCCCCAGGTGAGACCCTCGCCGTTCTCGGTGAGCTCGTAGTTCTGGTTCTTCAGGCCGACCAGCATCTCGTCCGTGGCCTGAATGCCCCAGACGCCGCCCCAGCCCTTGCTCCAGTCGGAGCGGGTGAAGTACTCGACGGAACCGGGGATGAGCTTGTTCAGATCGCCGTTCTGCAGCTGGTTCTGCACGCCGACGGAGTAGGTCTCCACATCCTTGCTGCCGACGGAGACGGTCTTGACGGCGGCGGTGCTGATGACTTCGTAATCGCTGGTCTTGGTCAGGCCCTCGTCGCTGCCGGTCTTGACGGCCAGCACGTTGTTCAGAGCCTCGTGGGCGCCGTTGCCGACGGCGAAGTAGTAGTCGCCATTGTCGAGGACCCAGGCGCCCTGGGTGCCGTCAGCCTTGACAACGCTCTCGTCGTAGCTTGCAACGTAACGGGCGTCGAAATCAACGGTAACGGTCTCGGAAGCACCGGGCTCCAGAATACCGGTCTTGCCGAAGCCGACCAGCTGGATGGCGGCCTTCTCCAGCCCGCCCTGGGTGTAAGGAGACTGGACGTAGAGCTGCACGGCGCTCTTGCCGGCCACGTCGCCGGTATTGGTGACCTTCACAACGGCCTTGCTCTCGCCGCCGATGTTGAAGTCAACGCTCTGGAGCTCCTGCTCAAAGGTGGTGTAGGACATGCCGTAGCCGAAGGGGTAGGTGACTTCCTTGGCGTAATCCCAGGCACCGGCGGAAGCAAAGCAGCCGGCGTCGGAAGCGGCGTTGCCCTGGCCGAGGACAGCGTCCTCGTAACGGGTCTCATAGTACTTGTAGCCGACGTAGATGCCCTCGTTCTCCACAATGTACCAGTTGCCCTTGTCGGTACCCGGATCAATGCCCTCATTGGTGTAGAAGAACAGACCGAAGTTCTGCATGGAGGGGGCGGAGGTGGAGTTGACGGCGTAGGTGTCGGCGATGTGACCGGAGGGGTTCACGTTGCCGCACAGCACGTCAGCCACACCGTAGAAGCCGTAGGCGCCGGGGAGACCGGCCCACAGGATGGCGGAGATGCCGGGATCCTGCTTGAGCTCTTCGATCTCCATGGTCACGTCGGCGTTGATGACGACGATGACCTTGCCGTTGGAGTTGGCCTTGGCCAGCTCGATCATGGCGCGCTCGTTGTCGGACAGGGCCAGCGGACGCTCAAAGTTGTCGCCGTTGGGGTCCTTCATGGTGCTGACCGCGTAGTCAGAGGCCTCGGAGCTGTCGCGGGAGAGGAAGATGACGGCGGCGGTGTCCTTCGCGGAGGCGAGGACGTCCTCGCTGTACTGATCCGCGGGCAGCTCGCCGATGATGTAGCTGTCGGCGGTCTCAAACATGGGCCAGAACACGGGGATCAGGCTGTGGCCGGGGACTTCCTGACCGAAGAAGGCAGCCTTGCGGTAGAACTGGGAGGCCACGTCGCTCTGGTAGAGCTTGAGCATGTCCTCATTGATGGCAAAGCCGCGGTCCTTCATGGCGTCGATCAGGGTGATGGTCTGCTGACCGGCCTCGTAGTTGACGGAGACCGTGGAGCCGATCAGGCCGCCAAAGGTGGGCGCCAGGCTGTTGAGGCCCCAGATGGTGACCTTGTCGCTGGTGCTCAGAGGCAGGGCGCCGTCGTTCTTGAACAGGACGGAACCCTCCTGGGAGATCTCGACGGCAAGGGCCTCCTTGGCGTCGATGACTTCCTTCAGGGAGCCAAACTCGGATTCAAAGTAGATGCCGTCGCCGCCTTCGCCGGTCTTTTCCACCTTGTAGCTGGTGGTGCCGAGGAAGGAGTTGATCTTGCCTGCGTTGGCCTGCGCGATGCCGGTGGCATACATGCTCAGCACGAACAGCGAAGCAAGCAGTACCGCGAGACCGCGTCTCAGGCCCAATTTGGGTTTTTTCATTGTGTTCCTCCTTTTGCGTTTTTCCTCTACGGCGCAGGGCGTATCCATGCGCCAGTCAGATAGAGTAATACTATCACGATAATAAGAAATTGTAAATTCCGCCGCCGCCGGTTTTCACATGTTGACCGAATTACCGGACCTTTTTTTGTGCAATAAGCTCAGGGAAAAACTGTGAAACAGTGAAAAACGGAAGAAAAACCCACCGCTTGTGAAAAAAAGCGGTGGGTTGACGGAGATAAGCGGTGGATCGTGTTAGTTCAGTTGGTAGACCGCGACGCCGAAAGCGGACAGGGCCTGCACGCCGCTGCAGTCGGCGCCGGAGCAGAGCTCCCGGGCGGGGACGCGCAGCGTCAGCGTCTGCGTTTCCCGGGTGTAATTGAGGGCGAAGAGGAAGCGCCGCCCGTCCTTCTCGCGCAGCACCAGCTGCAGCTCTTCCGGGGCGGAGATCCAGCGGGCGAAGGGCTCCTCGATGCCCAGGCGGCGGAAAATGCGGCGTACGGTATCCCGGGAGAAGGCGCTGCCCAGATGGAGGCAGCGGCCCGCGCCGAGGCGCTTCTCGGTCAGCACCGGCTCCCCGGCGTAGTAGCTCGTGCGGAAGCGCTCCACCACCTCGGTGCCCTCCAGAGCGCTGAGCACGTCGTGGAACACGGGGTAATCGGGATCGGCCTCCTCCGCGGGGGAGACGAAGCTGAAGTCCGTCACCTCGGTGCCGGTCAGCTCCCGCAGGAGCCCGGGCTGCACCAGCATGGGGAAGCGCCCGTGCAGATCCTTGATGCCGGCGCGGCAGCCCAGCACCAGCGCGCCGCCCTGCTCCACGTAGGCCTTCAGCAGGGCCGCCCGCTTTTCATTCATCAGCATCGGATGGGGGTAGAAGAGCACCGGGTACTTCCGCAGCGCGTCGAGGCTCGTCTCGTCGTTGAGATACAGCACGTCATAGGGCGTGTGGCTCAGCTCGGCCGCGGCGAAGATCTCCTTCTCGCTGTAGGAGGCGATACGGCTGTGCCAGCGGTCGGCGCGGCAGTCAAACTCGTTGTCGCAGTCCTTCACCAGTGCGAAGGCGGCCACATTCTCCGCCCCGCAGACCGGGGCGATCTTTCGGAGCGTCTCGCCGAAGTCCCGCACTTCCCGCAGCTTCCGGTTGTCCCGGTTGTCGTAGTCCAGGATGCCGTGCCAGTAGATCTCGGTGCCGAAGGGCGCGGTGCGCCAGCGGAAGAAGGAGACGAAGTCCGCCCCCTGGCTTACGCTCTGCATGGCCCAGAGCTTGAGCTGCCCGGGCCGGGGCGCCGGCATCTCCATGCGGTTGGCCCAGCCGCCCGCGCCGGACTGCTGCTCCATGATGCCGAAGTGGGGGCAGACCGCGCGGCTCTCAATGAGATTGCGGGTCCACTTGCGGTCGTTGAGATCGGTGCTGCATTTGGGATCCCGGTCCAGCCCCAGGGCGAAGTCCGGGTAGGAGTCATAGGTGTAGACGTCCAGCGCCTCGCGCATCAGCTTCTGGTTGTCCAGGTTGCCGAAGAGGCCGTTGGTGGTGATGAAGTCGCCGGGCTTCTTGTGCTGCCGCAGGATCTCCGCCTGCATGGCGGCAAAGCGGACGCAGCTGTCGGACACGAAGCGGGAGTAGTCCAGCAGCAGGCCGGGGTTGTAGCCGCCGTTTAAGACCGGACGCGGGGTGTAGAGCTGCTCCCAGGCGGTGTAGATCTGGCTCCAGACCACGGTGCCCCAGGCGGCGTTCAGCGCGTCCAGCGTGCCGTACTTCTCGCGCAGGAAGCGGCGGAAGGCTTCGTTGTCCGCCTCAGAGTGAAATTCGTCGGTCTCGCAGTTGAGCTCGTTGTCGATCTGCCAGCCCACGACGGCGGGATGCTGCCCCCAGCGGGCGGCCATCTGCTCCACGATCCGGCTGCAGAGCCGCTGATAGACAGGGGAATTATAATTGTAGTGCCGCCGCGCGCCGTGGCGCAGGAGCGTCCCGTCTGTCAGGGCGTTGAGGGTCTCCGGGTATTTCTCGGTGAGCCAGACCGGCGGCGTGGCCGTGGGCGTGCCGAGGATGACCCGCATGCCCTTTTTTGCGCAGAGGGCGAGGAAATCGTCAAAGAGGGCGAAATCGAAGCGGCCCTCCTCGGGCTCCAGCAGGGCCCAGGAAAATTCCGCGACGCGCACGGTGCGGATCCCAGCGGCCAGCATCCGCTCCAGATCACTCTCCCAGAGCTCCCGGGGCCAGTGCTCCGGGTAGTAGCAGGTTCCCATCTCATAGTTTTTCCAGGCGTACATCGGTACCTCCGAATATCATGGCCTTCGCCATGTTGTTGTCAAAAGGGAAGTATATCATGTTTTCGCGGAAATACAACACTCCAGCGTATCAGGATCATACAAATCTTTGTTTGCACTTTCCGGTGTTTTGGCTTATACTAATTAAAATAGAATAAACAAAGGAGCATACAGATGACCCTGATTCGCGATCAAGTCTTTGATGAGGAGAGAGCCCTGTACGGCAGCCGGGGCGTGGAGCTTGTGAACTGCCGCTTTGACGGCCCGGCCGACGGGGAGAGCGCCCTGAAGGAGTGCCGGGACGTGAAGGTAAAGGACTGTTACTTTAACCTGCGCTATCCCTTCTGGCACGTGACGAACCTGGAGATCGAAGGCAGCGAGCTGACAACCCTCTGCCGCGCCGCCCTGTGGTACACGGAAAACGTGAGCATCCGCAATACGAAGCTGCACGGCATCAAGGCCCTGCGCGAGTGCGCGGAGGCGAGGCTTGAGGGCTGCGACATCGTCTCGCCCGAGTTCGGCTGGTCCGTGCGCGGGGTGGAGATGAAGGACTCCAGCGCCGAGAGCGAGTATTTCATGCTGCGCTCCGAGCGCCTGCACTTTGACCATGTGTCTCTCAAGGGCAAGTATTCCTTCCAGTACATCACGGACTCCGTCTTTGAAAACTGCAGCTTTGACACCAAGGACGCTTTCTGGCACGCGAAGAACGTGGTCATCCGCGACAGCGTGGTGAAGGGCGAGTACCTGGCCTGGTACTGCGAGAACGTGACCTTCGAAAACTGCACGCTGATCGGCACCCAGCCCCTCTGCTACTGCAAGGGATTGAAGCTCATCAACTGCCGCATGATCGACACGGACCTCTCCTTTGAGAAGTCCGAGGTGGAGGCCACGCTGACAGTCCCCATCGACAGCATCAAGAACCCACGCAGCGGCTGCATCCGCGTCCCGGCGGTGGGGGAGATCATCCGGGACGACCCGGAGAGCGCGGGGGAGATCCTCGTCGGCTGAACGGCACGAAAGGAGAACGCCATGAACCTGCACAACCTGCAATGGACCCGGGAGCCCGCCGCCTTCACGATCGGTGAGGACAGCGTCAGCATCACCACCCGCCCGCACACCGACCTCTGGCAGCGCACCTACTATCATTTTAGAAACGACAACGCCCCCGTGCTCCAGATGGAGACGGAGGAGAAGTTTTTCAGCTTCATCGTGAAGACTGACTTCACCGGCAGCCATACCCGCTTTGACCAGTGCGGGATCGTCCTGTATCTGGACAGCGAGAACTGGCTCAAGGGCTCGGTGGAGTATGAAAACGCAGAATTCCAGCACCTGGGCAGCGTGGTCACGAACCACGGCTGGTCCGACTGGGCCACCACGGAGATCCCCGCCGGCGTCAAACAGATGTGGTACCGCCTGAGCCGCCGGGAGGACGACTACTGCATCGAGTGCTCCGAGGACGGCGTCCGCTTTACCCAGATGCGCGTCTGCCATCTGTGGGAGGGTGCGGGAAAGATCCGCTTTGGGATCTATGCCTGCTCGCCGGAGGAGTCCTCCTTCACGGCGGTCTTCACCGACATGAAGCTCACCGACTGCGCATGGAAGGCCCATGACGGCCAGCAGCCGGACGAATAAGCGTTCCCGTCCGATTTCACAGACCGCGGAGGCCGCCATGTCCTACACTGTCACAAGGGAAGATATCCTGAACCTCGAGGCGGATGCCGCGGTGGTCTGCGTGGAGATCTCGCTGACCGCGTCGGACGCGCCCTCCTGCCGTCGTCTGAGCGAGGCCGGCGGGGAAGAGCTGGCGGCGGCCATTTGGCGGCAGGGCTTTCTCCCGGTGGGGAGCTGCGCCACGGTAGAGATCCGGGCGCTCCCGTTCCGGCAGATCCTGCTCTGCGCCGCACCCCGCTGGTGCGCGGGCAAGTCCAACGAGCTGCTGATCCTCCACCGCTGCTACCAGAATCTCTTCGCCCTCTGCAAAGAGCGGGGGGTGCGCCGCGTCGTGACGCCTTTTCTCAGCGCCGACTACTACCGCTATCCCCGGGACGAGGCCGTGCGCATCGCTCTGGTGGAGGCTGGGAGCACCGATGTGTCCGTCACCTTCACCGCCGATACGGAGGAGCTGCTGGCCCTCAGCCGCACGAAGTTCCGCAAGCCCGAAATCGTCTCCTACATCGGCTGGTACCGGGATCACGCGATCTTCGAACTGGACGACGGGCACTTTGTCCGCGTCGATCTGCGGCCGGAAAAGCGGGACGTGGCGCCCATCCCCTATTTTGAAGCCTGCTTCCGCGTGGGGAACAACCCCCTGCAGGAGCCGCTGCCGCCCGCGGAGATCGCGCGGCTCAAACAGATCTACCGGGAGACCGACTGGTAAAGGAACAGGGGCTGAGAAAACCGTGTTTTCTCAGCCCCTGTTCCTTTACCAGTTTTTGTTTTCAGGAAAAAAGTGATGCAAAGGGAAGCCCGTCAGCGGCTTCCCTTTGAGAGCGTCAGCTCAGATTCCCCGTGGCGTACATGACGGCGGTCAGCGCGACCACCGGCGCCGTTTCGCAGCGGAGGATGCGCTCCCCCATGGAGCAGACGTGCAGCCCCGCGAGCCCGGCAAGCTTTGCCTCAAATTCGGCAAAG
>Ga0310697_10000728_pt1 | contig 42275 bp, 48 predicted proteins | sample 172DNAGHGlowgp2_FD_203883 | JGI IMG/M metagenome (GOLD analysis project Ga0310697, IMG submission 203883) | Sheep rumen microbial communities from Palmerston North, Manawatu-Wanganui, New Zealand - 1728 DNA GHGlow gp2 (v2) (version 2) | ecosystem: Host-associated > Mammals > Digestive system >...
TTCCCTTATTCCATCCAGCCGATACTGCTCGGCGGCCAGATCCTGGCTACCACCTGACCCATGACCTGGTTCATCTTCACACAGCCGATCAGGCTGCATCGGCTGTCGATACTCGTCTCTCTATGATCGCCCATCACGAACAAACTGTTGTCAGGAACGGTGAATGGAAAGGAAAGATCGCAGGTGCCCAGAGCTTTTTTTGACACGTACGGCTCCTGCAGCTCCGTTCCGTTCACATACACGTTGCCCGTATCGTCCATAGTCACCACGTCCCCCGGCAAAGCGATCACTCGCTTCAATATCAAGCGATCCTTCGCGTACATGCCGAACAGCTCACCAGGCCGGATCACGTTCGGTTTATACAGAACCAGTATGTCCCCGTCCTGCAAGGTGGGTTCCATACTGCTTCCGGATACTTCCAGCACCGGAAGAAACAGCAGCATGATCATAAGTCCCCCCACGATCGTCATAAGGAAGGAGAACAGGAAGGCACAAAAACCGTGTCTGCGATCCGTTCGACGGCTCAGTTTCCGACGCTCCTCCTTTACCTGTGCCAAGGTCGGAATAGCTTGTCCTCTCTGGGTCTGAAAAATCATGAGGCTTTTTCCTCCTCGGCCGATTCCTGGCAACCTTCCGCCTGCGCCCGTATACTTGATAGGTATAGGGAAGCCGTTTCATCCGCCGCCTCGAACAAGCCTGCAATCACCGCCGAGACCTCCGCCAGCGTTCCGGCACGATCCATATGTATCGTACGCTCTTTCAGCCTTGTCTTCGCTTTCTCCAGTTTGCGTTCCAACCGTTCCTCCCTGCGTTCCAGCTCATAGATGATCTCGACCAGTTCCCTTCTTGAATAATGACGACAGTCTTTGCTCCTCATGAAACACCTCGCATTCGTAAATGTAGCATCCCCACTATAGCAACCTGTTCCACGTTCTTAAACGGTGAACTTTTTTCGTCTGATGCCGCAACTTGTTGTAAAGACAGCCCCGGTACACCTATCGACAGCATCCAAATGAAAGACCCACGGTATGAACAATATGAAAGTTTTCGGTTGAAGACTTGCAAAAAAACGGATATATGATACTATAATTATAGGTTAAAGGGGGGCGGAAGGATGCGCTTGCAGGAATCCGGAGAGATGTATTTGGAAACCATTCTTATTCTTTCCGAAGAACGGGAACATGTGCGTTCTCTGGACGTGGCAGAGCACATGGGATTTAGCAAGCCCAGCGTCTCCCGCGCGGTAGGCCTCCTGAAAAGCGCCGGGTATTTGCTGATGGACTCCGCAGGATATTTGACCCTCACCGAATCCGGTCGTGCCGTTGCTGAAAAGATATATGAGCGCCATAATACGCTGGCAAAGTTCTTTGTCGGCATCGGCGTAGACGAGAAGACTGCCATAGCGGACGCCTGCAAGGTGGAGCATTATATCAGCGACATCACCTTTGAGCGGATCAAAGCCTTCGCGCAGAAAAGCCCGTCCTGACAGATCGAACATACGGCAGCCTTTTGGCTGCCTTTTCAAAAAGGAGTATGTATGGATCGCATCATCGATTACGTTCGCTGGTATTCTGACCTTTCCTTCGAGCAGGTTCCTTTCAACGAAGTCGACAACCTTGTTTTTTGCGCATTGTCCTATTGGAAGTTTCCCGAGTTGGATTGGAAGCGAAACAAGAAATATACTCTGCGCCAGTGTTACGACCAGCTTCATGGTCAGCCTGTGCAGATGATGACCACCGAAAACGATGAGACTATGCCGGATTTTGTTAAATTCGCTGCGGAATCAATTCGCTTTGGCGATCTTTACGTCAGCAACTACGTGGACGAATTCTTTCCCGAGGTCCCCATCCAGTTTTCCGCCGTCACGTTTCATTTGGACCGATTCACCAGGTACATCGCCTTTCGCGGTACGGACAGCTCTATTGCCGGCTGGAAAGAGGACTTCATGATCAGCTTCACGCAAACAAAAGCCCAGGAGCTGAGTTTGGCATATTTAGAGAATCACATTCGGCCCGGCAGAAGCTACTATGTGGGCGGACACAGCAAAGGGGCCAATGAAGTGCTGTATGCCGCCGCCCTGCTGTCGAAAAAGAAGAGAGCCCAGCTGAAGCATCTGTATATCAACGACGGGCCCGGCTTCTGCAAGGAAGTTCTGGATCCAGATTTGTTAAAACCCATCAACCCGATCTCCACTACGATCCGGCCTGAATTCTGTGTGATCGGAAAAATCTTCGAGCCGAAGATCGACGATTGCCGTATCGTCAAGAGCACCCAGAAATCAGGTATGCAGCATTCCATCTTCTCCTGGGGTATTGATGCGGGCAGCCTCGCTTTAGCCGATGGATACGACCCGCAAAGCGTAGCGATGGGCGTCGTTTTCGACCGGTGGATGGAAAACGTTTCGACCGAAGAGCGAAAATCCTTCACCGACAATATTTTCGGAGCTTTAGAAGAGGACGGTTCCCTGACGCTTTCCGATGTCCTGGAAAAATGGCCTGCCTCCATCGAGAACGTCATCGTTTCCGTTTTGGATGCAGATCCAGCCACAAAGGACACGCTGTTGAAGCTGCCGGAAGCCGCCATCCACGAGGAATTGAAAGCAGCTGACAAAGTCACGTCGAAAGTCAAGAAGGAGATCGCCCATCAGCCTTACCTTCTGGATGCCGTCATCGGACTGATCGGCCTGCTCCTTTTGCTGCTTCCCATCAAGGTCTTTGACGTCTTCCTGGCCATACTGCTGTTCCTAATGTTCGCCGCGGAAACCACGTTCACCGTTCGTCGATTGATTAAGAATCATTGGAACACCCATGAAGAACGAGTGCGTATCCTGCTGTGCATCGGGTTGTTCGTCATATTTCTCCTGATCCTTGTCAAAGAGCAGGCGTTGTTCGTGCTCAGCTCCGCGCTCTTTGGCGGTATCCTTCTCTTCTATGCCTACTACACTGCATCGAAGCTAAAGGAAGATCGAAAGAACAGCCCATTCTATTGGTTTCATCTCGTAGAAGCCATCATCTTCGCCATATGCGGTTTGTTCATTTTAGTCGCCCCTCAATGGGTCATTCGTTGGTATTCCATCGCCGTCGGCATTATCTTAATTGTGGATGCAGCTATCCACGCCATCATCCAGTTGTTGAAGATCAAGAACGAGAAGTGACCCATCGGTTTGGAGGACCCACTATGAAAATCACGTTTATCGGAGCAGCCCATGAAGTGACTGGCAGCTGCACCCTTCTGGAGGTAGGCAATAAATACTACCTGGTGGACAAGGGTATGGAGCAGGGTGTTGACCTTTTTGAAAACGCACCATTGCCCATCGCACCGGAAGAAATCAGCGCCGTGTTCGTTACCCACGCACATATCGACCATACCGGCATGCTGCCCAAGCTGTATAAGGACGGTTTTCGCGGGCCCGTTTATGCTACGTCTGCTACCTGCAGCCTGTGCAGCATCATGCTTATGGACTCCGCCCACATCCAGGAATCGGAAGCGGAATGGCGAAATCGAAAAGCAACCAGATCCGGCGACGAAGTGGTAGAGCCCATATACACGACGGAGGACGTACGCAACCTCATGCCTCTCTTCCGTCCCTGCCGCTACGGAGAGACCATTTCCATCAACGAATCGATCGATATCCGGTTCACCGATATCGGCCACCTGCTGGGTTCCGCCTGTATCGAAATATGGATGCGTGAAGGAGAGCTTTCCAAGAAGATCGTCTTCAGCGGCGACGTCGGTAATACGAACCAGCCCATCATCCGTGATCCGCAAACGGTAGCGGAAGCTGATTACCTGGTTATCGAATCCACCTACGGGGACCGGCTCCATGAGCCTTCCGAAGGCATCGATGTAGTATCGGACTTCGCTGGCTTTATCCAGCGTACCTTGGATCGGGGCGGGAATGTGGTCATCCCTGCATTTGCCGTTGGGCGGACCCAGGAGCTCCTGTATGCCATACGAGAGATCAAGTCCCGCGGTCTGCTGCACGGACACGACGATGCGCCGGTGTTTTTGGACAGCCCCCTGGCTCAGGAAGCCACCGCCATCTTCCGGGATTGCGACGAGACATTTTTAGATGATGAAGCGCTGGAGATCCTGCATCGGGGCGAGAATCCCGTATGGTTCGATGGGCTGGAGTTGTCGGTGACCACAGAGGACTCCATCGCCATCAACAACGATCCTCGGCCCAAAGTGATCATATCCGCCAGCGGCATGTGCGACGCAGGCCGTATCCGTCACCATCTGAAACACAACCTGTGGAATGAAAAGAATCTGATCCTGTTCGTCGGCTATCAGACGGTGGGCACGTTGGGTCACTCCCTGGTTCACGGCGCCAAACAGGTGAAACTCTTTGGGGAGAGCATCGCCGTCAACGCTGAAATATTCTCTCTCCACGGCACCAGCGGCCACGCAGATCAGCAGGGGCTCCTCAATTGGGTCAGGGGCTTCACTGCTTGCCCCGGCACTGTGTTCGTAAACCATGGGGACGAAGCAGCCTGTGAGACCTTTGCGCAGCTGCTCAGAGACACCTTCCCCGGTACCGAGGTGATCGCTCCCTTCTCCGGTACGGAATATGATCTTGCCGCAGGAAAGATCTCCTATGCCGCCGAGGGCAAGCGGATCGAGAAGCAGAAACAAGTCAAGTTAAATCCGTTGTATGAATCCTTGAAGGCGGTGGCGCGTAAGCTCCTGGACCTGATCGATCAGATGAGCGGACGCAGCAACCACGAGCTGAAGACCATCGCCCGGGAGATCTCGTCCATCATCCACGAGCACGAACTGTAAACAATAGTAAAAATATATAAGCGACGGAGCTTTTATCCAGCTCCGTCGCATTTTTGACTCTTTTATTCGTTTTGATACAGAATGCGGTATGTCTCGTCCCCTATGTTCTCGTATACCCCTTCCACATCCTCGTCCATCTGCTCCAAACAGGGACCGTCTGCCGAATAGACCACACAGGTGCCGCAGGAGGAACTAAGCTTCCGAAACACAGGCATCATACGGGCCTGAACGCCGGCACCTTTCAGGTTCCGGTCGGTCATCAGGGCGGACAGATGGGTGTGGAAGGTGGCTACGTACTCTTTCATTTCTTCAGTTCCATCCGATAGTCATCACCGTCTCGTGTGACTGTGACCGTATATCCGGATGCGTTGGCAAAGCGGGTAACGTTCTCCACGCACACCTGCTCGTCCACCAACACCGTGAGATTCTGAGGATTCTCCGCTTTTACGGCACGCTGCACCATGACCACCGGGATGGGGCAGGAATAACCACGCGCGTCTACCATAGTTCTTTTCTCCTTCCTCAATTTAGGCTTGCTTCTTTGCTGCTTTGGGCAGATTGACCAGAGAGATGGCCAGCAGCACCGCAAAGGCGCACAGCACGAACACCTTGCCCGTCATGGAGATGCCGCCCACCACACCGTTTGCGTCCGGATTGCCGGCCATACCGAAGTTATGGGAGATGGCAGCGCCGGCGATCATACCGAAAACGGTAATTGCTGAGTCGCCGTTGCCTTCGCCGGCAAGTATCAGCTGCCGAAGGGGGCAGCCGCCCAGAAGCACGGAACCCCAGCCAGCCAGGACCATGCCCAGGAAGTTCCACAGATGGCTGCTGTGGGCCACCGGCTGATTCTCAAAGCCCAGCTTGAACGCGGTAAGCTTGCCCCAGCCAAAGCCGCCAAGAGCCAGTTTGCCGACGATCGTGACGATCAAAATGGCGAGGAAGCCGTACAGAAGCTTGAAATCCTTAAACAGCATGGCGTCACGGATGCCGCCCACCATGCACAGACGGGAGCGCTGCGCCAGGGCGCCAACCACGATGGCGATGATCAGCGCGGCAAAGAAGGGCGCGCGCATGGAGCCGGGGCCCTCCGTGCTGATCTTGAACAAGGAGGGGATCGCTACGAAAGCTACGCCGACTACGATCAGGAATGCAGGCAAAGCGACGCCTTCCGTGGTCCCCATGGTGTAGGTACGCTTAAGGGAGAAACCCCGCTTCACGAACTGCGCACCGATAAAAATGCCCAGAGTGAACCCGAACAACGCCACCAACGCATTCAGGTCGCCGCCGCCCAGCCGAAGCACCATACGAAGGGGGCAGCCCAAGAACACCAGTGCGCCGATCATGACGAGAGCGCCCAGCAGGAACCGGGTCGCTGGGGAGGAACCGCCTTTGGCGCGAAATTCGCCCTTCGCCAGGGCCATGATCATGGCGCCCAGCACTAGACCTATGATCTCTGGGCGAATGTACTGCACCTTGGCCGCCCCATGCAAGCCGAGCCCACCGGCGATATCCCGCTCAAAGCAGGCGATACAGAACCCCATGTTCGCCGGGTTGCCCAATGCACTCAGCGCCAGTGCTGCGATACCCACCGCCACACCGGCCACAACGACCATCCAATTTATCTTCTTCATGCTAACCTCCTAAAACCGAATCTCTCGGTTTGTTCCTTTACATTATAGAATTTCGTCTGACAAAAATCGAATGGGAAATACCAATAGATACAGTTTTCGAATCGGTTATTCCGATAAAAGAATAGCGCTCGTCTGTGATTTGACGTACTGAATGAATTTCAGCTCCGCTGATGTGAGCAACGCTTCCTTCGGCCAGACGATATAGAGCTTTCGCTCCTCCGTTTGGGGCTTAAACGGAAAAGCAATGAGTTTCCCAGCCTTGACCTCTGCGGAAGCGGCCAGATCCGAAATGATCGACACACCAATGCCCTCCGCTACGCTCGCCTTAATGCTCTCCGGATTGTCCATGCGCGCTATGATGTTCAGCTCCTTTACACCCAGTTTTTGAATAAATGTATCGGCAGCATGCTGTGTTCCGGAGCTTTCCTCCCGAGCGATCATAGGCAAATCCAGCAGATCCTTCCCCGTTTTTTCCTCCGCCTGCATGGCTCTGAATGCTTCATTGTTCTCCGTGATCAGCACCAGATGATCACGAGCGATCTCCTGAAAGATAAGCGATCTGTCGCCATTCTTATACCCCGTAAGGCCGATGCGCACCTCGCCCTTTCGAATGCATTCGAGGATGTGTTCGCTGTCACCGCGGCGCAGAATATACTTGACGCGGCTGTGCTTCTTCAAAAAGCCAGAAAGAAGTTTAGGCAGGAGATACTGAGCGGGTACGGTGGATGTACCGATGCGCAGCAGTTCCTCTCCCCCGTCCGTCCGATGTTCCTGCAGTGCGTCTACCCGGGCAAGGATATCTTTGGCGATGGAATAGGCCCGCTTTCCCTCCTCTGTCAAGATGATCTTCTTGCGGGCGCCGCGCTCGATGAGACAGGCGTCCAGCACCTCTTCCAGGGTACGGATGTGCATACTGACGGTGGATTGGGTCAGATGCAGGTCCTCCGCCGCCTTAGTAAAGCTGCAATACTCGGCCGTGGCCACGAAGACCTCCAGCTGTCGGATGCTGATATCGAGCATGTGTTCTCCTTCCTTCCGGTTATGAGAAAATTCTATGTGACTTTTCCCGCGGGCTGTGCTATCCTGTATCCATGAACATGATCTATCTTGACAACGCCGCCACGTCCTATCCGAAGCCGAAATCGGTGGCACAAGCCATGGTGCGCTATCTCAACGAGGTGGGTGCGCCTTTGAACCGCTCCGTCTACCGGAGCGCCCAGGAAGCGGAGCTGGTCACCCTGTCTCTCCGGGAACAGCTCAAGCGAATCTTCTGTTTCCCAGAGAAAGCCACTCACGTGATCTTAACTCCGGGCAATACCTATGGTCTGAACCTACTGATCAAAGGGTATCTCCACCCGGGGGACCATGTGATCGTCAGCAGCATGGAGCACAACGCAGTTATGCGGCCGTTGCTGCAGCTATCCGGCATCACCTTCGATCGCCTTAGGGCGGACAGTCAGGGCTTTGTCGACCCTAATGAAATTCATACGCTTATCCGTCCCAATACCCGGCTGATCCTCATGGCCCACGGGTCCAACGTGTCCGGTTCGATCCAGGATGCGGAAGCCATCGGCGCTATCGCCGCCCAATATGGCATCCCCTTCGCTTTGGACGGTGCTCAGACCGCGGGGCATTGCCCTGTTGACTTTCAGCGGTGCCGGCTCAGCGCTCTGTCCGTCCCCGGGCACAAAGGACTGTTAGGGCCCTCCGGCATCGGAGCTCTCCTGCTGACAGAGGATATGGCAAAAAAGCTTACGCCCTTGATTGCTGGCGGCACGGGCAGCGTCTCCGACAGTGAATACCTCCCCGACTATCTGCCGGATCGGTTCGAATCAGGCACCATGAATCTGCCCGGCATCTACGGATGGGAAGCGGCCATGAGCTACCTTTCCAACCAGGGCGTCGATTCCCTTCGAGAGCAAGAGAAAGCTTTGACGCGACGCTTTTTGGACGGCATCCTGGATGTTCCGAGGGTACGCCTCTGCGGTCCCACCGGAATAGAAAATCGGGTAGGTGTCCTTTCCCTGGACTTCCTGGATCGGGACAACGCCGCCGTTTCCTACGAACTGGAACAGCGCTTCGGCATCCTGATCCGCTGCGGTCTCCATTGCGCCCCCTCCGCCCACAGGAGCCTCGGCACTTTCCCAAAAGGTACGGTCCGCTTCTCTCTGGGCTACGCCAATACGGAGGCGGATGTAGACGCCGCTATCACCGCCATACGTACCTTGGCCTGATCAGCGCAGAAAGATTCGCTTTCCGCCTTCGTATGCCTGGACCGTTCCGATACGCTGCGCGCTCGGTACGGTCTTTTTCAACGCTTCAAACATCTCCTCCGCATCCTCCGGGGCACAAGCGATCAACAGCCCGCCGGAAGTCTGGGGGTCGAACAGCATATCCTGCACGCATAATTCGATGCCGTCAAGGGCTACCGCCTTTTCTGCAAAGCTGCGATTGCGATAAGCGCCTGCAGGGATCAGGCCATACCTGGCCAACTCCTTTGCTTCCGGTATCAGGTCGAGGGCCGTCGTATCGATAACAGCCTGCGTGTCACTGCCCTCCATCATCTCGAAGCAGTGTCCCATGAGGCCGAAACCCGTCACGTCCGTACAGGCATGCACATCGTACTTCACCATCACATCGCGGGCGGAACGATTGAGCGTGGTCATAAGCTCGAACATACGCCGCTGTCCTTCCTCGCTGACCATATCCGCTTTTGCCGCTGTACTTAGTATACCGATGCCCAGAGGCTTGGTCAGAAAGAGTACGTCTCCGGGTTGAGCTCCGGAGTTTGTCAGAACCCGATCCGGATGCACGAATCCGGTGACCGCCAAGCCATACTTAGGCTCATCGTCATGGATGCTGTGCCCGCCGGTGATCAACGCCCCTGCTTCATAGACTTTGTCATACCCGCCCCGCAGAATATCGTGAACCGCCTCCATGGGCATCTTCTCCGGCACCGCCATGATGTTCAAACATAGCTTCGGCTCTCCGCCCATGGCGTACACGTCGGAAAGAGCATTGGTGGCTGCGATCTGTCCGAACAGGTAGGGATCGTCTGCGATAGGCGGAAAAAAGTCCACCGTCTGGACCAGCGCCAGATCATCCGAGATCCTATATACCGACGCGTCGTCGCTGTGATCGAAACCCACCAGCAGATTCGGGTCGGAATGGACCTTGATGTCCTTTAGCAGTTGAGCCAAGACTCCTGCTCCTACTTTGGCGCCGCAGCCGGCGCATTTGCTGAGCTTCGTCAGCTTTACCGTTTCTTTTTCCATTTCAAATTCCTTTTAATCGTTTCTTTCGATAGTATAACACAGAAGCGTTGCTTTGTAAACCTGACGAATCTTGTTCATTCTTCATCCGTTATTCTTCTATAAAAAGTTCAAAACTCGTATGAATAGGATGAAAAAAGGTTGTCAACGATTGTCCCATCCTGTATACTGTAGCAAACCAACAGGAGACAGCATTTATGAACCATCTGGGCACAGTACGTTTGGAAACAGATCGCCTCGTCCTTCGACCCTTCACAACGAAAGATGCCGTCCCTATGTTTCGAAACTGGGCCGGCGATCCCATGGTGACCAGGTATCTTACCTGGCCGAACCATAGTGACATTTCTGTAACTGCCAAAGTCATTGAGAGTTGGATCAAGCAGTATAGAGACTCCAATTACTATCAATGGGCTATAGAGCTCAAATCTATCGCAGAGCCCATTGGCAGCATCAGCGGGGTGAAGATCGATGAAAGCGACCGGTCTGTGGAGATCGGGTATTGCATCGGGCAGTCTTGGTGGGGTCAAGGTTTGGTCGCTGAGGCTGTTCGTGCTCTCATGGCGTTTTTCTTCGAGCGGGTAGGTGTCCACCAAGTCAAAGCGTGTCACCATCCCGATAATCCGAATTCCGGCCGGGTGATGCAAAAATGCGGCTTGTCCTATGACGGCACCCGGTCTAAAGAAGAGAATGGGATCGAACTGCGCTGGTATTCCCTATCGAGAGAAGAATATATGAATAAGAAAGTATGCGGCTGATGGGATTTGCGGCCCTTGCCGCTGAAAAAGCCCCACCGGGGCTTTTCCTTTACGCGGCTTCAAATCCCACATATTATACAAAAAAAGGCCACTAAAAGTGGCCTCTGTTTTTTGGTGCGGCTGATGGGATTTGAACCCATAAGCTTTCGCCGACAGATTTTAAGTCTGTTGTGTATGCCGTTCCACCACAGCCGCGCTACGGGCAGTATTGTACAGGCAATCGACCCGATTTGTCAATGATTAAAGGCTCAAAAGAGCGCCGATCAAGCCGCCTGCGGCCAGGAACAAAGCAGGATGGATCTTCTTAAGTTTCGGCAAGAGCATCAGCGCCACCAGCACGCCATACAGAATAAGTGAAACTGTGTCCACATGGAACGGTGCAAAAGCAAGCCCCAGAGAGGACCGGATCACGGACCAACCTGCCGCTGCCACCAGGCCAGCTGCTGCCGGGCGCAAAGCACCGAAAGCGTCGTTCACCAGCTTGGAGCTGCGATACTTTTCCAAGCCTCTGGCCACCAGCACAATCACCGCGATCTGGGGGGCAATCAAGGAAAGAGTAGCGATCATACCGCCTAACAAGGCCCATCCCTGGCCATACTGGGACAGTACGCTGTATCCCACATAGGTAGCGGCGTTCACACCGATGGGACCTGGTGTGGATTCGGCTACGGCGATGATGTTCGCCAGTTCTTCCCCCGTCAGCCAGCCATACTTGGCAATCATGTCCTGCAGGAAGCGGATGCAGGCCATACCGCCGCCCACGGCCATAAGCCCGGTTTTCATGAACTCGAAGATGAGCAGAAGGATCGTTTTGATCATGCTTTCTTCCACCTCCCCACCAGGATGCCGAACGCAGCGGCGATCAATACCAACCACACGGAATCCAAACCTACCACCGTCAGCAGCAAGAACGCAACGATCACAATGATCCAGCTGATCCAATCCTTCGCTGCCTTTTTAATCAGACGGACGATAGTCACCGTCATCAGCGCCGCCACCGCCACGCGGACCCCGGCAAAGATATGCTGAACCAGCGGATAGCTCATCAGGTTCTGCAGCACGGCGGCGATGATGGTGATGATTATCACCGGTACAGTCACTACGCCTAAAGAAGCAACGATACCGCCCAGCACCTTGCCGCGCTTATATCCCACGAAGGTGGCGGAATTAATGGCGATCACGCCGGGAGTGCACTGCGCTAAGGAGAAGTAATCCAGCACTTCCTCCTCTGTGCACCATTTCTTGTTGTCCACCAGCTCCCGCATAAGCAGGGGCAGCATGGAATAGCCGCCGCCAAACATAACGGCGCCTATTTTCATAAACGTTACATACAGCTCTAACATTGTTTTACACCACCGGCCAGCCAGCCACATACATTCCTAAATAGGCCACAGATCCCGCGATACACAGCAGGGACAGCAATAGATCCACAAAGCGATTTTTTGTCAACCGCATCATGGCTATGATGATCGGGAAACAGCAGAACAACTGCCTGGAGGCATCCATGACAGCCGTTTGGCTGAGGATCACCGGGTAATAAACCATGAAATATGCAAGGTAACTGACGCGAAGTTCCTTCCCTTTGGCAAAAAGCAAAGCCAGGCTCCCGATAGCGAACAGCAGCGTGGGCAGATATAATCCCAATGCCATGGGCCGATCGAAAGTTCGGTACGCATCGATCAGTTTATCCATCTGAACGCCGCAAGCCCGATAAAAGAGAGCGAATCGGCTGGAATACAGTTCCTCCAAATACTCCACATAGGTGAAAAAGCTCCCCCCTATGGATCGATTGATGGCAAGATAAGTGACGAAACCCAGAGGGACTAAAACGAACGTTGCTCCGATCAACCCTTTTTTTAGATAGAAACGCCAGGTAACCTCCGAAAGGGATCGGTATTCCCCCGTCATTGCGTTGAAAAACTCTAACAGCAGCGGAATAACCAAAACGATGCCGATACGCTCCGTCAGGGCAGCCAGCGCACCCAACAGGGATGCGGGAATGAAATACCGTCTTCGCGCGAAATAAATGCTGAGCAAGGACAGCAGCAAAAAGGTGCTGGCAGGGATGGTGCAGGTCAGCAGAAAGCTTGGAGGGAGGATCGAATAGTACCATAGAGCGCGGACGGCAGAGCGCCGATCCGAATCATGCAGGACCAGCAGATACAGCACGATACCGCTGAAGATGGCGTTGATGTTGGAAACGAAGAAGCCGGCGCGAATGCTGCTCAAATAGAAGGGACTGATCAACCGAACGAACCAGGAATACAGCGGCGGGAACAGAAGATTCAGATACTTGCCTGCAAACTCTGCTGTTTCCGCAGCATACCCTTTGTTGGCAATGGATATGATGCGCCCGGCATAGAGATGATCCGCCCATATGTGCTGTATCTCAAAGACTGTCTCCGTATACCCGTTCAAATAGAGACTCCACAGGAATCCCCCGAGCATAAAGAGTCCTCGCCCAACGGCCAGCAGGAAGACCAAACGAAGGATCTCCCGAATATTGACGGTGCTCGTTCGCTGTACGGTCGTCGGCAGATTCTCCTGATCCGCCCCCATGACGAAGTCAAAAACTCTCGGCACGAACTGGATATAGAGCAGGGCGTACAGTATAAGGATCGCACCGCCGACGATCATGGACTCCACGTAAACGGGTGTATCCATGACGAGCCATAGACCGTAGAGCACAAACAGTACGGCCAATGGAACGACGATGAATACACCCTTTACGACATCGTTACGCTGCATTTACTTCCTTTGAAGCGCTTTCGGCTTCCCCAGGATCTCGGCATACAAAACGCCCCGCAGCACATCGTTGGCGGCAAAGCTCAGCAGTGCGCCAGAATCGGCCTGCGGCGTTTGCACAGTAGCCGCCATATTCTGCGCAGCAGCCTTGGGCGGCGGACAGGACTCCTCTCCCGTCATGCTGGATTCTGTATGGGTATGCCCGCCCTCCAGCGTGCTGGTGACCACATGGGTATACCGCGGCGTACCGCCATAGCTGCCGACAGACTTGTTACCAGCGGCAGGCTTGTTCTTGCCCTGGGCCTTTTCGGCGGCCGTGGGCCAGGGCCACTTGGAATCGACGCCGGTGGTCGGCTTCTTATTGGGCGCAGCGGGAGAAGCCGGCTTTGACTGCCGACTCGCCGCCGCAGTTTTGGGCGGCACATTCGTCTGGCCGTAAGGACTATGCTGCGGAGGATATCCAGGCCGCTGCTCAGCCTTCTTTTTCATCTCCTCTTTGCGCTTTTTGCTCGCGATGGAGGAAATGATCCCCGCCAACACGATCAAAAGAATTAACGGATTCACAGTGAGTCCTCGCTCCCTCTATTATTTCTTGGCTGTATTGGGATCAGCAGCATGGGAGATAGCGTTGCGCATCTCCGTGTCGGACATTACGTTTTTCATGTTGTAGTAATCCATGACGCCCAGCTTGCCTTCCTTGAAGGCGTGCGCGATGGCAATGGGGATCTCGGCCTCCGCCTCGATGACCTTGGCGCGCATGCCGGCCACAGCCGCCACGTTCTCCTGCTCCTGGGCCACAGCCATGGCGCGGCGCTCTTCAGCCTTGGCCTGGGCGATGCGCTTATCGGCTTCCGCCTGGTCGATCTGCAGCTGAGCACCCACGTTGCGGCCAACGTCCACATCCGCGATGTCGATGGAAAGGATCTCGAAAGCGGTACCGGCGTCGAGGCCCTTATCGAGGACCGTGCGAGAGATGGAATCGGGGTTCTCCAGAACTTCCTTATGGCTCCGAGAGGAACCGACGGTGGTGACGATACCTTCGCCGACACGAGCGATGATGGTCTCCTCACCGGCGCCGCCCACCAAACGGTCGATATTGGCGCGGACGGTGACCTTGGCCTTGGCCTTCAGTTCGATACCATCCATAGCCACGGCAGCGATGACAGGGGTTTCGATGACCCGGGGATTGACGCTCATCTGCACAGCTTCCAGCACGTTACGACCGGCCAGATCGATGGCGCAAGCTTGCTCGAAGTCCAGGGGGATGCCGGCGCGCATAGCTGCGATCAGGGCATTCACGACCCGGTCCACATTGCCGCCTGCCATGTAGTGGGCTTCGAGCTTGTTCAGGGGCAGCTGGATGCCGGCCTTGGTGGCCTTGATCAGCGGGTTGACGATGCGGGCGGGGATGACCTTCCTGAGCCGCATACCGACCAGGGTGGAGATGTTCAGCTTGACGCCGGAAGCACTGGCTGAAATGAGCAGGCCGATGGGCACGAAGCTAAACAGCAGCGAAAGGAAGATGATGATGAGTACAATAATGATGATGGGGAGAAGCATGTGGTTTTTTATCCTCCTGTTTGTATTATTTGTTGTATCAGCCGCGGGAATACAGCATATAGATGACGACATAGATCGCCATGATGAACAGCGGTATGCCCACAAGCAGTCCGATCCATTGACGCGTCAGCGTCTTTTTGTCCGGGGCCTCCGGCTCCGGCAAATTCGACGGCTCCTCAATGCCGCATTTGGGACAGACGTCCGTCACATAGAGGCAGCCGCATTTCTTGCAGTACTTCATTTGACGAAAACGTTCAATCCTTCTACGGCATCCACGACGACTTCCTTCCCGGGTTCGATGAAGTTGCCGTAGGTGGAAACGTTCATGCGGACGCCATCGATTTCAGCAATACCGGAAGGGCGAAGAGCTGTCACAGCTGTACCGGTCTTGCCAACCAGGCTCATTCCCTTCTCCTTGATCACCGGGGAGGAGTCTCCCTCTACCGCCGTATTGTTCACGATGCGGGATCGAGACAAAGCGCCTTTCTGGAAGGAGCGTATGAACACCACGATGATGATCGCCAGCAGCAGCACGAGTACGGCTGTGACGATCAACGCCGCTGTCAGGGAATTAGCCAGGAACTGCATCACGATGATCGCTGCGAAGGAAGCGACGCCAAGGCCGCCGGCCACGCCAAAGCCAGGGGTGAACATCTCCACGATGAACATCAGGACGCCGAAAAGGAAACATAGGATACATGGCACTGCCAAAGGGCCGAGAGCTGAAAGCATAATTGACCTCCTTTGCTTTCTTTTTCTCCACCTTTATTATGCCCTATTCCAAAGCAAATTGCAAGTGCTTCCTTCGTTGCATATTTGCATGGTTCGTGATATACTCTGAAACAGATTTTTCGTATCAGGAGGCCTTATGATCGCTCTGTTGGCGAGGCTTTTTATTCATAACACAAAAGACGAGGATTCCGTACGCCACGGATATGGCATGATATGCGGCTGCGTCGGTATCCTGTTGAATCTGATACTCAGCTGTTTCAAGATCGTTTTGGGCGTGCTGATAGGCTCCCTGGCGATCCAGGCCGACGGTTTCAACAATCTGGGTGACGTAGGCTCCTCCCTCGTATCCCTGTGCGGGTTTATCCTCTCCGGCAAGAAACCGGATGCGGAGCATCCTTACGGGCACGGGCGAGCCGAGTATCTTTCCGCGCTGGTCATCGCTTTCTTCATTCTGCTCATGGGGTTCGAGCTGATCAAAAGCTCCGTGCAAAGCCTCATTTCCCATGCGCCAGCGCCCGTCTTCACCTTGGCCGCATTCGTTGTGCTGCTTTTCTCCATCGCTGTGAAACTGTACATGGCTTTCTATAATGCGCGGTATGGAAAGAAGTACGCCTCCTCCGCTATGCTGGCCACCGCCAAGGACAGTCTGTTCGACTGTATTACTTCCGGCGCCGTTCTGCTGTCCATGGGGCTCAATCATTTCTGGGGGTTGAACGCAGATCCCTGGTGCTCCCTGGCAGTCTCCCTGCTCATTCTGTGGGGCGGATTCGGTACAGCAAAGGATACGGTCGATCTTCTGCTGGGCAAGAAAGCCGATCCTGAGCTGATGCGTTCCATTGCGGACGCAGTAATGGCTCATCCGGGCATCCTGGGCGTGCACGATCTGTACGTTCACGATTACGGTCCCGGCCGGATGATGATCACTCTCCATGCAGAGGTGGACGAAGACGCCGATATGCTCGCCACCCACGATTTGATCGATAACATCGAATGGGAGCTGAATAAAAAGTATAGCTGTCTCTCCACCATCCATATGGACCCCATCGCTGTGAACAATCCGGAAACAGACGAAGCCAAGGCGCAGGTGAAGCAGGCTCTGAAAAATATCGATGAGAGGATCACCATACACGATTTCCGCTTGGTCCGGGGACAAACCCACACCAATCTGGTCTTCGACATCTCCGCGCCGTATGAGATCAAGCTGTCTGACGCTGAGTTGAAGGCACAAGCGGTGCGGGAGATCACTGCCGTCGACGCATCGTTTAATCCGGTCATCACTATCGACAGACGATGAAAGGAGCGACCCATGCTGCCAGTTCTATGCTACGGTGATATCTGTGCAGATCTGCTCATTCCCTACGGTCGAGCCATGGCTGCCGACAGCACGACTGTGGACCCCGATGCTCTGACTGTCAGGTTTTCTCACGGCGGCAGCGTCGCCAACACCGCTGTCACATTAGCCCGACTGGGCGCACCGGCACTGTTTCTCGGCACTGCCGGTTCTGACGCGTTCGGCCGTGCACTGAAGGAAGGTTTGGAAAAGGAGGGTGTGGACGCTTCCCTGCTGCAGCTGAAAGATACCTCCATGACCACCATGGTCCTGCTGGTGCTGGACGAACAGGGAGAACGGGTCCCTTTCGCCTTCCCTCGTGTGAGCGCAAGCCAGCATAACATCACTTCGGATCAGATCCCGGAGAATATCCTCTCCCGCATCTCCTGGATGCACTCCTCCGGCATGACGCTGCGGGAGGACCCTGCCGCCGCCAACCAGCTCGCCCTGATGCGCCGCTGCCATAAAGCCGGCATTCCAGTGGCGCTGGACGTGAACGCTCGGCTGGAATCCATCCATAATAAGTATTTTACCGAGAATATACAAGCCGCGCTGCGATTCTGCGATCTGCTGTTCGGCTCAGCTGAAGATGAGCTTTGTCCGCTGGCAAGCGAAACAGACCCCGAAAAGGCGGCAAAAAAGCTGCTTGAAATCGTACCTACGGTTGTCGCTCGCCGGGGAGACAGGGGTGCAACGGTGTACACTCGGGATGGAATATACTCCTCCCCTGCCTTTTCGGTACCTATTCGAGACAGAGTCGGCGCCGGAGACGTTTATGACGGGGCTTTTTTAGCCGCCCTGTTGGATGGCTGTACTCTGCAGGAAGCCAACCAAAGAGCCTGTGCCGCGGGTGCATGGTGTGTTTCCCACTTCGGCGGAAGAAGCGGTCCGACCCGAACAGAGCTGCAAACTATCCTTAATTCCTGCAGCAAAAAGGAGTATTGATCCTTCCGCATTATAGGCTTACGAAACTATAACAATTCTTTTGGCCGTTCGCCAAAGGTGTGATTCACCTCTTTTTTGCATACTCTGAGTATACTTCAAACGATATAAATAATTTTGTATGGGTTCTTCTTTTGAAAAAGACACAAAAAAGACAGAATTTTATAGAAAAACAGGCATTTTTAAGTATAGACAAGTGCAAACTAAGATGATATAATGAGCCAAACTTGAAAGGAGTTTTTCCATGAACAAAACTGAATTCATCAAAGCTATTGCAGAGAAGACCGGCCTGTCCAAAAAGGATGCTGCCGCCGCTGTCGCCGCAGCTTTGGAAACCATTACCCAAACCATCAAAGAGGACACCGTCTCTCTGTCTGGTTTCGGCACCTTCGGGTGCAAGCATCGTGTGGCTCGCGAGGGCAAGAATCCTCGGACCGGCGAGCTCGTGACCATCTCCGCCGCCAACGTTCCTTTCTTCAAAGCCAGCAAGACTCTGAAGGAGACCGTAAAATAAGCTTTTGATCCGGATTATGGGTCGGGACTTCCCCGACCCTCTTTTTTGTGGTATACTTCTTTGGGAGGTAGTATATGGAACAGTTTTCCCTCTTTGCCAAGGAAGCGCCGCAGCCGCTGGCAGCACGTCTCCGCCCTCAAAATCTGGATGAATTCGTAGGCCAGACCCATCTGCTGGGGCCCGGCAAAGTACTGCGTCGACTGATTGAAAGCGATCAGGTATCCTCCATGATCTTTTGGGGCCCTCCGGGTGTGGGCAAGACCACATTGGCCCGCATCATCGCCAATCGAACGAAATCCGCCTTCATCGACTTCTCCGCTGTGACCAGCGGCATCCGGGAGATCCGCACCGTCATGCAGCAGGCAGAGGAAAACCGTCGCTTCGGCGACAGGACGATCCTGTTCGTTGATGAGATCCACCGCTTCAACAAAGCGCAGCAGGACGCTTTTTTGCCCTTTGTGGAAAAGGGAAGCATCATCCTCATCGGCGCCACCACGGAGAATCCCTCTTTTGAAATCAACGGAGCGCTTCTGTCACGCTGCAAGGTATTTGTCTTGCAGGCACTCAAGACGGAGGAACTGGTTGGGCTGCTGCGTCGGGCCGTCAATGATCCAAGAGGATTCGGCAAGGAGCACGTCAGTATCACCGACGAAATGCTGAACATGATCGCCGTCTTCTCCAATGGAGACGCGCGCAGCGCCCTCTCTACCCTGGAGATGGTGGTTCTGAACGGAGACATGGACGAAGTCGGAAACATCACTGTCACCATAGAAACATTGGAGCAATGCATCTCCAAGAAGTCCCTGCTGTACGATAAAAACGGCGAGGAGCACTATAACCTGATCTCCGCCCTCCATAAGTCCATGCGCAACTCCGACCCGGACGCAGCGGTGTACTGGCTGGCTCGTATGCTGGAGGCTGGCGAGGACCCGCTGTATATCGCCCGGCGGGTGGTCCGCTTCGCCAGCGAGGACGTGGGCCTGGCGGACCCCCACGCCATCGAGATCGCCGTGGCCGCCTATCAGGCCTGTCACTTTATCGGCATGCCGGAATGCAGCGTGCATCTGACGGAGGCGGTGGTGTACATGTCCATGGCTCCTAAGTCCAACGCCATGGATGTGGCGTATATGGAAGCGAAGCAGGATGCCCTGAAACAGCTGGACGAGCCTGTTCCTCTGAATATCCGCAACGCTCCCACTGGTCTTATGAAGGACCTGGGGTACGGCAAGGGGTATCAGTATGCCCACGATTATGAATCCAAGCTCACCAGTATGCAGTGTCTTCCCGACTCACTTTTAGGGCGAGAATATTTCCGGCCTACGGAGCAGGGCCTGGAGGCAAAGTATAAGAAGCGTCTTGAGGAGATCAAGGCCTGGAAGAAGGAGCACTGACCTTCTCCCCCATCCATACAGAAAAGCAGGAAGCCTTTCGACTTCCTGCTTTTTGATTGTACCTGTGGCTTACTTGTAGAGGCCGCGGTTGGTGTAGGTGGTGTGCAGCAGCTCGTGGGCCTTGTGGCTGCAGGGCTCGCCCAGGTAGTCCTTGTACAGTTTCTGGACTTCCGGATTCTCGTGGGACTTACGCAGCGGCATGTTGGCGTCCTCGCCATAGAGGCCGGCCGCGCGGATGGCCCGCACGTCGTGGAAGTTCTTGAAGTTGCTGGGCACGATGGGCTGACCGCCGCCGTTGACGCAGCCGCCGGGGCAGGCCATGACCTCGATGAAGGTATAGTCCTTCTCGCCCCGCTTGACCATGTCGAGGAGCTTGCTGGCGTTCTCCAGGCCGGAGGTGACGGCCACGCGGACCTTGAGGCCGTTCAGGTCGTACTCGGCTTCCTTGATGGCTTCGACGCCGCGGACGGCTTCGAACTCCACTTTCTCCAGTGTCTTGCCGGTGACCACTTCGTACACGGTACGGAGGGCCGCTTCCATGACGCCGCCGGTGGCGCCGAAGATGTGGCCGGCGCCGGAGGCTTCGCCCAGCAGATCGTCCGCAACTTCGTCGGGGAGCTTGTCGAAGATGATGCCGGCCTTCTTGATCATGCGGGCCAGCTCACGGGTGGTCAGGGACACGTCCACATCGGGTAGGCCGTTGTGGCCCAGCTCAGGACGGTTGCACTCGAACTTCTTGGCCGTGCAGGGCATGACGGACACGCAGAAGATGTCCTTGGGGTCGATGCCCGCATGTTCGGCGTAGTAGCTCTTCACCAGTGCACCATACATGCCCTGGGGGGACTTGCAGGTGGACAGGTTGGGGATGAACTCGGGATAGTAGTGCTCGCAGAACTTGATCCAGCCAGGGCTGCAGGAAGTGATCTGGGGCAGGGGCCCACCGTTCTGAATGCGCTGGATGAGCTCGGTGCCTTCTTCCATGATGGTCACGTCGGCGGCGTTGTCCACATCGAACACCTTGTCGAAGCCCAGACGGCGGCAGGCCGCGATGAGCTTGCCTTCCACGTTGGTACCCATGGGGATGCCGAAGCACTCGCCGATCTGGACACGGACGGAGGGCGCGGGGGCGATGACCACATGCTTGGTGGGATCGGAGAGGGCCTTCCAGACCTTGTCGGTGTCGTCACGCTCGGTGAGGGCGCCGGTGGGGCACACCTGGATGCACTGACCGCAGTTCACGCAGCTGGTGTCCGCGAGAGGCATCTCGAAGGGGCTGGACACGTGGGTCTTGTAGCCGCGCATGCTGGCGCCGATGACGTGGGCGTGCTGCACGTTCTTACAAACCGCGATGCAGCGACGGCACAGGATGCACTTGCTGTTGTCGCGGATGAGGTGGATGGCGGACTCATCGAGATCCGGCTGCATGGGCTCGGCGGGACGGAACTTGTCGGGGTCGGCGCCGTATTCCTGGGCCAGGGTCTGCAGTTCGCAGTTGGTGGAACGGACGCAGCCAAGGCAGTCCATCCGGTGGTTGGAGAGCATGAGCTCCAAGGTCATCTTGCGGGAAGCGCGCAGGGCGGGGGTGTTGGTCTGGACCTCCATCCCCTCGGCCACCTGCTGGAGGCAGGCCACGGGGTTGGAGCGGGCGCCCTTCACCTCGACCACGCACATACGGCAAGCGCCGATAGCGTTAACGTCCTTCAGGTAGCAGAGGGTGGGGATATGGACGCCAGCCTTCTCCGCCGCCATCAGTACAGTGTAATCAGAAGGGACCTCGACTTCGATCCCGTTGATCTTGACATGAACAGTATTCATTGGGTTCCTCCTTATTTCTTGCTGATGGCACCGAAGCGGCAGGTATCCATACAGGTACCGCACTTGATGCACTTGGCCTGATCGATGACGTGGGGCTGCTTCACGGTGCCGGTGATGGCGTTGACGGGGCACTTGCGGGCGCAAGCCGTGCAGCCGCGGCACTTATCGGGATCGATCTCGTAGTGCAGGAGCTTCTTGCACACGCCGGCGGGGCAGCGCTTGTCGACCACGTGGGCCACATACTCGTCGCGGAAGAACTTCAGCGTGGAGAGCACGGGGTTGGGCGCGGTCTGGCCCAGAGCGCACAGAGCGTTGGCCTGGATGTACTTGCAGAGCTCTTCCATCTTGTCCAGATCTTCCAGGGTGCCGTTGCCGCTGGTGATCTTGTCCAGCATCTCCAGCAAGCGGCGGGTGCCGATACGGCAGGGGACGCACTTGCCGCAGCTCTCGTCCACGGTGAAGTCCAGATAGAACCGGGCCACGTCCACCATGCAGGTGGAATCGTCGAGGACGATCATACCGCCGGAACCCATCATGGCGCCGATGCTCTTGAGGTTCTCGTAGTCGATGGGCAGATCCAGATACTTGGCCGGGATGCAGCCGCCGGAAGGACCGCCGGTCTGAACGGCCTTGAACTCTCTGCCGTTGGGAATTCCGCCGCCGATATCGTAGATGATCTGGCGGAGGGTGGTGCCCAGAGGAACTTCCACAAGGCCGGTGTTGTTGATCTTGCCGCCCAGCGCGAACACCTTGGTGCCCTTGCTGCCCTCGGTGCCCATGGAAGCGAACCAGTCGGCGCCCTTGAGGATGATCTGGGGGATATTGGCCAGGGTCTCCACGTTGTTGATGATGGTGGGCTGACCAAAGAGGCCCTTGTTGGCGGGGAACGGCGGCTTGGTCTTGGGCTCGCCGCGGTTGCCCTCGATGGAGGTCAGCAGCGCGGTCTCTTCGCCGCACACGAAGGCGCCGGCGCCCAGACGCACGTCGATGTCGAAATTGAAGCCGGTGCCGAAGATGTCCTTGCCCAGCAGGCCGTACTCACGGGCCTGCTTGATGGCGATCTGCAGACGATGCACGGCGATGGGGTACTCAGCACGAACGTAGATGTAGCCCTGGTTCGCGTTGATGGCATAGCCCGCGATGCACATGGCTTCCAGGATGGCGTGGGGATCGCCTTCCAACACGGAACGATCCATGAACGCGCCGGGGTCGCCCTCGTCGGCGTTGCAGACCACGTACTTGTTGGGAGTCTGGTTGACCGCCGCGAACTTCCACTTGAGGCCGGTGGGGAAGCCGGCGCCGCCACGGCCGCGGAGGCCGGACTTGGTGACCACGTCGATGACCTGCTCACGGGTCATCTCGGTGAGGACCTTGCCCAGGGCGGAGTAGCCGTCCATGGCGATGTACTCTTCGATGTCCTCCGGGTTGATGACGCCGCAGTTGCGCAGCGCCACACGGAGCTGAGGCTTGTAGAACTCGATGTCCTTCAGCGTGGGGACTTCGACCTTCTCGCCGCCTTCGGTGTCACGGTGCACCAGGCGCTCCACGATACGGCCCTTCAGGAGGTGCTCGGAAGCGATCTCAGGCACATCGGAGACCTTCACGCGGGAGTAGAAGGTGCCATCGGGGTAGACGATCATGACGGGGCCCATCTCGCAGAGGCCGAAGCAGCCGGTGCGCACGACCTTGACTTCATCCTGAAGGCCCAGTTTGACGATCTCCTGCTCCATGGCTTCGGCGATCTTGGGGCTGTCAGAAGAAGTACAGCCCGTACCGCCACAGATCATTACATGCGTACGAATCATTCTCAATATCCTCCGTTTTTATTCTGCGGCACCGATGGTGTATTCCGTGATGGGTTTCCCGCCAAGAATGTGCTCCTTGACGATCCGGGGGACCATGGCCGGCTTGACCTTCACATAGGTGACCCGCTCCTTGCCGCCCTCGAAGACCTCCACGATGGGCTCGAGCCGGCACATGCCGATACAGCCGGTCTGGGTCACGGTGGCGTTGTCGGCATGCTGCTTGCGGACTTCCTCCACAAAGGCGTTGAGTACGGGCCGGGCGCCGGCGGCGATGCCGCAGGTGGCCATGCCAACGACGATCCGGATATCGCCGTTGTTCTCGCGGATAGCGACCCTATCCTTCATTTTGTTCCGAATCGCTGCAAGTTCCTCAAGACTTTTCATAGTTGTTTTCCTTTCCTAAGTTTTTGGTTATGTAGTAAGCTTTCGCCTAAAAACCATATTGTTCGTTTAAACTCTCTCGGGCCCATTCCAGGACCTCGAAGCTGTTCAATGGGATCTCGTCTCCCAGGGCTTCCCTCATCTCCCGCGTGTCCAGGTGGACCGTTTCTCCGTTGGGCAGCTCGTGCTCAAAGAGAAAATCCACGTCAGGACAGCCCTGGATGAGACTGATCAAAGTGGATACCACATCCCCCAGGGGCGTGAAATCCATGTGATTCTTATAGAAGAAAGCGGAAATGGTCGTTCCGTGGTCCTCCGGGCTCATCTCTCTGGTCCGGGACGTGATGGTCAGCTCTCCGCCGGTCTGCTCCGCCGCCAGCTTGAACAGGGGGATGCCCATGCCTACCTTCCTGGTCTTGCGGGTGGTCGAGAAGGGGTCCATCACCGTGGCCAGAAAATCCGGTGACATGCCTCTGCCGTCATCCTTGATGGTGATGCGCAGCGTCTCGTCCGTTTCCGCCAGCAGGATCTCGATGAGAGACGCTTCGGCGGAGATGGAGTTCTGCACGATATCCAGAATGTTCAGCGACAGTTCCTTCATGATTTCTTCTCCAGCATGGCAAAGAAAGCTTCTCGAACGGCCTCTTCCCCCGCCTCCGGGCTCACGTCCAGATGCACGCAGAAGCTGCCGTCGCTGATCTCCCAAAGCCTATGGGCGTCTGAGGAGACCAGGATCTTCCGCCCTCCCGCCAAATCGCGCTTGTCCTCGTCATGGACTTCAGCCAGGGTGAACACCGGTTCTTCCGGGAAGAAGCCCAGCACCGCCAGGAGTCCATTGGCCTCCCGGTCGATATGGGCTGGGTAGCAGACCCCGCCCATGGATCGGACCAGCTTCGCCCCTTCCTCGATGGTCAGGGCCGTGGCCGCTGGCAGGAACCAGGGATCGTTGCCGATGGGCACGTCCTGTTCGCCCATGATGATCTGCTCGCCGAAGATCTCAGGTTTGTTCTTGACCTTCATGCGCTTCTCTTCCACCAGCTTGTCGAAGGCCAAGGCTGTGTCGAGCTTAGGGAACAGACAGACCATGTGGACGTCCTCCGCCGTGGTCAGCTCCATGCCCGGCACGGGCACGATGCCGTATTCCCGACAGGCGACGAAAAAAGCGGGACAGTTCTTTGCCGTGTTATGATCCGTCAGCGCCATGATCCTTAGCCCATTGAGATATCCCATCCCCGCGATGTTGCAGGGGGTCATATCGTCCTCCGCGCAGGGAGAAAGGCAGGAATGGATGTGCAGATCGACGGCAAATGCGTTCATGAGAGCAAGGAGGCTACCTTGGCGCACAGCTCGAAGACGGACAAGGGGGAACGGTAGAAGTTGAGATCGTTGTCCACCGCTGCCTCCAGGGCCGCATCGTCCGGGGTCACATCCTCTGCGAAGATGACCATGGCTGCATCCGTAAGGGAGCAGACCGCCGGCACGTTGCGGTTGGACATGATGGTGATCCAGCAGTCCCCGCTCTGCGCCCGACCCATGACCCAGCTCAACAGATCTCCGGCATACCCGCCGGTGACCGGCCGATCCTCGGCCTCGTGCAGGGGAACGAGCCCCAGCGCATCCCTGATCTCAAATACGGTCATGACTTCTTCTCCATTTCTTCGCTCATGAGTTTCTTCAGCTGTTCCCGCATATGGACGATGCACTCGTCGATGTTCGCCTCACCCTTCACCACGTCCTCCGCAAAGGCGCGGCAGGTGGGAGCGCCGCAGGATCCGCAGTCCAAAGCCGGCAGGCTCTCATGGATGTTCTCGATGTCCGCCATCATGCGGATTGACTCGAACCGGCTCACGTTCAGGGCGGACACGTTGGCGAAGGTGGCCGGCTTCACAGTCAGGATATCCTCTGGCACGTCCACGTCCCCAGACTGTCTCGGCACATGGTTCAGGCTCACGGGCATATACCGGCGCAGGGTCTGCAAGCGGACCTGAGCGATGTAGGGATTCTCCACCGTCAAAACGCCGCCGACGCACCCGCCGTTGCAGGCGTCCAGCTCTGCGAAGTCCACGCTGGGAAAGCTCCCCATTTCGATGCTGTCCAGCACCCGGATCACGTTCTCAATGCCGTCGGCCGCCAGATACCTGTCGTTCATCAGAGCAGAACCCTCTCCGCCGGAGGAGGCCCACCCAAGGCCGATCATGCCGGACTCAGAGGTGATCTTCGGCGTCCCCTTGGGCTTGATGGCGTTGAGGAGCTTGAAATACACCTCACTGATGGCCACCACGTAGTCCACGCAGGGGACTTCGTCCTCGCTGTCCCCGTTTTTGACCCAGCTGAACTTAGCCGGGCAGGGGCTGATGAACACCGTCTTGATGTCCTCTTTCTTCAGCTCCGGATGCTTCTTCATCGCCTCTTCCTTGGCCATCCGGCCTGCGAGCTCGATGGGCGGCATCAGCGGCACGATATGGTCGATAAGGGACGGGAAGCGGATGGTGATGAGACGCACCACCACCGGGCATGCGGAGCTGATGGCCGGACGGGGGATATCCTTGCGCTTCATGTAGCGCCGGGTGTACTCCGTGATGATCTCCGCGCAGCGGGAAACCTCGAACACGTCGTTGAAACCCATGTCGAGAAGCCCCTGGAGCACGTAATCCACGTCCGTCACGTTGATGAACTGGCCGAAGAGCGAGGGCGCCGGAAGGGCGATCAGGTACTTGGAACGATCCAGATCCTCCAGGCTGTCGCAGATGGCCCGCTTGGCCTTGTAGGGGCAAACGCGGATGCATTCGCCGCAGTCGATGCACTGGATGGCGTTGATCACGGCATGTCCGTCACGGATACGGATAGCTTCCGTAGGGCAACGCCTCAAACAATGGGTGCAGCCCTTGCATTTATCCAGATCCAGTGAAACGGAGTGCCTGTAGTCCATGCTTTCCTCTTTCTTAGCGATTACCTGTTCTCAAATCCGAGTTCGATGGTCGTCCCCTGGCCCACAACGCTGTCGATGCCGAAGGTATCGGAGTATCGTTTCATGTTGGGCAAGCCCATGCCGGCGCCGAATCCCAAGGCGCGGATGTTGTCCGGCGCAGTGGAGTATCCTTCCTGCATGGCCTGTTCCACATCCTTGATGCCGGGGCCGGTGTCCTTCAATACGATCCGAATGGTCTTGTCGTCCACATAGATATCGGCGTCGCCGCCGTTGGCGTGGATGACCATGTTGATCTCGCCCTCGTACATGGCGATGGAGACCCGCCGGATGGTTTCGGGAGAGCAGCCCAGCTGCCGAAGAAGGCGCTTCACCTTGACGGAGGCTTCTCCTGCGGAGGTGAAGTTCCCGCCGTCTACGTCGTAATGCACATGCAACGGTTCTGCGCTCATGGGATCACCTGTGCAGGCCCGCTTCGTACAGCCTCCCGCTCGCCTCATACATGGTGAGGGCGGTGGCCAAAACGGCGATATGGCTCAATTTCGCGAGCGCAACCACTTCCTCCGCAGGCTCCTTGCCCCGGACGAAAAGGATACAGCTCATATCCAGCATCAGTGCGGTACGCACGGCCTGGGGGTTGTTGAGTCCCGTGAGGAGGAGCGCCTGATCCTGCGCGTAGGCAAGGACGTCGCTCATCATGTCGCTGCTGAACGCGGAATCGATATCCTCGTCCAGCATCTCCTCTCCCGTATATACCTTTGCACCGACCAAGCGGGCGACTTCTTCTAATCTCATAGGAGTGTTACTCTGCGCGTACCTTATCGATGATGCCCTTCACATCGGCGGGGACCAGACGGCCGTACACCTGATCGTCGATCATCATGACCGGGGCAAGGCCGCAGCAACCCAGGCAGCGTGCCGCTTCCAGGGTGAACATGCCGTCGGGCGTGGTATGACCGGAGGTTACGCCCAGGAGCTTCACCAGCTCATCCAGGATATCCTGGGAGCCTTTCACGTAGCATGCGGTACCAAGGCATACACGGATAAGATGCTTTCCCTTGGGCTCCAGGCTGAACCAGGCATAGAAGGTGGAAACACCATAGACCTGTTCGAGGGAGCAGCCCAGCCCCTCGGCGATCATCGTCTGCACCTCTATGGGCAGATACCCATAGATATCCTGCGCTTGCTGCATCACGGGCATCAGTGCGCCGGGCTTACCCTTGTGATCCGCAATGACCTTTTCGAGCGCAGCTTTCTGCTCGGCCGTGCCAGTGAATGGGATCGTGGTTTTCGTACTAGTCATACACATCCTCCTTTTAGTATTGATTCGGAATTTCCTACAACAGAAACAACAGCCTTGTGTGAAAAGGCATACTGTTACGTTCGTATTCTACCACACATAATTTGTCTTGCCAATAGATTAGCATTTGCTAACTGACGTATTTGAATGGGAAATTCTACACGGATTTCAAAATAAAATATGAAAATGGACGGATTTGGGTCTTTAAAAATGTCAAAAGGTGGAGTATACTAATGTAGAACTATTATATGCAAGAGAGGATGGTTGTTTATGGCGAAACGCAAAAAGCTGATCATCACCCGCGAGGGCTATCTGTTTTTAGCAGCTGTCGGAGTTTTGCTGCTGGCGCTTATCATCATCGCCGTCGCCACGAAAGGATTTGGCGCCTGCAATACAGAAAAGGAAACGGAGAGCAATATCCCCGCTGCTTCCGATTACCATCCCGCTCCGACGGCTACGCCCACGCCCACGCCCGAGGAACAGGAACCCTCGAACGTAGAGACCCCTGCCCCCGATACGCCGGACCCGGGCGCGACCAGTTCGCCTGCCCCTACCGTTCCTCTTACTGACGATCCCAACGCCCTTACGGAGCCCACGGCAGAGATGATCGCCGGTGCAGCGGAAGGTAAGCTGACAAAGAGCGGTGTGAATATGCGGCAAGGCCCCAGCACCAACACCACCATCATTGCCACGGGCTTAAAGAGCGGCACCAAGCTGACCGTGTACGCTGAGGACGGCGAATTCTATTTCCTGCAGGTGGTCGAAACAAAGAAATACGGCTACATCGCTAAGAAATTTGTGAAGCTTCTCTCTGCCTTGGGCGAGACCTCAACCGGCAGCGACCAGCCGGAAGGGACCGTGCGCGGCACCATCTCCTCCAGTAACCTGGCTCTGCGCGAGGGGCCCGGCGTGACCAACAAATCCCTGGGGCAGTACTATGAAGGAAAGTTGGTCTACATCTACCATCAGGAAGGAGACTATTACTACGTGCTGGTGGCGGGGACCGACGTGAAGGGCTATATGTCTGCCCAGTTCATCAAGGTGGAGGAGGGCAAGACCGTGCCCAAGAAGGACTCCTGATTCGGCTTGTTCAAATGCAACAGACCCCCTTGCGTGCAAGGAGGTCTGTTTTTTACTCTTCCTCTTCCCCGTCCCGAGGTGCCGGAACGTTCTTCTCCGTAACGGGGCCTTCGAACAGGGGATGATCGTATCGGAGCCGCATCCGGTCCCACAGACCGTATTTCTCCGTGTTGGCTATGGCATGAATCATCTTCTCCTCCACGTCCGGAACGATGGTGGACAGATACTTTATCAGCTCCTTCGCCTCCTCCCGCTTCGTATGCCCGGCCGCGGGGCAGTTAGCCTTCTGGACGGGCAACGCTCGCTGACGGGCCACAGACAGGGCGTATTTTTCCGGCAGGAACACCAGCGGACGAATGACGGTAACGTCGGATCGGGAAAGATAGGTCACCGGCGCGAAGGTGTTCACCCGTCCCTCGTACAACAGGCTCATGAAGAACGTCTCGATCACGTCCTCCCGGTTGTGTCCCAAGGCCACCTTGTTGCATCCCCTATCCCTGGCGGCGTTGTTGAGAGCACCTCGTCGAAGCTTGGCACACAGGGCGCAGGGGCTCTTTTCCTGGCGGATATTGAAGACCACGTCCCCGATATCGGTCTTTATAAGGGAATAGTCCATGCCGATGCGTTCTGCGAAGTCGGCAACAGCCGACCAGTCCTGTTCGACGATGCCCAGATCCAGGCTGACAGCGCATACATCGAATTCAGTTCTGGAAAAGCGTTGATACAGCTTCAGCGCCTCCATCAGCAGCAGGGAATCCTTGCCCCCTGAAACACCGATACACACTTTATCGCCGTTCTCGAACAGATGATACCGCTCGTCCGCCCGTCGAATGCTGCCCAATACCCGTTTCATATTGTTCGTCCTTCTTTTCGATTTTTAAAGTATACACGCTTAGAATACGGCTGTAAAGGAAAACTGCAGGTTGTTATCAATTTGTCAATTTTTCTCTTATCCCTGCATTTTTCTGCGAAGCATGGTATACTATGAAATCGAACGATGAGGAAAGGAGGCAACGGCATGAAGGTGTTTATCGCCGCATCGCGAAAGCACGGACCGATCCTTATTTTGTGCCTTCTGCTGGCTATTTTGGCCGCTTGCGCTGCCTTCCTGATCCGATGGCAGCGTTTGAAAGCAGCATCCGCTGCCTCCACGCCGGTCTCTGTTCAAGCTGTCCAGAAGAGGTCATACGTCTCGAAGTTCACGCAGACGCCTGTTCCCACCCTGCCTTCCCCGTATCTCTGCACCCCCGCCCCCACCGCCGTGCCTGCGGCTGAATCCTCGCCCGCTCCTACCCCTGCCGGATTGCTTGGTGGCAAATACGCCTGGCGGTTTTCGGCGGAGGAGGTACTGACCGATCACTCTTATTCCGACCCGTCCATCTCGATCTCCTGGGATGCGTATCGGGATGAAATCAATTACGATAGACCGGTGACTTTCTATATAGCCGACGTGCTCGTTCAGAATGTGTCTTCCCTTTCTACCGCCTTCGCCAACGGTCAATACACACAAGGCGGAGTCAGAGCCATGGAATCCATCGCGAAGAACAGCAACTGTATCGTGGCCATCTCCGGTGATTTTGCGCGCTGGCACGAGAACGGTCTCATCGTCCGGAACGGCGAAGTGTTTCGCAATCAGCGGTTCACCTCGGATCTGTGCGTGCTGTACGCGGACGGGTCCATGGAAACGTATGAACCCGGGACCATTTCCAATCAGGATATCCTGGATAAGGGGCCCTGGCAAAGCTGGCATTTCGGACCGGAGCTGCTGAATCACGAAGGACGTCCGAAAACCAGGTTCAACACAGCCGTGTGGGGCCGCAATCCCCGTTCCGTCATCGGTTACTATGAGCCGGGGCATTACTGCCTCGTTGTGGTGGACGGACGGCAGGGCAACTATTCCGGCGGTCTGAACATGCAGGAACTGAGTGAACTGATGTGCGTGCTTGGCTGTGTTCGCGCCTACAATTTGGACGGCGGCGCCACCGCTCACATGACCTGGGGCAGCAAAGTCATCAACTCACCCAGCAAGGACCGCAAGGTCCATGACGTGATTTGCGTCTGCTTCCCTTCAAGAGGATAATAAATATCCGAAACAGTCTTTTATGGAGGCACATCTATGGTATTAGCCATTTTGATCCTTTCCGCCCTCTCCCTGATCGCCCTCGTGATCCTGATCATCCTGTCGCTGCAGCAGCAGACGGCTGATCGATATGAGGACATATTGGACAAGCTCTCCGATCAGCGGCGAGAGCTGAACGATGCGGTCCATTCTGCCCTCGGCGGCTTCGGTCAGCTCATGGACAATGGGCAGCGCAGCTTTGCCCGGCAGCAAAACGACAACCAGCGAAGCTTCCAGCAAAGCGTGGAGCTCCGGCTTGACGCCTTTGAGAAGGCCAATATGGAACGATTGGGTTCCTTTGAAAAGACCAACTCGGAACGGCTGGACGGCATTCGCACCACCATGGAAAAACGCCTGTCCTCTCTGCAGGAAGACAACAATAAGCGTCTGGATCAGATGCAGCAGGTGGTGGACGAAAAGCTCCAATCCACCCTGGAGAACCGGATCAGCAAAAGCTTTGAGATGGTCAGCAAGCAGCTGGAGGCCGTCTATAAAGGATTGGGCGAAATGCAGCAGGTGGCGGCGGGCGTTTCCGATTTGAAGAAGGTTCTTTCCAATGTGAAGACCAGAGGCATTTTAGGCGAGATACAGCTGGGCGCTATTTTGGAGGAGATCCTGTCTCCGGAGCAATACGATACCAACGTCGCCACTCGTCCCGGAAGCGACGACAGAGTGGAATACGCCATAAAGCTCCCCGGTTCCGGCGACGCTCCCGTATACCTGCCCATCGACGCCAAGTTCCCCGGCGACACCTATGCCGCTCTGATGGACGCCTACGATGCAGGCGATTCCGGTGCTATCGCCGCCGCAGCAGCAGCTCTCACCACCCGACTCAAACAAGAGGCAAAGGATGTATCTTCCAAGTACATCGCACCCCCTGCCACCACGGACTTTGCCATCCTCTTCCTGCCCTTCGAAGGGCTCTATGCGGAGGCGGTGAACCGTGGCATGGTGGAGGAATTGCAAAAGCGCTACAAGGTGAACCTGGCCGGGCCCTCCACCATGGCCGCGCTCCTGAACAGCCTGCAGATGGGCTTTCGTACCCTGGCCATCGAAAAGCGATCCAGCGAAGTTTGGGAGATCCTGCGCTCTGTTCGCACCGAGTTTGACAAGTTCGGCGACGTGCTGGAAGCTTCCCAAAAGCATTTGCAGCAGGTGTCCGGCGATCTCGATCAGCTGGTGGGGGTGCGGACACGGCAGATACAAAACAAGCTCAAAAACGTGGAAAAACTGGAGGACAGCCAATAAGGCCGTCCTCTTTGGTCAGTCGCGCAATCATGCCCAGGGCATCCTTATGGTGAACGATTCGCTCTTTTCGTCCATCTCATAGCGCTTTTCTTTGTGGGTTGGATCGTCCAGCCAGTCATAATCGTCAAGATAAGGGGAATAGTTCACACAGCGGATCTCATGGTTCTCCTCGTCGAACTGCATTAGACGCAGATAGCCGCCGCCGCCCTCCTTCCCCGCCGCCTGATAGTTCATCATGATCTCATAGACTGTGCGCTCCTTCACCCCGTCCCCGTCATCGTCGAAGGCGTCCTCCAGCGTGTAAAGCCCATACCGATGACCGCACAGGACCATATACACGTTGGGGCACTTAGCCACCACCTGTTCCCGCAGCTGTTCGCCAGCTTCCGAAAGAGTGCCCTCGGTGGTAATGAAATCATGGAGGCACAGAATGCCTATCCGATCGGGGTGCTTTTGAAAGCTTTGCACCATGAACTGAACGGCTTTCTTATCGGGGGCATGGCTCATGTAAACGAAGATATAGTTGCGCCCGCAGACGGTGACCAGATCGTAGTGGCCACGGTTGTTTTCAAAGCTCTCGCCATAACACGCCTGATGGTTGTACTGATTCTCGCCGAAGTATTTCCAATAGTTCGCATAACCGCCCTTGGCAGGGTCCATATCATGGTTGCCGGCCAGGACGCCGTTGGGTATTTCGTTCAGCAGATCCTGAGCCGCACGGGCGACCTTCCAATTCTCTTCATTGTTGTTGACATGGACCAGGTCCCCCGTATGCACCACGTATACCAGCTTCATCGTCTCCGCCTTGTCCCGCAAAAAACGGGTCATGACCGGATAGATGTCGGGGATACCGTTGGTCTGATAGTTGGCGTAATGCTGGGTGTCGGACAACCAGGCCACGGTCTCTATCCCTTCCGCCACCGCGTATCGCTCCGTGGCAGGCGTTTCTGTGGGGACGGCAGTCGGCTCAGGTGTGGTCGGCTCCGTTGCTTCGGGAACGAACAGGTTTTCGTTTGAGGGATATGGCCATGGCGTGTCCTGGGTTGCTGCAGGCGCCGGGGATACGGCGGTGATCTCGATGCGCACGTTTTCAGGCGTAGCAGAAGCCGAACCCGTATCCTTGGCTTTCCCCCGGCATCCTAAAAGGATCAGAAGGGACGCTATACAGATGAGCGATACTTTTTTCATGGAAACATGATACCACATGCACCTGGTTTTTCCAATCCCCGTTCACGGGATGTTAACAGAGAAAATGCGTTTGTGTTGCAGTTTGCACAAACTCACGCCGTATTTGTCCTCTATACTGAAGCCATCCCGAGAGGAAAGGAGGAATGCTCACCGCATACATACGGCCATGCATGTATCGATTGGGCTCCTGCCTTGCCCCCGGTAAGTACGTACTGCCGGAAAACAGGCAGCCTACCAGTTCCCCGCCAACCTCCCAGCCCATGCGGAGCAGCAGGCGGCCATCATAGCGAACGCGCCGGTTCTCCCTCCTTGCTTTCCGGCGCGTTCTTTGGTATGATTCTCACATGAAATTGTATCTTCTCTCCTGCCGAAACATACAAGAGTATACTCAACGCATCCTCCCCCTGCTCCCCGAGCAGCGGCGGCTCGCTTATGATCGTTCCCGTTCCGGACTCACCCTTGGTGCTGGACTGCTGCTGTCCCGGCTTCTCGGTGTTCATACGAACGAAGATTTATCTTTTGGGCCATATGGGAAGCCATCTCTTTCGGCAGGAAAGGCTGAATTCAGTCTTTCACACAGCTATGAACACGTTCTTTTAGGTGTGAGCGATAAGCCGATCGGCGTGGATATGGAGCGAAAGGATCGGCGGATCCATGAAGCTGTCCGACAGCGGATGTGTCTGCCCCAGGAAAAAGAGCTTGATCCTTTGCAGATCTTCACCCGGAAGGAATGCGCCATGAAGCTGACCGGGCTTGGATTCAGTCTGCCGCTGCAAGAGATAGACACGACGATCGATTTTCGCTGGCAGGACAAATCGTACCGTTTTTATACGACAGAAGCAGAAGGGTATCTGATCTCTCTGCTGTCTGCCGATACGATACTGCCTGAGATTCAGCTGTTGACGGTGCAGGAATTGCTGTAGCTCCTCTCGACGAATCGCTTCATCCGTGCCGCCGCTTCCATAAGGATCGAGACGTCCTTGGTATACGCCAACCGTACATAGCCCGGACAGCAAAAAGCCCTCCCGGGGGTAAGGGCTACGCCCTCCTGGTCCAGCAATTTCTGACAGAACCGTATATCGTCGTCCAGTTGCGACACGTTCAGCCACAGATAAAACGCTCCGCGGCTCTTCTTCACCGTCCATACGTCGATTTTGGATAAGGCATCATACAATTTGTCTCGCCGATCACGGAATACGGTTTTCATGGCATCCACATAGCTGCCGTCCATAGCCAGCACCGCCAGCGCCGCCTGTTCCGAAAGGGAGCAGGGACAGCCCAGCGCGTGGCTCAAATAGGCACCCATAGCGCGGGCGACAGGGGCAGGCGCTACGGCATATCCCAAGCGCAGCCCCGCCATGGCATAGGTTTTGGAGGCAGAGTTGACCAGAATAAGACGTTCCCTCATTTCAGGATACTCATATAAGCTGATAAACCTGCTATCATAGACGAAATCGCTGTAAACCTCGTCGGCAATAAGGTAAAGATCGTGAGCCTTGCAAACCTGGATGATCCCCCTTAATGCTTCGTGATTGTAAACCGATCCGGTCGGATTGACCGGATTGTTCAGCAGCAGCGCTTTGGTTCTGTCCGTGATATGCCCCTCAATGGCTTCTTCCGACACGAGGAAATCAGCCATTGGATCGCCCGGCACCACGATAGGTGATCCGCCGGACAAGCGGACCATCTCCGGATAGCTGGTATAGCAAGGTGCAGGCAGGATCACTTCGTCCCCGGGACCGCAGATGCAGGCGATCGCAGCGTTCAGCAGAGGCTTAGCTCCGGCAGATATGAGCACCTCCCCCTCTTGCCATCCCATGCGTTCGCGCACCGCTTTCTTCAGGGCCTGGGACCCGGTGGCCGGTACATAGAAAGTCTTGTTCGCGTCCAACGCGCACCGTATGGCTTCCTTCCCCGTTTCGGGCATAGGCAAATCCACCTGGCCTGCGGTCAGGTTTATGACGTCCTTACCGGCCGCAGCCAGCTCCCGCGCCTGCTGATCCAGGCCCATGGTCATGGAGGGCTGTATCTGTCTGTACATCGACTTCATCGCTTTTTCTCCCATCTGTCGATCAGCAAATTGGCGGTCACGTCCCCGGCCACGTTCAAAGAAGTATACGCCATGTCCAACAAGCGGTATATGCCCGCGTACATGCCCAGGAACAGCTCCACATGCTCTACCCCCAGCATGCTAAGATAGGTGGCACCCAACACGATCCCGCCGCCCGGGATGCCCGGAGCGCCCATGTTCAGCAGGAGGGAAAACAGGAGCATAATAAACAGCGTCGCCGCGGAGACCGGCTGTCCCGTCATCTGCATGACGAACAGCCCCAACAAACTGAATGACACCGCCCCGCCGCACATATGTACGGTACATCCAAGAGGCGCTACGACGCCGGTGATTTCGTCCGATACGCCGAACTCCTCCCGACAGGTCCGCATGGTCTCCGGCAAGGTGGCCGCGGAGGAACATGTGGAGAGGGCCGTCAAAAACAAACGTCCTGTCCTGGCGAAATATTGTCTCGGCTTCACTTTGCAAAAAAGCCACAGAGGCAGGATCATGACCGCCGCCAGCGCCAATACACATCCGCCGTATGCCCAGGCCACATAGGCCCCAGAAGTCTTCAGCGCATCAAATCCGAAGGTTCCCGTACAGGTCGCCATCAGGGAAAGAACACCCAGAGGCGTCGTCACCATAACGTAGGACAGGAGCCTCAGGAAGAATCGTTCCAGCGCCGCGGTCCCCTTCCGTATCTTATCCAGTTTAAAAAGGCCAATCAGCCACCCCGCCGCAAAAGCGACAAGGAGGGATGGAAAATACAGAGAATTGACGCTGATCTTTTCCGGGGCGAAGATATTTTTGAATATACCGCCGAAAGAGATGGACGCTCTCTCCCCTTGCCAGGCGGTCTGCCCCAGCTGAAGGAAGCCCCGACCGGGAGAAAAAACGGAATAGAGTACGGCGCAGAGCAGGAACGTCACGGAGAACAGCGCTACGAACAGAACGAGAGCCCGAACCAGGACGCCAGCCGCGTTCCTGCCGCCCTTCCCGGCAGCGGAAAAGACGGAGAGGATCAGCGCCGGCAGGGCCAAATATTTCAACGCCGTGACGTATGCGGTTCCGATGAACGCGATCTTCTGTGCCCAATCAGGGCGAATCAGGCCCAACACAGCTCCGATAACAAAGCAGAGCAGCGTGGTCCATGAAACGATTCGATCCCTGACCTTCATCCTTTCGACCCCCGGGAGAAGCTTTTATTGTATTGTACTCCCGAAAGCGCATTCGTTCAAGTCAAATATACTTTTTCAACCGTTCCAGCGCACCCTTCTCCAATCTGGATACCTGTGCTTGGGAGATACCGATCTCCCGGCTCACCTCCATCTGCGTCTTCATCTGAAAGTATCTCAGCTTCACGATCCTCTGTTCCCGCTCGTTAAGATGACGGATCCCCTCCTCCAGGGCGATGCTGTCCAGCCACTTCCCCTCTCCCGATGTATCGTCCCGTATCTGGTCGATCACGTACAGGGCGTCTCCATCTTCATGGAACACGGGCTCGAACAGGGACACCGGATCTACCACCGCGTCCAAAGCATACACCACCTCTGCCTCGGACAGATTCAGCTCCTTGGCGATCTCCCCTACCGTGGGTTCCCGATTCAGATCGTCGGTCAGCCGTTTCTTCACCTGCATAGCCTTTCCGGCCATGTCCCGCAGAGATCGGGACACTCTAAGGGCCGTATAATCCCGCAAAAACCGTCGGATCTCCCCGACGATCATGGGGACCGCATAGGTAGAAAAGCGGACGTTTTGCGCTATGTCGAAATTGTCTATGGCCTTCATCAGGCCGATACATCCTACCTGGAACAGGTCGTCCGCTTGCTCCGAACGATTGGAAAACCGCTGGATCACCGAAAGCACCAGCCGAAGATTTCCCGTCACCAGCTTTTCCCGAGCCGCTGTACTCCCTGCCTTTGCCTGTTCCAACAACCGGCGCATCTCACCTTGGTTCAGCGTTGGCAGTGTGGACGTGTCCACGCCGCAGATCACTACTTTATTCAATCACGATCCCTCTCTTCCTGCGTATACCCCCCTGCACAGGATGGCCCGAAACGGGCCTGTTCAATCACGCAGTTGCATGAAGAGGGAAATCTGTGCTATACTCTGTGACGATGAATCACGAAAAGGAAGAAAGGCGTCGAAAGCGCATATTATACGAATCCATCCGAACGGCTGTCAGCACGCTGTTGCTGCTGGCGATCAGTCTGCTTACATTCGCCTGGTTCCATCACGCCCGGCCAAAGGAACGCTTGAGCGCCGGATTGCTTACCGCCACGCCCACGCCCGTCCTGTCTCAAGCTATGAACAAGCCGGATGCAACGCCTACGCCTTTTGTTGAAGCGAACGAGCCTCCTTCGACGCCGGAGCCTACGCCGGTATACGTTCCCTGGATAGAGAAATATGCCGATCAGTTCACTGAATCGATCCTATCCGACGAGCAGGGCTATTCCAGTCCGGATCTGGCAGTCCATATCACCAAAGTACAGTACGGCAAGGCAAAGACGGCCATGTACTATCTGGCCGATATCTATCTTACAGACGTGTTTCAATTCGAAACCGTCCTGGCCAAGGACCGTTTCGGCAGCGGACTCCGGGAAAGCGTGAAGGATATGGCCAATCGCGGCGGTGCGCTCGTGGCCATTACCGGGGACACCTACGGCAACCAGGACGCCGGCATCGTGATCCGAAACGGCATCGTCCATCGTCAGGAAAAGAGCACCTTCGATATATGCGTCCTCTATTACGATGGGACCATGCGCACTTTCTCCCCCGACGATTTCTCTTGCCGACGGCGCCTATCAGGCCTGGAGCTTCGGCCCGCTGCTGCTGGACGAGCAGGGACAGCCTATCCCGGACGAAAAGCTGAACACCAGCAAGAATATCCGCCGCGCCAACCCCCGAGCTGGTATCGGGTATTTTGAGCCGGGTCATTACTGCTTCGTGGTGGTGGATGGCCGGACCGACGACGCTTCCGGGCTCACGTTGGAGCAGTTCTCCCAGCTGTTCGCGGACCTTGGTTGCAAAGCTGCCTACAATCTGGACGGCGGCCGGTCCGCAGAAATGTACTACAACGGCAGTGTGCTCAACGACCCCTATAAAGGCGGCCGTTCTGTCAGCGACTGTCTGATCATTCGAGAAACTTTCGGAAAGGAGCCGTAAATGCGTCTGTTCGTAAAGGTTTTACAAGCCGTTCTCATCGTGCTTGCCATCATGATGATGGTCTTCCTGGTGCTGGACGGATTCAATCCCACCATGAACTTCCTGCGCAACGACATCACCAAAGGATTGTTGTGGGCATTCTCTATTCTCGCACTTGCGGACGGGCTGCTCATCATGGCTTCCGTCATCAACGGCCGCTTCCGCACGGGCAAGAAAAAGCATAAACACGCTGCCCACGGCGAAGAATAACTCCTATGGTCTCCCTCCTGTTTTCAATCCTCATGGGCGCCGTCATCGGCTTTGGGACAAACGCCTTAGCGGTGGAGATGCTCTTTCGTCCCTATACGCCTAAATATATTGGAAAACGAAGGCTGCCTTTCACGCCCGGCCTTATCCCCAAGGAACAGGGCCGCATCGCGGACAGCCTGGGAGATCTGATCGAAAAGGAGCTGTTTTCTCCCGAGATCGTCTCTGACGCGCTGGAAACACCGGAAGCAAAAGGAGCCATAGGGACATGGCTCGATCAGCTTTTCGATTCTGCCTCTGCCACACAGAAAACGCCCCGCGAACTGTTAATCCAGGTCTTCGGTGAGGAGATATACATACAAAAAAGAGAAGAGCTTTCCGCCCTCCTCTGCAATTATATCGTCAAAAAGGCAACCCAGGCAAAGCTGGGGGAATCCTTTGCCCGCCAGCTCTCTCACCGAACCGATGAAAAGCTTCCCTTTTTGCGCAGCGGCAGCCTGGAAGACGTGTATGTGAACACTCTGGGCAAACTCATCGACCGGGAACTGGAGAGAAGTATGCCTGAGATCATACAGCAGTACGTATACCGGGAGGCCGGTTCTTTCCTGGGGACGCCTCTTTCCGTTACCCTGAAAAATCACGAACGGGAATTGCCTAAGCTGAAGGAAAGCATCTTGGGACTGATTCATGCTTCCATTACGGGAGCGCTGCCCCAGCTGCTGAGCTCTGGCGAGGTCAAACGGCTTGTGGTCAATCGCATCAATTTCCTCCGGCCAAAGGAGCTCAACGATATGCTCAGAGCGCTTATGAAAAAGGAGCTCGCCGCCATCGAATGGCTGGGCGCGCTCCTGGGAGGCGTATTGGGTGCCGTCACCTATTTTGTCAACACCCTTTTCTGATCTCTTTATTCTGTCAAATCCACAACATGCTGCAAAAGCACTGCCGTGGTCAGGGCGCCTACGCCGCCCTTGAAGGGGCAAAGGTTCTCCACCACGGCCGCTGCCTCTTCCTCTGCGGCGTCGCCGCCCACATTGATGAGAGTCTGTCCCGGGCGCACGCAGTCCTTCGTTACAAGGCCCTCCCTACCGGTGGCGCAAACAAGTATATCCGCCTGTCGGCAGATCTCCGGCAGGTTTTCCGTTTTGCTGTGGCACAATGTCACGGTGGCGTTTCGATCGAGGAGGAGCATGCCAAGCGGCCGCCCCACGGTCAGAGACCGGCCAAGAATCACCGCGTGTTTGCCCGAAACGGGTATGCCATAATAGTCCAGCAGCCGCACGCAGGCTTCCGCCGTGCAGGGAGTGGTGCGGGGATAGGTCTTGAAGCCGCCTTTATACAGGGTGGAAAAGCTGTCCTTACCCGTTCCGTCCACGTCCAGCTCGTCCGGTATCCGAATAGGCGATTTGGTTTTGCTGAGCACGATCATCCCGCCTAAAAGCTCTGACGGCAATTCTGTACCTTCGGACAGGGGCCGGGCATAGACCGGGATGCCATGTGCCTCTCCCGCCCGCTGGATGCTCCTCAAATACCACCCCGCCGGCTTGTCCTCGGGATCATAGAGTACGAACAAGCCAGGAACGGCCGCTGCCGACTTGACCCGTTCGTCTATACCGACATAGAGCTGTTCCGCAGGCTGTTTTCCGGTGAGCAGCATCAGGCTTCCTCCTCCAGCAGACATACCTCCTTGAAATAGGGCAACTCCTCGATCATATGACAGAAGTCATGCCACTCAGTGAGCTTATGATCCTTCCGGGACCAGTACATATGGAGCAGGACCTCGTAATTGAGCTGTACCGTGGCCCGCATGCAGTAGCCCTCGGGCAGCAGTTCGATGAGCGCACGCCAGTACTTCTTTTCCTTGGTGGCATTGAAATCGAGGCGCAGCTGCTCACAGGCGGCGATGACTGCGTTCAAAGCGTCCTGCGCATAGGGGATCTCGTCGATTCCGTCATGAGCGAAATCCGCCGCGGTGAAGGTCTTGGAGTGAATCTTGTGCATCTTGGAGCAGGAATTGCGGACTGTGCCCACCTTGTAGGTATCGAACTCGAACCACCAAGGCTGCATGGCCGTGATGTCCATGCTGACGTTGATCATCCTCAGATACTTTCTGTGATCGCTGCCGGCCTTCCTGAGCCGCTTCATCAAATCGAGATCGTTGGGACCGATCTGGGCGATCTCCTCCCCGTTCTCGTAGGTGATGGTGCTGTCGCTCTTTTTCCAGCTGTTCAACGGATTGCGCATACCTCTGAGGGCGGCAGCGAAGCCGGAGACGCAAATATTCTCGATCTTGATCATTCTGTGTTCCCCCTCCTATATCGTAAACTTTTACAGCAATTTGCTCCGAAGCGTCTCTGCTGACAGGGGCGAAAGCAGCCCCAGCGGCACGTCGAACGCGGTAAAGCAGCCGGTCTTTCCCTGCTCATGGAGCCGGCAGCAGGCTCGGCCGAAAGCGGCCATGATGGCGCCGGTGAACATGGGATTGGAGTCCAGCTCCAACTTGAATTCCATGAGTGACGAATACTGTCGCTCCGTGCCCAGCTTGCCGCTGCGGATCACGAAGCCGCCGTGCGGCATGGCCGCATGCTCCGCCGCCATCTCCTCTGCCGAGATGAAATGCACCGTAGTGTCGTATGCATCGAAATAGTTTGGCATGGTGATGATCTCCTGGGCCACCCGCTGGGGATCGGCCCCTTCCTTCAGCACCACGTACACCTCCCGGGTGTGTTTGTCCCGGGGGGTGAAACCGCTTTCGCCCTTTCGAACGGCGCTCACGGTCTTCTGCACAGGGATGGTATACTGTCGGGCGTCCGCCACGCCTTCCACGCGACGAACCGCATCGGAATGACCCTGGCTAACGCCGGGCCCCCAAAAGGTGTCCCCCGTGCCTTCCGGCAGGATGGAATTCCCTAAAAGGCGCATCATGGAGAACAGGCCCGGGTCCCAGCCGGTGCTGATGATCGCCGCAGTCCCTCCCGCTTTCGCCGCTGCGTCTACATTGGCAAAGTGCTCCGGGATGCGGGCGTGGGTGTCGAAGGTATCCACAACACAGTACCGTTGCGCCAGCTCCGGCGTCTGCACGGGCAAATCCGTGGCGCTGCCGCCGCACAGCAACAGCACGTCCGCCTCCGCTTTTTGTTCCATAAGAAAAGAGACGGGGAAAACCGGGGTGCCCTCCCGCAGCGGATGCACGGAATTCGGAGAGCGCCGGGTGAATATACCCGTTAAAATCATGTCTTCGCTCTGCAAAACGGCGGATTCAGCCCCCCGTCCCACATTGCCGTAGCCAACGATG
>Ga0310697_10000729_pt1 | contig 42234 bp, 33 predicted proteins | sample 172DNAGHGlowgp2_FD_203883 | JGI IMG/M metagenome (GOLD analysis project Ga0310697, IMG submission 203883) | Sheep rumen microbial communities from Palmerston North, Manawatu-Wanganui, New Zealand - 1728 DNA GHGlow gp2 (v2) (version 2) | ecosystem: Host-associated > Mammals > Digestive system >...
TTACCCGAACAGGTTCAAGGACATGAATCACTTCAAACAGGAGCTGGTGAAATACATCGACTATTACAACAATGAACGGATAAAAGCTCGATTAAACGGGATGAGTCCTGTTCAATATCGAATAAATCGGGCGAATATAACCTAATTTTTAAATGTCCAACTTTTTGGGGTCAGTTCACAAGCGGGGGCTCAGACGCCGCCCCCGCAACGCCCCGGCTTACTTCTTTGTTGATTTCTTCTTGGACGCAGAATTCGGCTTCTTTGATTTCTTTTTCGAGTCGGTGTTTCCCGAATTCTTTTGCATTTCAGCGTTTTTCGCCTTTTCGATTTTCTCGGTCATTGTCAGGTAAGCGATAAATTTATGTACCAAATCATACACCTCGGCAGTGCGTTCCGATTTGACGCCAGCTTCAAAAGCATCAAGGCAAAAATCAGTCAAGCAGTCCACTTCGGCCCTATGAAGCGTGTACTTCAAGTCTTCCGCCCAAAGAAGCCTGTCCCATGTTTCCTGGATATCCTTTTTTGTCATAACTGACCTCCGAAGTAAAAATTTAAAAGTTATTAAGAAATTTAATCTTCAAATACGAAAGGGTGTTTGCCGTAACAGTGAAATACAGCTTTATCATATCCCTTTAAGTCGTCAATAACGCTCTCTGACAGTTCCGATTTCTTGACAACGCCTGTTTTCAAAGCTTTGTCAACGGCATCCCATGACTCTTTACATTCGAAATCTGGTATCAAGTGAACCTCCTTGTGGCATTCACTTTGAATATATATTCACTTAGTTGTCAAAAATTGTCTTTTGCTTGAAAATTTTGACTTAGTGATTTTTTTCCCTAAAATAAAGAGATTGTTACGCTTTTTTGTCTAATTCTTGCATCAACTTGTGCGTCTCGATGAGAATGGCGATGATTTTGCGGTAATGCGAGATGTCGTCGAAGGTAAGGGTGCGGTTCTTGCGGTCTTTGAGCCACTTTTGGGCGGGTTGGTAGCCGCCGATGTAGAAGTTCCAGGCTAGTTCAGGAACATTCGCAAAATACTGCGTCTTGTTGATGTATACCTTTTCCTTTTCAAAACGAATCTCGCTTACAGTATTGTCGCCTTCGATGTCGAAGGAGGTTGCCTGCGGAGGAATTTCTTCCATTAGGTGCAATTTGCGGAGCTTGTTGCCGATGGAGGCAATGCGTTCGAATTCTTTCTTGTTTTCGGGATAAGGAATTCGCGGAAAATCAATTTTAAGGAATTCCTTATATTTTTCACGATAGGACGGTGTATGGAGAACGCCATAGATGTAATCAAAGACTTGTTCTGGAGTTGTTTCAAGTTTAGTGCACTTGTCTATTTTACGCCAGATTTTTTCGTCCAGGTTGGGCTTGCGTGTTTCGCCGAGTTTTTCTTCACCATCTGTTGGGTAAAGATAGAGAGGGAAGACGTTCATTGAATTTGATATGGTGTCCAAAACATGTCTTTCCGTCAATGTATTAGACGCTATATAATACAATGTGCATATTTGCCTATTTTTTGAAGATGCAACTAATGCAAAATTTTCTTTTAATAAATGCTTAGAGACTTCATTAAACGGATAACCCATAAAACCACGACATTTGCCGGTGTACAAGGTATATCGGAAATCAAATGGTCTATACAATATTTTACTTAACAATGGGGAGTTATTTTTTAAGTCATCTATTGCAAGATGTAGTTGCCAATCACGACTATCTTTAATATTGTGATATTTTGCTCGTAACGACTCTATTGGCATGTCGCAAAAATCTTTTTTTACCACATCAATTTCGGAAGAAGTCGTTTTTATCGTTAATGTGTCACGACGTGTTTCAATCCCAGTACTACCAATTTTCATCAACTCATTAATCTTAAATCCATTCTCATATTCCTCTTGTACCGAGAAATCTTTAGGAACGAAGAAATACTGTGGCACTTGCGGAGAGAGTTCTTTCCAAGGAATATCGCTGAATGAGGTCTTGGCAAGAAAATCGTATTTTTCAAAACGTTTCCCAAAGAGTTCGTAATGATATACTCTGGCTAGAGATTGCTTCCCCTCTGCGAGGGTCGCAATGACACTTTGGGTTTTATCGTCATCACTAGAACGATGTCCTTTTTTCACAAAAATGCTAATACTTACACCCTGCATAATGTCAAAGACATTCTCGTCTTTGTCGCCATCAAATGCAGTTTCCTTTTTACGAGTGTCGCCATGCAAATCAAGAATGTAGATTTCATCAAAAGTTTCCATCAATGCTTTTCGCATTTGTCGATGGATGATTCCATCTATGAAACTATTGTTTGAAATATACGCGAGAATTCCTTCGCCATTCTTTTCTACATAGTAGTGGCCTAATCGAATGAATTTAATGTAATCATCCGAAAGCGGCTGGATATTTTTCTCGTTTAAATTTTTCTTATAGGTTTCCGATAATTCCTGAATCCAAGCGCTTTTATTACTACTGCTCACGCTATACGGCGGGTTGCCAATCATCACCATTACGGGTGTATCGCGCTTGACAAGGTTTGCCTCGTTCGCTTCTTGCGCAAGCCATTGTGCAAACAATGTTCCCGTGTCGTGGTCACATTCTTCAAGGGAATTGGTAAGGAATATGCGGAGTCGTTTGTCTTGTCTTGCCTTGTAGCCTGTCTGCGCCAATACCATGTCCAATTTCAGGTGGGCAACGGCGTATGGAGCCATCATAAATTCAAAACCATTCAGGCGCGGCAGCAGATGTTCTTCCACATAGTTTTGCCAAGCGCCCTTCTGATTTTCCATACCGGAATATATCTTGCGGACAACTTCGGCAAGGAATGTTCCAGTTCCGGTCGCAGGGTCGAGAATTTGAACTTTGTGGTATTCCCGCGTTTCGTATCTCTTGTGGTCTTTGGTTCGATTGTCCGTATATAGGTTCGACGTTTGACGAATCGTTACCTTGCTCGTGTCGGCAAGACCATCACTCAAATTGAAGCGGGTTTTCAGAATTTCATCGACAGCATTCACGATAAAATGGACAACGGGTTCGGGCGTGTAGTAAACACCGCAAGCCTTTTTCTGCTTGGGGTCGTAATAGCGTAGAAAATCTTCGTAGAAGTGAATCATCGGATCGGCTTGACCCGTAGCCTTTCCAAAATTCTTCATGACCTTCGGCATGTCCGTCACCCGGAAAGTTTCTGCTAAGTCATCAACAATCCATGCGATGCTTGTATCTACATCAAAGGTTGCCACATTTTGGAAAACCTTGCGTAAGAATGGATTTGTCTTGGGAATGAGTGAGGCGGCTTCTTCTCGGCTGAACGTGTCGGGAGTATCGTCATGAAGCCTTGCCGCAAACATTCCATAGCAAATTGTCTGCGCATAAATATCGGCAAATTGCCGTTCCGTCAAATCGTGAATCAGCACCTTCTGGAAAGACTTCCATTGTCCCGCCAGTTCGCCCGTCTTTTCGCTATCGGTTTCGAGAGTTTTTTCAATCACTTTGGCAAGGAGGCGCGCCTTGGCCGCCATCATCTGCGCCAGCTTTGTAGAACTTGTAATCTTTTGCGGTGTTGATTCCGCAATGTGCGCCACCATTTCCAAAAACATCGGGACATTGGCGTCTATTAGCGCAATTTTATTCCCTTTGATTTCTGCGATGCGGATGTTTTGAGTCGGCATTCCGTTTTCATAAGGATGAAAATCAAGGTAATCCGTGAAAAGGATATGGTCTAGGGAGTTCTTGTAACGGTTGAACTGTTCCTTGTGCTGGCGGTTCCCATCCAGGTCGCTATCGCCGATGTCCTTTGCCTCTACGAACGCAACCGGAATCGATGTTGCTCCTTTCCCTTTCGCGATAATGTAGTCCGGCGCTCCGCACTGGATTCGGCTCGGTTCGTTGGTGATGGTGAATTTGGGGAGCAAGTCGCCAAGCAGTTTCGCGAGTGCAGGGCGGTAACTGTGTTCGGTCGCCTTGCCCGTAGAAAATTGCTTGGAAACCTCGTCGATGTACTGTGCGACGGCTTGAATCTTGCTCTTGTCCAAATCGGCCATGGCGGCTCCAGCGTTGCGAGAGCCGTTCCTTGTTTCGCCGCGATCTCCACAAATAAAAAAAGGCGTGGAATCGTAAGCACTTATCTTGTCTGCGGGCTACCACGCCCTTTTACCTAATAAGCACAAACGACCCACGCCCCGATTGGGACGTGAGCGTTCGTCTTATTCCCAGGTAAATTGAAAGTGGTAGTTTCAGACAAGAGAATAAGAGACGAATCTCAAAAATTCCGGTCGCTCCGAACCATTCGGTACGGGGCTATGTCAACTGCAATATAGATTATTGGAATGACAAAAAATGCGAAAAATCTTGCAGGACAGGAAAAAACGCTCATAATGCGACGAGTTCTTTAGCCAAAGGTGCTGTAAACCAGCTACTGACAATACGAAATTGGGTTATCGGTTGCTATCCACAGATTTGTGCGACATTGTCGCACAAATTGCAGGGAATAGACTTTTTTCCCGAAAAAAAGCTTTTGTTGGGAAAAATCAGGGGAACAATTTGCGAGACAGTGTCTCGCAAATTGCAAATGATTGACCTTTCTGAGTATTCAAAGCCGGGGTGTTACGGGCCGGCGCCTGAGGGCCCGTTAGAAGGGGTCGGCAAAGACTTTTGGCTTTGCCGAGGGGGAGGCGTCCCCCTTCAAAAAAAACTTAGAAACCTATTGACATTCACCCCTAGAAAGTTTATATTCATAGTGCTCAAAAGAGCAAAATGAAGCAAAAAAGCCCCGCTGTTTTACGCATGTCTGCGGGGAAGGGAGTAAAAGATGAATAAGCGTGTGTCGCCTATCGGCAAGGCTGACGGAACAACTTTTGAAAACCTTGCAGAACGAGTAAAAAACGTCCATAACGCGACTAGTTCTGTAGCCAAGGGTGCTGTAAACCAGCTGCTGACAATACGAAATTGGGCCATCGGCTGCTATATAGTCGAATATGAGCAAGAGGGGTGCGACCGAGCCAAGTACGGGGCTCGCCTTTTGCAGAATCTGGCGGATAAGTTGTCCATCAAGGGACTTGATCGCTCCATGCTTAGTGTTTGTCGGCTATTCTATATCAGATATCCACAGATTTGTGAGACGGCGTCTCACAAATTGGAAATGATTGATAGATCTAAGTATTCTATCAATACGGTGAGCATAAGGAATGTTGAAAAGAAACGCGAAGACGAGATTTGTGATTCAGTGAATCACAAATTCATGACGCCGCCAGAAATTCTGCTGACCCATTTGTCATTCACCCATATTAGGGAAATTCTTTCCATCGCCGATCCAATGGAACGCTTCTTTTACGAATTGGAATGCATCAAGGGCACATGGAGCGTGAGGGAACTTCGCCGACAAATTGACACGAAACTCTATTTCAGGAGCGGAATTAGCAAAAAGCCGGAATTGTTGCTGCAAAGGGTAGAAAAGGGCGGTGCTGATGCAGTTCTGTCGGTTAAGGATGCGTATACTCTCGACTTTTTAGACCTTGATGCCAAGGATGTATTCTCCGAAACAGAATTGGAGCAAGCAATCATGGATCATTTGCAGGAGTTCCTGTTGGAGATGGGCAAAGGGTTCTGCTTTGAGGCTCGGCAGAAACGCATCATCATAGACGACGAGTATTATTTTATCGATTTGGTGCTTTACAACCGTTTGCTGCACTGCAATGTGATTGTGGAGTTGAAGGTCGGTAAGTTCCGCATCGAACATGCGGCTCAATTGAATGCCTACATCTCGTATTTCAAGGATTGCGAGATGGTGGACGGGGACAATCCCCCGATCGGGATTTTGCTCTGTACGGAAAAGGGACCGAAAATGGTCCAGTACGTGTTAAATGGCATGGACGAGAAGCTGTTTGTCTCGACATACAAGCTTCAACTTCCCGACAAGCAACAATTAGAAAACTTCTTGATTAAAGAAGTAAAGGAGATGGTTTTGTTTTTAAAAGGAGCTAAAAATGGCGAAAAAAGAGAAAAATAGGGGACTTCAAGGTGATGCTCGATGCAGACCTGGCGGAGATTTACGGATATGAAACAAGATTTTAATACACGCAGGCATACCACAGCATTATGGCGATGCTGAAAAAGCGTGAATAGTGCCTTGGTTTCGGCTATTTTACTTTTTTCGGATAATACACCCCGTGTGCGGCCTTGCTCGGGACGCTACGGCCCTTGAGATCGGTGGCGCGGGTTTTGCCGAGGTTGCTCGCGGCCCTGCCTTTGTCGTGGGTTAAACTGCGCGCGCCCGCGATGGCGGTGGTTCCGCCGTTTTCGTCTAGCAGGCCTGCGATGACTTCGGCGTTTGCACTGAGGTTTGCCTTGTAGGGGATGGTCGCGTCTTTCAAAAGCTTGTCGCCGGTGATGGTGAGCTCGGGCGTTTCGCTGTCACCGATTGTGAGACCTGCGACGGTGTAGGTGGCCTCTTCGCCGGGGAGTAGGCCCTTGAGCGATGTCTTGCTGCGAACGCCCTTCACGGTCACGTAGGCGTTGTGGTAGAGCGGCGCGATGCCGATGTTTTTCACGCGGACAGCGGCAGACACCTTGTTGACTGCGTAGCCCGTGATTTCGAACTTGTAGCCCGCATAGGAACTGGCCTCGTACACGCGTTCCTTGGTGGCGTAACTGCCTTCGGGCGCGTCGTTGCCGATAACATAAGTCATGTGGTATTTGGCGGCGGCATCTTCCCAGGTGACGCCGTAGAGGCCTGCCGGATTCAGAAATTCGTGCTGGTCCTTGTCCTCGTAGTAGCTGATTTCACCGCCGGCGGGCGATGTCTTCCAGCGGTCCGTGCCGATGGATTGCCAGTTTTTCTCGTTGTCGCCGTCACCTTGCGAAATGTCGTGCTCCTTGTGCATGAAGGAGTCGTCGAACAGCCCGAATTTGAGCCCGAGCAAGGTCTTGTTGCCGGCGATGGGCGTGTATTTTTTATCGGCGGCGTCTATGGAAATGCTCCACGGGGTTTCTTTGAACAAACTATCTAGATGCGTCAGGAATTCGCTCTGGTAACCCTTGCCGGCGAAGTTCGTGTCCAGCTTGAGCGTCGTGCCGTAGATGTGGTATTCAGCCCAGTGCCCGAAACCCGCCTGTACGAATGCGATGCGCGGATCCTTGTCGTATTTTGTGGCGAAGTCGGTGTAGAACTGCTTGTAGAACCACTGGAGTTCCTTGTTGCTCCAGTCGGCGTAGTAGGTGGGGCCGTCGCCGCCCGGGTTTTCGGAATAGGTCTCGGTGTATGACTTGTTCGCCTTGATGTAGTTGGGGACTGCGGTGGCGCCCTTTACCTTCTCGGTGCAGCCCGATGCGTTCGTGATGGTTTCGCTTGGGTACTCGATGCGGAACCGCACGATGGCCTGGTGCCCGCGGCTCGCGATATCGTCGAGCATCTTTTCGAAACTGCTCCAGTCGTAGTTGATTTTGCCGTCAGTCTTGCCGGTCACTACGGCGCAGGGGAGGCAGTACGAGAACTCGAGCGAAATGGAACTCTGCAAATTCTTCTGCTCTTTCGCCTGGTCGGGCCAGAACACGATTCCCTTCATGGGCTCGAGCGATTCGATGCTCTTGTTGAGCGCGACGGAACGGTCGGCCGCGAAAGAGGCTGCGGTCAGGGAGGCTAGCGCGATTCCCGAGACAATCCATTTATTCATCTTATCCCTCCGACGTCTAGTAAAATGATTGGTCGCTTGTTGTGCCCGCGGTTACCGGATTGCAACTTTCCGAGGGCGTCTACCTGTTTGTGCGTGACGTTTGGTTGCCGCGGCGAACCCGTGCTAAGGACTTTGCGCGACGGAAGTGCGGTTGTTTGGTCTTCGTGGAGTACCACAGCGATGCTGTCGAGAATCGGGTTGCCCGTGCCTTCGATGTAGTCGTGCGAGACTTCCCAGACCATGATGCCTGCGTAGCCGTTATCCTTGACCCAGCGGCTCTTGACTGCTGAAGAATGTGGGTCCTCGAAGGTCACGTAGCCGGTCGAAGATACTCCGTAAGGTGACACGGAGACGCTGTCAAAAAAGAATTCCCATTCGGTGTTCGCGACGATGTCCTTGTACGGAACCTGCTTTGCCGTTCCCTTGGTAAAATCGGTGCCGGGGCCCGTTGCGCCCTTGAATTCAAAGCCGAACGAGGGAATGCCGAAGACCATCTTTTCGGTGGGGACTCCGCGATTTTTCCAGTAGTCGCGGGTTTGTTCCCACGACCATGTGGTGTAGCCTTCGTGCGGGTAGAGCGGCGAATCGAACATGGCCTTTTCGTCCCAGTCGCCGGTGATGTCATAGGTCATGAACCCGAACCAGTCGAGGTTTTTCACAAGGACTTCGGGTGTGAACCACTTGCCGTAATACTGCGAGCAGGGAAGTGCGGCGGAAAGCGTCTTGCCTTTAGGGAGTGCAGCGCGGAGCTCGGTAAGCAACTTGCTGTAGGCGATGGTGTCGGCTTCGGGCACAGGGTTGTATTCCCATTCCCAGTCCATGTCGAGGCCGTCCAGGTTGTGGTCGGCGACGAACTGCACGAGGTTCTCGATGAACTTGCCGCGAAGCGCGTCGTCTGATGCGACAGGCACGAAGTTTTCGCTTTGCCCGCCACCGCCGAGCGAGACGATGACTTTTGTTCCGACGGCGTGGGCGAGGGTGACCATGGAATCGAGGGCGCTCGGATCGTTTGCGGCATCTCCTTTGAGCGAACCATCCGTATTCGGCGTAATAAAGCTCCACAGCACGTGCGTCAACTTTTCGTACGGCACCTTGTCTACGGTGTAGGCGGGCTTGTGCCATTTTCCCCAGTCGGGGTAATAGCCGATGAATAGCGGTGCGGCGCTTGCGGTAGAAAAACCGGCGAAGGCGAATGCCAGGCCGGCTAGAAACTTTTTGCAGAGATTCTTGTTAGACATACCACACTCCTCCTCACCAATATATGTTTTTTTATGAAGAGGGGGCGTGCGATATCAGTGTTTTTTATTCCGGTTCTTTCAGGCAGTTGTTGATTTGCTTCTGGATGTAGGCCTTGTTGGAGTCAAGTTTGGCCTGATAGCGCGGGTTGGCTGTTGTGTCGCCGTCACAAATCTGCTTGGAAGCAATTGGGCCGGAATAGGCGCTTATGGTGGTGATGTCTCTATCCAGACACTGTTTTTGTGCTTCGGACAGAGCTTCGCCGCTAGCCGCTTTTGCGCTGTCGACCAAAGCCTGCCTGTCCGTGTTGTACCCGACAATCATGTCCCCGACGAAACGTTTCTTGTTTACTCCCAGTTCTTCTGTGGCTCCGTTAGACATGAAGCCTGTTTTCTGGCAAAGCGGTGAGGGAACGGGGGTAGGGAATTTTTCTTCGTATTCCTTGTTGGTGTAAAGAATCCCGTCTCGGCCCTTGACGATGGATGCCGAGTAGGTGGAATCGTTTGAGCAAGAGTATTTTGAAGGCTTGATGCCCGTCGAAACGGATGGAACACCGTACAGTGTACCATAGCCAAGGGACTCGAATTCAAGCTTATCTTCCAGTTTGTTCAGTTCTTCGACGGAGAGAGTCTCGTTGTTTTCGAGATTATCCATTATTTCGTCTGGACTCTGTCTCCCTGACCCCATGATGAATGTCTGGGTTTCTGAGACTTCGCATGTGATGCTCGTGTCGCGAGCCAGCTTGTAAGTCCCGTATCCCGTAATCTTGCTGGAACTCGACTGTGCGACTTCGCTGGAACTAGACTCTGCGGCATTGCTGGAGTTGGACTGCACGGCAACGCTGGAACTTTCGCAAGCGTCTGAACTGGAAACGGCGCCAGAATCGGCATCGTAAACAGGCCTGATTCCATAGAGCGTGTCTATCTTGATGCCGTCAATGTCGTTGGGCTTGACAATGGAATCGGGTGGAGTCTCGTTGTTCTCCCCGCCTGTTACAGAAGCGCTTTCGCTATCGCCTCCGCAGCTGGCCCAGAAGAGTGCGGCCGAAGACAATAAAAAGTGTCTCCAGTGCTTGCGAAAGTTCATAGGGTCTCCTAACGGGTTATCTTGATTCGTTACTTATAAAATATCTTTTTTTATTGAATTGACGGGCAATAATGAAAAATTTCCGTGGACAATTTGTACAACGAAAAAACGCCGAGCGTTTGCCCGGCGTTTGATACTTTTAGATCCCCGGTCGGAGCCGGGGATGACAATCAAGGTTGAGGGGATGACTGTTCGTTATCCCAGCAATTCTTCCTTGCTGATGGCCTTGAAGTTCGTCGCCTTCAGGGCTTCGATGGCCTTGTCCACGTCTTGGAAACGGAGGATCATGATGTTGCTGCCGTTCAGGGTGGAGGGGTAGGCGTACATGTAATCGATCTGCTGGCTACCGACTGCAGTGGAGAGCAGTTCGGCGAGGCCACCGATGGCGGCGTTCACGGGGCAGGCGACCACGTCGGTGATGGTGGCGCTGAGGCCCGCCTTCGCGAGCACGTCCACGGCCTTTTCCGGGTCACTCACGATAAGGCGGATAAGCCCGAATTCGCCCGAGTCGGCAAGCGTGAGCGAAAGGAGGTTCACGCCGGCGTCGGCAAGCGAGCGGCACACCGCCTGGAGACGGCCAGGACGGTTAGAAACGAATACGGATACTTGCGGAATCTTCATGTTGTACCTCCTTACATTTTCTTGCGGTTGTCAATAACTCTCTTCGCCTTGCCTTCGCTACGCGGCAGCGAATCGGGTTCGCACAGCGTGACAATGACAGAAATGCCGAGAATCTGTTCGATGGAGTGCTTGAACTTCTTGTTCAGCTGTTCCATGGCGCTCATGGAGTCGCTCACCATGTCGCGGGAAACTTCCACCTTGACCTCGAGCGTGTCCATGTTGTTCTTGGTGTCGAGCACAATCTGGTAGTGCGGCAAAGCCTTCTCTGCACGAAGGAGGGCCGTCTCGATCTGGCTCGGGAACACGTTCACGCCGCGCATGATAATCATGTCGTCGCTGCGGCGGCCAATGCGGCGGATGCGGCGGATGGTGCGGCCGCACTTGCACTTCGTCTTCTCGATGGCGGTGATGTCGCGGGTGCGGTAGCGGATGATGGGCATGGCCTTCTTGCTGAGCGTAGAAAGCACGAGTTCGCCCTCTTCGCCGTCCGGCAGCGGTTCGAGCGTTTCGGGGTCGACGATTTCGGGGTAGAAGTGGTCTTCAAAGATGTGGATGCCGTCGCGGCACTCGCATTCGCAGCCCACGCCCGGGCCCACGATTTCGGAAAGGCCGTAAATGTCGTAAGCCTTGATGCCGGTCTTTTCTTCGATGTAGTCGCGCATGCCGTCGCTCCACGGTTCAGCCCCGAAGATACCGCGCTTCACCTTCAGGTCACGGATGTTGACGCCCATCTTTTCGGCAACGTCAATGATACGGACAAAGTAGCTGGGCGTTCCGCCTACCGCGGTAACGCCGAAATCCTTCATGAGCATCACCTGGCGTTCAGTATTGCCGCCGCTGATGGGAATGACGGTCGCACCGAGGGCTTCGAAACCGCCGTGGATGCCGAGACCGCCGGTGAACAGGCCATAACCGTAGAAGTTCTGCACGATGTCGGTGCTGCGGAACCCGCAAGCGAGGAGACCACGCTTCACGACCTGGGCCCACACGTCCATGTCTTCCTTGGTGTAGCCGACCACGATGGGCTTGCCGGTGGTGCCGGAACTGGCGTGCAGGCGCACGACTTCGCTCAGGTCTACGGCGAACAGGCCATACGGGTAGGTGTCGCGCAAGTCCTTCTTCATGGTGAAGGGGAGCTTCGCAACGTCTTTGAGGGTCTTGATGTCTTCGGGCTTGAGGCCCTTCTCGTCCATGCGTTCACGGAAAAGCGGAACTTTCTCGTAGGCAAGTTTTACGGTGGCGCGCATACGCTGCAGCTGCAGGTCACGCAATTTTTCTTCGGGCATGAAGTCCAGTGCCATTTCGGGCAGGACCTTGTTTTCTTCGTCATTCCAGGCGGTTGAACGCATAGGGGTTCCTTTAGTTGAATTTTGCGCCTATGAATATAAAATTATTTCGGAAAACCTGGCGTATGAAAAGGAAGTTTTTCTTTTTTTAAAAAAGGGGGTGGGGGAACGCTTTACATGGTGTGTAATAGTGCCTTCATGTAATGTAACGAGGTATTATGGCCTGTAGGGTGGGCGGGGCTGGTTTATTTTTTGTATTTTTGGGCGGTATTTTGGCAAAATTTCTGTATCTATAGGTAGGTTTATTCTGCGCTCTCGTTTGTTTGTTCTGGTACTCGCTTTAGTTGGACTTGTGCAGGCCCAGCTACTCGACATGTCTCAATTGTCGCAAGACTACATGGCTGAAAATAGGATTAACCAGGTCCGGGTTGAAGGAAACCAAAACATGGACCAGCGTTCTGTCTTGAGCAGAATCGGGATACGCGCTGGCCAGACATACTCCCCGAAGGCTTTGACCGACAAGGTCCAGAGCGCCGTGACCAGCCTTTACGAATCCGGGCTCTTTGACGACGTGACCGCCTGGATCGACTACCTGGAATCCGGAACCGACGTAGACCTGATTTTCAAGATTAAGGAACTGCCTGCTCTCGATACGGCGGTTTTGGACGGCTGTGACGAAATTTCGGAAGAAGACCTCCGCCTCAAGATCCGCATGGTCGCCGGCCAGGTGTACAGCAAGAGCCAGCTGGAACGCGACCGCCAGGCCCTGTTGGACTACTACCGCTCCGAGGGCTACCTGCTGGCCGAGGTCGGCTACAGGGAAGAAGCTACGGACGAGAACATGAACAAGGTCACCTTCATCATCCGCGAGGGCGAAAAGGTGAAGGTCCGCGATATTGTCATCAAGGGTAACGACCACGTGCCTGCTGAAGACGTGATGGAACACATGCTTTCCAAGATCGACCAGTGGTGGGGCGGCGGCGAATTCAAGGAAGCCGTGTTCGAGGCTGACCGCGATACCGTATTGAACGCCATCCGCCATTTTGGTTACCTGGATGCCGAACTGACCGAGTACTACGCCGAATACATGCCGGACTCCACCTGCCTGTTCTATCTGGGACGAATGGTCCCGGTCGGTGGCGACCTGAAGGTCATGTACGACCAGCTGAACAGGGCCCTGGGCGATTCCGCGACCGCGCTCTACAAGATGGCCGGCAAGCCGACCATGGAAGTGACGCACTACTACCGCAAGGAACGCGTCGGTGCGCACGGATACGTGTCCCGTCCGCTACTGCAGGTCAAGTCCGAAGAAGACGCCCTGAAGGCGCTCAACGACATTATCCGCTACGAGAAGTCCCGCAAGGAATGGCTCAAGATTGTGGACGGACGCAAGTTCAACAACCCGAAGATTTACGAACTGAGAAACAAGAAGAAGCTTTCGCAATACGAAGAGAAGCTCCTCGTGCGCTACATGATCGAGGACATGTTCCCGGTCTTGAACAAGTACGACGAAATCAAGACGTCGAGCGCCGTGCGCATCCACATCACCATGGTGGAAGGCCGCCGCTACTACATGGGCTCGCTGCACTTCTCGGGTAACGAAGTTTTGACCGACCCGGTGTTGAATTACGCTTACCGTCTGGATAGTGGCGAAGTGTTCGACCAGTATGTCTACGATGCCTCCAAGAAGGCCTTGCTCGACGCCTACCGCGAAGACGGTTACCTGTTCGCGAACTTCGAGGAAGAACGCACCTTTACGAACGACTCCATCGTGAACCTGACTTACCGCATGCACGAAGGCTTGCCGGCCAGCATCCACAAGGTGCATATTCACGGCAACACCAAGACGAACGAGAAGGTTATCCGCCGCGAAGTGCGCCTGTATCCGGGCGATACGTACCGCCAGTCCCTGCTCGAACGTAGCTTCCGCGAAATCATGCAGCTCAACTACTTCGACATGGTCACTCCGGACATCAAGGTCGTGGGCGAACAGGAAGTGGACCTCGACTTCACGGTGCAGGAGAAGGAAGCCGGTACGGGCCAGTTCAGCCTCGGTGTATCGTACAGCGAAAGCGACGGTCTCGTGGGTACGGCTAGCATTTCTATCCCGAACTGCTGTATGGGTAACGGCCAGGCCGCCTCTCTCAGCTTGGAATACGGTGAAGACAAGAAGAGCGCCTCTATCAGCTTCCAGGAACCCTGGCTGTTCGACAAGCCGATTACCTTGGGTACGAGCCTCAGCTATAGCTGGTGGAACATGTCCCGCTACGACGATCCCGACATCACTCGTTACGGCGGTAGCGTTTACCTGGGCAAGCGCCTCAAGTGGCCCGATGACTACTTCTACGGTCAGATCGGTTACAGCTGGCTCATGAACAAGCAGGGCCCGAACATCGACGACAGTTACGTGGTGTACACCGGTGTCGAATCGGCGCTCAACTTCCGCATAGTGCGTGACGACAAGAACTTGCCGCAGTTCCCGACGGAAGGTTCGCGCTACGTGCTCGACGTGCAGTGGGCTGACGAGACCCTGTTCAGCGACTTTGAATTCATCAAGACGGAACTCACTATCAAGTGGTGGTTCCCGCTATTCCGCGACCGCTTGGCGATTGCGCTTACCAATGAATATGGCGTCATCTTCGGTGACCAGCTGCAGTACCGCACGCTCTACACGATGGGCGGTGTGCTCGGTTACGAAGGCATGATGCGTGGTTACAGCTCGGGCTCTATCGGTTACCGCCGCCTGGGCCGCAGCTACCAGTATGTAGGTGCAGAACTCCAGCTGGGTATTGTCCCGCAGGTGTTCTACCTGTTGCCGTTCTTCTTCGATGCGGGTAACGTGTTCGGTGACCGTTACGACCCGCGCACGAAGGTGCCCAAGCCGAGCCGCAACCCGCTCAACGAATGGGATCCGACAAGCCTCAAAAAAGATATGGGCTTCGGTTTCCGCGTGATTGTGCCGATGCTCGGTATTATCGGCTTCGACTTTGCCTGGCCGATGGATGTGGGCGAAACCTACTCGGGCCTGCAACGTACCGAAGTGGGCGACATGCAGTTTAACTTTGTCATTGGCCAGGGATTCTAAGGAGGCTATATGCTTAAACGTCTGATTCTTGTGATGGTGCTTGCGTTTGGTGCGGCGTCTTTTGCGGAAGACGGACTCCGCATTGCGCACGTAGATTCCAAGCTCATCTTCGACGGTTACAAGGGAACCAAGCGTGCCCAGGAAGAATATGACCGCCAGGTGGCCAAGTGGGAACAGCAGGGCAACCTCCTGCAAAAAGAACTCGCGGCCATAAAGGAAAAGCTCGACAAGCAGGTGCTGATGCTCAGCGACGAAAAGAAGCGCGAGCTCGAGGCCGAGTACAACAAGAAGGATACGGAACTCAAGAACTTTATCGACCGCGTGTACGGCCGTAAGGGCGAACTCATCACCGAGAACGAGAAGGTGAGTGCGCCGATTATCCAGCTTATCCGCAAGGCGATTAACGAAATCGCCCTACAGGAAGGCTACGACATGGTCGTGGACCGCGCGACGGGAGCCGTTGTTTTCTGGAAGAAGGAAAATGACCTTACGAACAAGGTCCTGGAATACTTGAACAACCGCTAAAGATTGCCACTTTATACCTTGCAGTTCGCAAGGTATTTTTGCAGTTCCTCAACATAGCGTTCACCCACAAGCCCGAGCAGCATGTTGCGCTTGGCGATGTAGCCGATTTCCATGACGCGGCGGGATTCCTCGCTCTTGTCCTTGAAGGGCACGGCCAGGTAGTCGCCGCCATTCAGTTCTTCGCAGATGATGCCAGAGCATAGCGTGTAGCCGTTGAGGCCAATCATCAGGTTCAGCATGGTGGCGCGGTCGTTCGCCTTGATGGTGCGCTTGTATTCGTTGGTGCTCAATATCTCTTCGGCAAAGTAGAAGGAACTGTTGTCGCCTTGCTCAAACGAAAGGCACGGGTATTCCGCAAGTTCATCGAGCGTGATGAACTTGTTCTTGGCGAGCGGGTGGCCCTTCCACAGGTAAACATAGGCCTTGCAGTCAATGAGCTTGTGGAACGCGAGGTCGCGGGCGTTCAGCAGGTTCGTGATGATTTTGCGGTTGAAATCGCTCAGGTACAAAATGCCGATGTCGCTCTTGAACGAGGCGACGTCTTCGATGACTTCCTTGGTGCGGGTTTCGCGGATGGCGAATTCGTATTTGTCGGTATCGAACAGCTTGACCGTCTCGACAAAGCTCTTGACCGCGAAGGAGTAATGCTGGGTGGAAACGCCGAACTTCTTTTTGCGCTTGCCAATCTTGCCGTACTTGTCGAGCACGGTTTCGTAGTGGTGGTAGAGTTCGCGGGCGTACGAGATGAATTCCTCGCCTTCGTTCGTGAGTTTCACTCCGCGGCTGGAGCGGTTGAAGATGAGGATGTTGAGCTCGTCCTCTAGGTCCTTGATGGCTGCCGTGAGGGAAGGCTGCGAAATGTAGAGCTTCTCGGCGGCCTTGTTGAAGGAGCCGGTTTCTGCGATGCCGATGGCGTAACGAAGTTGTTGAAGGGTCATTGGTACCCGCCTTAATTTCCTATTTGTTTAGTAGGGAAAAATATAGCTTAAATCTATTACACGGTCAAGGGGTTATAAGGAAATTATTCCTCGAAGGGCCTTACACGGAGCGTGACGCCCAGATTTTCGCAGGTTTTGCGGCAAATCTCGATTTTTTCTTCGGGCATCACCTTCTCGACCACAGTCATGACCACGTTCTTCACGTGGGCCTTCGCAAGCACGGCGAATTCCTTGAGGGCGTCATAGGATTTGATGCCGAACTTGGAACGCGTGAGTGCCAAAAATTCCTCGGCATCCGGGGCGTTCAGCGAAATCGAGACGGTATCGAAGCGCCCTTCGAGTTCGGGCGTAACGTCTTTGCCGTGAATCAAGTTCGCAAGGCCGTTCGTGTTAAGGCGCACCTTCAAGTTCGGGTACTTTGCCCTGAGCTTGTCAATCACGCTGCACACGTCGTAAAGGCGTTCCAGCGGTTCGCCGTAGCCGCAGAAAATCAGTTCGTTGATGACGGAGAGGTCGTACGCATTGAAAATGTCCATCACCTGGTCGACACTCGGTTCTCCACCCTTGAGCCAGAGCGTGTTGCCTTCCATCATCTTCTTTGTCTGGCGCAGGCAGAATACGCAGTTGCACGGGCAACGGTTCGTCATGTTCACGTAGATGTTCTTGCCGGTAATGTCGCCGCTGTTGGCGATATCCAAATAGCCCGCCTGGCCGACCTTTCCTGTTACAGTATAAACTATCATTCAACCCCCTTTAATCTTCTATGAGATCGCGAAGGTACATTTCGACACTCAGGCCCCAATGGTCGGGAACATTATTCTGTTCGCAGTACTCGATGCACTTGGACGCAAATTCGGCGGCCTTCTTTACCGATTCGTAAAAATCGTGGCCGTTCAGGTACATGCCGGCGATTACAGCGCTTATCACGTCGCCCGTTCCGCTACGGTCGCCGCCAATGCGGTCGGCCATCACGATTTTCGGTTCTTCGCCCTTGCTGTAAACGAAATTCATGATTTGCTTGCTGCTGTAATGGATGCCCGTCACCACGATATGCTCGGGCCCTTGCTCGGCAAGCGTCTTGCACATGTTCTCGATTTCGACCGGAGTGAGTTTCCCGTCGCGGTACTCGGAACCCGTGAGCGAGCAGAGCTCGGTGAGGTTCGGCGTGAGGATGTCGGCGTAATGCACGAGCGCGCGCATCTTTTCGCAAAGTTCCGGCGTGTACGTGGTGTAGAGCCTGCCGTAGTCGCCCATCACCGGGTCGACCAGCGTGAACACGCCCTTCTTCTTGAAAGTCTTGATGAAGTCGATAACGATGTCCACCTGTTCCTCGGAGCCGAGGAAGCCCGTCGCAATAGCGTCAAAACTCATGTCCAGGTCCTTGTATGTCTGGATGTAGTCGCGCATCTTGGGTGTGTAATCGTCAAAGAAATATTTGGGGAACTGCGTATGCGTAGAAAGTATTGCCGTGGGCACCGCGACCGCCTGGATTTTCATGGCCGAGATGACGGGCGCCATGACGGCGACCGAGCAGCGGCCGAATCCGGTGATATCGTTGATGAGCGCAATTTTCTTTTGTGGCATAGCAATTAGAAATTTAGAAATTAATTACGAGGCGCGGCGCGATACGAACAGCACGCGAGCGTAAGCAAAGGCGGCAGATACGATGACGGCGAGGAGCGTGGGGCCGAGCGGCACGGAATCGAGGCGTTCGGCCACTTGGTACACGATAAAGCCTGCAAGCCATGCGAAAAGGTTCCAAATCCAGAACGCCTTGCCGGATACGCGAGCAGTTTCTTCGCCGGTATGAACTGCGCCGGTCTTCCCGAAGTAGAACGAAACGAGCAGTACGGCGGCCATGGGCGCAAATACCGAGGCAATCAAGTACAGGAAACTGATGTAGTGTTCCATGATTCCCGAAATGGCAAGTGCTGCGCTCAAGAGGCTCACGATAACGCCCGCAATCTTCGGGTTGATCTTGCCGTAAATCGCTTTGGAGGATTCGCCTGCGGAGTTTGCCGCAAGGAAGTTCGTCGTGACGGTAGAGAGCACCACGATAATGATGCCCGGGATGCCGAGACCCGCAAGGAGGATGGCCTGCGCGATGTTGTTGTTTGCGCCGATGCCCGCAATCTCGATACCGAGAATGTACATCCAGAGGCTCGCGAACGTGTAGGCCGCCGCGGAAACCGCCGTTGCCTTCACCGGGTTTTCCACGTCCTTCGTGTAGTCCGAAATCACGGGGAGCCAGGAGATGGGCATGGCGATGGAAATCTCGAAGATGTTCCAGAAGCCGAGCAGGGCAGCAGAAGCTGCGACGCCTGCCGCAACGCCCGTGGACGCTCCGTTGTCAAGAGCGCCGCCAATGCCGAACAGCTTAACTGTAAGCACGGCGAGCAAAACCGCAAGCGCCGCCATCACGACCGTCGTCACGTTCGCGGAACGCTTGAGCCCGACAAACACCCAGATGCCAATCAGCACCGCGAGAATCACGCAAGTGATAGGGAAGGAGACGGGCAAGTTAAGGCCCGCCAAGGCGGAAGCGCCCTGTGCGTTCAGCACGGCCACCCAGGCGAGCAACTGGAAAACGTTCAGTGCCGCAAAGAACCTGGAGCCGTACTTGCCAAACGTCGATTGCGTCGTTTCCATCGCGTTCAGGCGCACGCGTGCACCGATAAGGCCCACGAAAAAGAGCAGTATGCCGCCCAAGACGTGGCCGAGAATCAGCGGGAGCCAGAGGGAACCGGGTGCAGACGCGGCACCGATTTCGATGCCCGCCTCAATTTCAGAAACAGATATCGCGACACCGAACCAGATAATTCCATTCGAAAAGAGACTTGTACGTTTTTCCATTCTAGACCCACCTTGGCTAACATGTTTTTCGGCCGCAAATATAGAACGCTCGAAAGCGGGCGTCCAATACTTTTTATATGGCGCGAGTAATAGATTTATTCTATATCCACCGCCAGATGGCGGGTCAAGCCCGCCATGACGATTCGGTTAACTTTACGAGTTCGTCGCCACCTTGACTTCCTCGATTTTCTTCAGCACGGAGCCGTCTTCCATCGCCTTCATGGCCTTGTCGAAGCCTTCCTTGATGCTGGCTGCCTTCTTGCTGATGTAAAGGGCGGCACCGGCGTTCAGGGCGCAGGCGTACTTAATGCCCGGGCGGCCCTTGCCGTTCAGCACGTCGAGAGCGAGGTTGAAGTTGTCGACGCCCGTACCGCCAGCGAGGTCTTCGGGATCCACGGAGGGGATGCCGAAGTCCTTGGGGTCGATGCGGTAAGTCTTGTACTCGCCATCTTCCAAAATTTCGGCGATGGTCGTCGGCACGCAGGGCGAAATTTCGTCGTAGCCGTCGTCGCTGATGGCGACCATCACGCGCTTCGCGCCGAGGGCCTTCGCCGCCTTGGTGAACGGTTCCAGCACGGTCGTGCTATAGACGCCGAGCATCAGGTACTTGGCTTCGGCCGGGTTCGTGAGGGGGCCGAGCAGGTTCATGATGGTCTTTACGCCGAGAACGCCGCGAACCGGGCCCGCAAAGCGCATGGCGCTGTGGTAGACAGGCGCCATGAGGAACACGAAGTTCGTCTTGTTGATGACGGAGGCAGCCTTGTCCGGAGTCATGTCGAGCTTGAAACCTGCCGCGGTGTAGAAGTCGGCGGCGCCGGACTTGCTGGAAACCGCGCGGTTACCGTGCTTCGCAATCTTTGCACCACAGCTTGCTGCAATCAGGCCAGAGAGCGAGCTCACATTGAAACTGCCCTTGCCATCGCCGCCGGTTCCCACGATGTCGGTGAGTTCGTCGCCGCTGTAGGGGAACTTGCGCTTCTTGCTGCTGAGTACCTTCGCGCATCCGGCGATTTCGTCGGCAACAGGACCCTTGCTGGAAAGTGCCGTCAGGATGGCGGCCATCTGGCGTTCGTCCATGATGCCGTCGGTCAAGTCTTCCATGAACATTTCGGCGGTTTCGCGGCTCAAGTCCTTGCCTTCGGTAAGCGTGTTCAAGATGCCGCGCACATCAAGCGGTTCGCGACGGTAGTTGAGGAACGCCTTGAAGAATTCGTCGGCGCGGCCGCTCGCGATAGATTCCGGGTGGAACTGCACGCCTTCAATCGGGAGCGTCTTGTGGCGGATGCCCATGATGTCGCCGTCGGTAGCGCGGGCGGTCACTTCGAAATCCGGGGAAAGCGTCGCTTCGTCGATGACCAGGCTGTGGTAACGCGTGAAGATGTTCTTCTTGCCGATGGTGCGGAAGAGTCCCTTGCCGTCCAGGTCGATTTCTTCGGCGATGCCGTGCTTGATGAACTTGGCCTGCACAATCTTTGCGCCGAAAGCATAACCGATAGCCTGGTGGCCGAGGCACACGCCGAGAATCGGGAGCTTGCCCGCAAAATGCTTGATGGCTTCCACGGAGATGCCGGCGTCTTCGGGGCGGCCCGGGCCCGGGCTCACGATGAGGCGGCTCGGGGAGAGCTTTTCGATGTCGGCGACGGTGCATTCGCGGCTACGGAGCACGCGGATTTCTTCGTTAGTGATTTTTGCAAGCGCCTGATAGACGTTGTAAGTAAAAGAGTCGTAGTTGTCTATGATGATAATCATTTTTTTATCCGCATTTTTAAATGTTTGTTACTCGGGGTTTGACTAGATTCCGGGTCAAGCCCGGAATGACGCTCTTACGTCATGGCGGACCTGATCCGCCATCTAACTTTTAATTTTCCCCCTCCAGTACGGCTCTGATTGCTCCGAGCTTTTCATTCGTTTCTTCAAATTCGCGGTCGGCGTTGCTGGCCGCGACAATGCCACCACCGGCCTGCAGGCTGATGGTCTTGCCCTGCTTCAAGCAGCAACGGATGGCGATGCAGAAATCCAAGTCACCGTCGGATTCCATGTAGCCTACAGCACCCGCATAGAAGCGACGCTTGACCTTTTCGAGGCCAGAAAGGATTTCAATCGCGCTGATTTTCGGAGCTCCGCTCACCGTACCTGCTGGGAAGCTGGAACGCAGCACCTCAATCGCCTTCTTGTTTTTCGCCACACGGCCCTGCACGTCAGAGACCAGGTGAATCACGTGGCTGAACTTTTCGCATTCCATGTACTTGGTGGTTTCTACCGTACCGGCTTCGCAGACGCGGCCGAGGTCGTTGCGGGCCAAGTCCACGAGCATCAAATGTTCGGCGCGTTCCTTCGGGTCGCCCTTCAGGTTCTTCATCAAGGCTTCATCTTCGGCATCATCCTTGCCGCGGCGGCGGGTACCAGCAATTGGGTGAATCGTCGCAATGCCTTCACGCACGCGCACCAAGCTCTCCGGCGAGGCACCGATAAACTGGTGCGTGCCGTAATCCAGGAAGAACATGTACGGAGACGGGTTCACTGTGCGGAGGCGGCGGTAAATGTCGAGCGCCGCGATGTCGCTTGCAAACTGAATGCGGCGCGAAGGCACGGCCTGCACGATGTTGCCAGCAATGATGTGCTTCTGCAATGCTTCGACCTTTTCCACGTATTCCTTGCGGGACTGTTCCAGATCGGTCATCGTAATGCCCTTGCCGTACTGCTGTTCGGGAGCGAGGTAACTGAAGTCGAGGTCAGCGAGGCGGGCCTTCACCTTTTCGATGGCGGCCTTCAAATCAATCTGGTGTTCTTCGTAGTTCAGGGCGAACAAGTGAAGCTTTTCGGTAAAGTGGTCGAACACGATGTAGATGTGACCCACCAGGAATTCCGCTTCGGGAATGTTGAGCTCGTCCACCTGCGGGGCGAGGCGGATGGTATCGCAGCGGGCGCAGAATTCGTAGCCCAGGTAGCCCACGCCCGAAGAAGGAATAGGAATCTGGTTAGGCGGCACCGTATTTTCGGCAGAAATCAGCGTGAGGGCGTCGAGAATGTCGCCTTCGCCTTCCTTGAGGAAGGTGCTTTCCTTGCCGTCGATGATGATACTCACGTCCTTCTCGTTCTGACGCAGACGGAAGCCCTCGTCCACCATCAAGGTAGAGTAGCGGCTACGGCCATGCGAAAAACTCGCCGACTCGAAAATCGCCTTCGCGCCAAGCTTCTTGCCGAGCGAAAACGGGGTGTAACGTTCACCGGGCAGCGCCACGTAGATGCTGTCGGTACGCGGCTCGTAGCTAGGCTGTTGGGTAATGTGGTTGACCGATTTGTTCGGCGACTTTGTTGCGGTTGTCATGATGATCCTCTTGTTATAAAATCTCTTGTTTTAAACCTGGGTGAGTTCCTTGGCCTTCGCCTCGATTTCGGTGATGGCTTTTTTGCGTCCTTCGGCAGAGTCTTCGTTGCCGAGCACGATATTCACGAATACGGAACCCGCCACCACGGCATACACATGCTTGCTCAATACCTTGGACTGTTCACCGTTGCGGATGCCGAAGCCGCCCAATACCTTCGCGCCACCCTTACCGACGGTGTCGATAAAGTCGAGCGTCGCCTGGTCAATCGTCGTTTCGCTTCCGGTTGTGCCCGCGCGGAGTGCTGCGTAGATGTACTTGAATCCATGAGAGGCCATTGTTTCGAGGCGTTCCCTCGTCATGGACGGAGCTGCCACCGGGATGTTTTCGAGGCCATGCTTCTTGCAGGCTTCGGTGAGGCCCTCGTCGCAATCGAACGGCAGGTCGGGAATGATGCAGGCAGAAACGCCCGCGTCCTTGCACATCTTCACGAAGTTCTCAACGCCCGGCGTAAAAGCGAGCGAGCCGTAAGTCATGATGTAGATAGGCGTCTCGGGATGACGTTCGTGAATCTTCTTCACGATTTCAAGCCCTTGCTTGGTGGAATAGCCTTTTTCGAGAGCGATGGTGGAGGCCGTCTGGATGGCAGGGCCGTCGGCGCTCGGGTCGCTGAAGGCAAGCTGGATTTCGAGGATGTTCGCGCCACCCTTTACAAGAGCGTCGGCGATAGCGATAGAAGTCTGTGCGTCCGGGAACCCGGCAATGAGATGAGACATTAAGTTCATAGTGATAACTCTCTTTATAATGTTCTAGCTACGTCATGGCGGACTTGATCCGCCATCTAGATTGATGCCTTTGGCATCCTTGGCTTCGGTTCGGATATAGAATTACAAGTAATTCTGCATCTCTCGCCTTGCTCAAGTTTCCGGCTCGGAGGCCGGAATGACGTCTTTATTTCTTATTCATTATCTCCGCGTCGTGGATGTCTTCGTTGTTTTCGAGGCGCTTGAGTTCCGCCTTCAGGAATTCCTTCCACTTTTCGGGGCGGAACACCGGGCTCGTGATAAAGATGTCCTTGTCACCGCGGCCGCTCATGTTGATGACGAGCGCCTTGTCCTTCGGGAGTTCCTTCGCAATCTTCATGGCGGCGGCGCCGGCGTGGGCGCTTTCGAGCGCAAACAGGATGCCTTCGTTGCGAGCGAAGAACTTCACTGCGTCTAGGGCTTCCTTGTCGAGGATGCTCGTGAATTCCACGCGGCCCGATTCACCGAGGGCGGCGAGCTGCGGGCCGATACCCATGTAGTCAAGGCCAGCAGAAATCGAGCGGGTCGGCAGCGACTGGCCGTCTTCATCGATGAGGAAGCGGCTCTTGTAACCCTGCACAATGCCTTCGCGGCTTGCGTTACCCGTCATGCGGGAAGCGTTTTCGCCCATGTTCGGGCCAATGCCACCGGCTTCGGCACCGATCAGGCGCACGTTCTTGTCTTCGATAAACGGAGTGAACACGCCGATGGAGTTGCTTCCGCCACCCACGCAGGCGACAATCGCGGCAATGTCGATGTTGCGTTCTGCAGCCTGGCGCTTGACTTCTTCACCGATAATGGACTGGAACGTACGGACGATATCCGGGAACGGTGCTGGGCCGAGGGCGGAACCGAGCACGTAATGCGTGTTTTTGAAATTCGTGGCCCAGTCGCGCATGGCTTCGTTCACGGCATCCTTCAAGGTGCGGCTACCGCTCGTGACCGGCACGACCTTCGCGCCGTACATTTCCATGGTCGCCACGTTCGGTTGCTGGCGGCGCACGTCGACTTCGCCCATGTACACCACGCATTCAAGGCCGAGTTTCGCGCAAGCGGCGGCAGTAGCAAGCCCGTGCTGACCGGCACCCGTCTCCGCGATAATGCGGGTCTTGCCCATCTTCTTGGCCAAGAGGCACTGGCCGATGGCGTTATTGATCTTGTGGGCTCCGGTGTTGGCAAGGCCTTCAAGCTTGATGTAAATCTGAGCGCCGCCCAGAAGTTCGGTCGCCGTCGGGGCGAAGTACAGCGGAGTCTCGCGGCCGATGTAGTCACGCTGGATAATGCGGAGTTCTTCGAGGAATTCCGGATCGTGGATGTACTTGTTGAAGGCCGCTTCCAGATCGTCGAGCGGGCGGCGGATGATTTCGGCAACGTACTTGCCGCCGAACTTGTCGAAGAAACCGTTGTTTGAGTTGATCATGGTCGTTAGTCGTTAGGGGTTAAAGGTTCTCGGGGTAAAAAATTAAAGGCCTTCGGAGAGTCCGAAAGCCTTTTACAAAACACTTGATGAAAACGGCAAAACCGGACTCTATGTTCTAGAGCCCCACCACCAGCGGTTGAAACGGATTGCAGAATTCATCATCATGTACAAAAAAATAGGAAAGAGTTTTTGGGGTGGCAAGGGATTCCTATAAAGAAAATAGGGAAATTTTTATTTTTCCAAAAAAAACGTAATACATAAAATGTAAAATCGTGACGATTTAAAGCGATTGTTCGAAAAAAAAGGAAGGCTTCCGGGGTTTCCGAAAGCCTTCTGCTAAACACTTGATGAAATTGGCAAAACCAGAATCCCGTTTCGAGAACTTCATCGCAAGCAGCGCAAGCGTCGAAGCGGATTGCCAATTTCATCTTTATGTGGTTCAATATATATACTAATTCCTTGTCTGTCAATAGGTTGTGATTGCGTTTCTGTAAAAAAATAGTATGATTGGGAACACACTTCTGGCCAAATTCGCAAAAAAAGCTACTTCCATACATATTGTTTACTTATATTTACAATGCGTCGGGTTCGCTCTTATTCGGACTGCTCGGGAAAATCAATTACACTTGGAGGCGATATGAAAAGGGGGCTACTTTTCATTCTATTATTCGCGTCGGTTCAAATATTTGCTGAGGAAAAATGCGTCGAACTGTGTTCGTCGTGTATGGGTGAAACCAAACCTGCGGCGTGCACGAAAGTGGAGACTCTTTGCAAGTGTTCAGAAATGCTCAATGCACTCATGCAGGAGTTGTCCAAACAAGATTCTGTTCCTGAATTGCAGCCAGTAAGCGATTCTACAGATGTACAATTGGCTCAGCAGGATTCCGTGGTCCAGGCAGACAGTGTCGTAAAGATGGATTCTGTGGCCCAAGTTGACAGCGTTACAAAAGATTCTTCGATTTCTCCGGTTGTCGATTCTGCTGAAACAGTGCAACCCACAGTTGATTCAACTATAGCTACGGTTGATTCGGCCATAGCGGAACCAGCTCCGGCGGAGGAACCCAAGGCGGAAAAATCTCCGAAAGATGATATTTTCTACATAGGCATAACGGCAAGTTTCGAAATGTTCCAGGAAACGATGGTGGCAGGCTATAGAGTCGATGAAACTAATCCGGGTATTGGAGGCTATTTTGGGTTTCTGTTGCGCTGGTATTTCGTCAATGGTGTCGCCAGCATACAAACTGGTTTGAACGGTGTATTTCATTATGCCTACAACGATCTAAAAACGATTTTAGATGAATACGAGTTTGGTTCTCGGTACGATATTTACGACCAAGATGTTTTTATCGAGTATTATCTTTTGGGCGCTGAAATTCCTATGGAACTTCGTGTGGGTGTACCATCGAAAATTTTACGACCTTTTATAAGTACTAGTGCCAATTTTAGAAAACCTATTTTTGCGACAGTAAATTACGGATTTGATGTCACAGTGTTGGGTGATAGCTATTCGTTTGGAGTTTATGACCGGGAAGATGGGGAAAATTGGGACCACGACTTCTTTGATACGTCGGATTGGGAGTTTGTGGGATATCTAGGATTGGGAATTGAGATTACGCGGCATTTTTCCCTGCAATACCAGTGGTTGTTATGGTCTGCAAGAACGTATGACGAAGTTGCATATAACTCCTTGGATTCTTGGAAAGTTAGCTTGGATATAGCATGGTAGGAGGCGAAAAAAATGAAGTGTGTTAATTTATTTGTAATTACTATCTTGTCAGTTGTCTTCGCTGCATGCTCAAGCGAGAATCCCTTCTCTAAAACTGAGGATTCTTTGGATGAAGAATATGAAAGTGCTATAGAAAACAAAATAGAAAACAGGGAAAGAAACAAGTCTACGTCTGATCGGGATGATTACGACGATTATGGATATACAAAAAACAGCTCCAGTTATCGTTCCAGCTCCAGCTATCGTTCCAGTTCTAGTTATCGCGCTAGCTCCAACAGCATGAATGCAGAGCCGCTATCGGAATATGATTACCTGACAAGTCCCATGACGATGATTTTTACCCTGACACATTACAGGCAAATCGTGTGCACAATGGAAGGCAAGGGCTCGAAATCATGTAATTATGACGACGGAGATCCCAGAGTTTCATTCGAGATTACGCTGTATCAAACAAATGGGGATTCCACTACGTATTCAACGAGAGACAAACTTGGAAAGGACTGGTTCTACTTTGACGATATAGGAGAATGGGATGGGGAGGAATCCTTTGTAGTAAAGGTGCCCTCATTCACGAGAACAGTTCGAGTTTGCCCCCATGTTGAAGACGACGATTTTTTTGGTGGCCATGACAGAATGTATTCGGATTACTGCTATTCCACCTATAATATCGGACAACTGGATTACCAAGAAATCATTTTCCAGTCGGATTCCGAAAATGAATACTGTGAACTTGAATGGGAATGGTATTTATACTAGCAAATGTGAAGCGCTGCAAATAGCGCATTCATCTTCTCGGCGTTCTTGATGCCGGGGGCGTCTTCCACGCCGCTCGAGACGTCAATCAGTTCCGGGTGGAACTTGTCGCAGATTGCGGCGACGTTTTCGGGCGTGATACCGCCTGCAAGCCAGAACGGCAAATCGCCCGCTTTTTCGTACAGCAGGGATTCGGGAATGGTTTTGCCCGTGCCGCCGGGGATGCCTTCGACTTTCGCGTCCAACAGGATGCGCGGTTCACCGCTCTTGCGGAGGGCGGTTACCGTTTCGAAATCGCTTTCTTCGCCGACGCGCGTGGCACAGTAATGCGGCAGCGTTGCAAATTCAGCTCCAGGCGTCACACCGTGGAACTGGACTGCATCCAAGATGCCTTCCTGTGCGAGCTTGATGGCGGTCTTGCCTTCGGGCGAATCCGGGTCGGTGATGACGCCGACGAGGAGAGGGGTGTTTTCGGATGTGCGGGACGCGCGAATTTTTGAGGCAAAGTTGCGCACGAATCCTTCGGTGGTAAGGCGTTTTGTGGTGCTGAACACGAATCCGAGTAAGTCCGCTCCCATTTCGACGGCGAGCATGCCGTCTTCTTCGCTGGTGATACCGCAGATTTTTATCAGCGGGCTCTGCTTTGCGGCTTCGCGCTTGGCGTTGCGACGTTCCGCGATTTTTTTCCAGAACTTGCCTCGTGCGTTTTCGCTGCCTGTTTCAAAGGCGCTAACGACGTCCTTGGCGAGCGGCGGGTTCTTGGCGACCGCTTCGCCCACGAGGATTCCCGTGAAGCCGAGGCTGCGGGCGTACGCGGCGTCGCTTGCGCTGAGGATGCCCGATTCAAAGACGGCCTTTGCCGGGAGCTTATTGCGGACGCTTGCGGGGACGAGCGGGTCGGTATGGAACGTCGCTAGGTCGCGCGAGTTCACGCCTGCGACAATCGTTTTGGCGGCAGCTTCGCCGAGGGCTTCCATCACGAGGTTCAGTTTGCGGAAGTCGTCCTTCTCGCGGACTTCGACGAACGCCTGAATTCCGAATTTCTGTGCACGTTGCGCCATCTTCACGAGTTGTGCGTCGTCGAGGATTCTTGCAATCAGGAGCACGGCGTCGGCGCCGCAGCGGTAGGCGATGTCGATTTCTTCTTCGAACAGCAAAAAGTCTTTACGCAGTACCGCGCAGGCGTGCAACCCTTGCTTGGTGCGTTCTTCCATGGAGTCGGCTACGGCAATCAAATCACGGAGCGAACCCTTGAAAAAATTCCCTTCGGTAAGTACGGAAACGGCCTGGGCGTGTGCGTTGGCGTAGGTGGCCGCAAGTCCGACCGGGTCCAGGTCCGGTGCGATGTCGCCCTTCGAGGGCGAAGCACGCTTGACTTCGAGGATGGCGCCAGGAGTCCCGAGGAATTCGATGTGGCCGCGGCGGCGTGCTTCCGGAATCTCGATGCCGAAATTCAGTCCCAGCCGCTCGATATCTTCACGGCGCATGCGCACAATCTTGGTCAAAATGTCTTCGCTCATCGTCTTTCCTTGGGCTTGGGGCGGTGAGGCCAGAATTTAGGAACAATTAACCTTTTTTGGCAAGTCACATGGCTAAAATCATCCCCCAAAATGTTATATTGTTGCTTGAAACCCAGGTTGCGGTCCCTCGCAACTCCTAACCACCAACCCCTAACCCCTAACCACTATTTATGGCCGAACAGAATAAAGCAGAAAAATTCGTTTTCTACATGTACAAGATGACCAAGTCCTATCCGCCCAACAAGGAGGTGCTGAAGGATATTTCCCTCAGTTTCTACTATGGCGCAAAGATTGGCATCATCGGCCAGAACGGTGCCGGTAAGTCTACGCTGTTGCGCATCATGGCGGGCATCGACAAGGAATTCCAGGGCGAAGCGTGGATTGAACCGGGCCGCACCGCAGGCTACCTGCCGCAGGAACCGCAGCTGGACCCGAACCTGACCGTCAAGGAAAACGTGATGCAGGCTGTCGCCAAGAAGCAGGCCGTGCTCGACCGCTTCAACGAGATTTCCATGAAGTTCGCCGAACCCATGGAAGACGACGAGATGAACAAGCTCCTCGACGAACAGGCGAAGCTTCAGGACATCATCGACGCTCAGGACTTGTGGAGCCTCGACCGCAATATCGAAATTGCCATGGACGCACTCCGCTGCCCGCCGGGCGATTGGCCGGTGACGAACCTTTCCGGTGGTGAAAAGCGCCGTGTGGCCCTTTGCCGCCTGCTCCTCGAAGAACCGGATTTGCTGCTCTTGGACGAACCGACGAACCACCTGGATGCCGAAACGGTTGCCTGGCTTGAACGCCACCTCCGTGAATACAAGGGCTCCGTGATTTTGGTGACGCACGACCGTTACTTCCTCGACAACGTGACGAACTGGATTTTGGAAATTGACCGCGGTCGCGGCATTCCTTGGGAAGGCAATTACGCCCAGTGGCTTGACCAGAAGCTTGAACGCCTCCGTGGCGAAGAGAAGGGCGAATCCGACAGGCAGAAGCGCCTTGCCCGCGAACAGGAATGGGTCAAGCAGAGCCCGAAGGCGCGCCAGGCCAAGAGCAAGGCCCGTCTCAAGGCTTACGAAGAATTGCTCGCCGAAGATTCCCGCGAACAGATCAAGGTGGCGCAGATCCACATTGCGAACGGCAAGCGCTTGGGCGATATCGTCATCCAGGCGGAACACTTGCAGAAGGCCTTTGGCGACAAGGTGCTGTTCGACGACTTGAACTTCAACCTGCCGCGCTCCGGTATCGTGGGTATTATCGGCCCGAACGGTGCAGGTAAGACGACTTTGTTCAAGATGATTATGGGCCAGGAAAAGCCCGATGGCGGTACGCTCAAGATTGGCGAAACTGTCGAAATCATCAGCATGGAACAGGGCCGCGATAGCCTCGATGACAGCAAGACCGTGTGGGAAGAAATCACCGGCGGCAACGACGAGATTATGGTGGGTGACCGCAAGATGAACGGCCGCGCCTACTGCGGACTCTTCAACTTCACGGGTGCAGCCCAGCAGAAAAAGCTCACGACGCTTTCGGGCGGTGAACGCAACCGCGTGCTCATGGCGAAGAACCTGCAGAAGCCGGGTAACCTCTTGTTCCTCGACGAACCGACGAATGACTTGGACATCGAAACGCTGCAGGCGCTGGAACAGGCTATCCTCAAGTTCGCAGGCTGTGCCGTGATTATCTCGCATGACCGCTGGTTCCTGGACCGCATCGCCACGCACATCCTCGCTTACGAAGGCGATTCGAAGGTCGTGTGGTTCGAAGGCAACTGGAGCGAGTACGAAGCCGACCGCCGCAAGCGTCTCGGCGAAGATGCCGACAACCCGAAGCCCATCAAGTACAAGACGCTCAAGCGCGACTAAGTCGCGCGGGTCGCAAAAAACGCAAGTGCCCTTTGCCTGGTCGCAAAAACAGGTGACGGGAATTGCGCTTTTTTGTTATTTCCCGAGATAGGCTGTTATTCTTTTTACAATAAACTAAATTTACACTGTTAGGAGGTTTTATGAATTTTCCTGGTGTAAAAAGATGTGGCGTAGTTTTGGGAGCGTCTCTCCTGGTTTCGTTGTTTTGGGCCTGCTCGCAGGAAGATCTGTTGACGACATCGTTGCAGGAAGATGCGGTTCTGCCGGCCGGGACCGATGCTATGGGAATTCCCGATACGGCAGAGAAACTCCTTCCCGATTCGGCCGAATTGCCGCCTCCCGACACGGTGGTGCGTGATTCTGTACAGGAACAGGAAGATGAATTTACGGATCCCGTCAAGGAAAAAGACACTGTTTTCTTTATGGATACGTTGGTGGTTTACAGGGATACGGTCTATGATACGACTGAGGTTGTGACCCGGCATTATACGAGTTTTGTCTATCGGCTCGAAAACGGGCTACTCGATACGGTACTTAGCAAATCTGCGCAATTGGATTGCGATGTTCGGGACAGTGCTTTTTCTTGTTCGCAGAGAGATGTTGTGTTTATGAAGGATCTTTGCTGTGGTCCTTTGGATTTTATAAAATATGATTCTCTGGGGGACTTCGTCCTGGTTGGTGAGGAACGTGTTTTTATAGATCTCGTAGATACGCTCTATTTGGATACACTCCATTTGCCCTATACGCAGTATGTCTATGATACGACCTTTATCAACTATACCGAAAACCGTCAAACCGATTTTATTCCGCCGGAATTCTATTATGATGCGTCTGCTCATCCCTTCGATTCTACGGAAATCCGCTCGCTTTTGGATACCCTCGACTTTAGTTCGGAAGGTAAGGGCGTGACAATAGGGGTTTGTTCGGACTTGGATTTTCATGACCTTCCTGGCATCGTGATGGTATTAGGCTTAAAGGGTTCGGATGGGTCAAGTAAGTTGTGGCGGACGTGGCCCTCGGTGAGGATGGTGAAAGAGAGGCGTTATAGCTTCACCAGTGCGGGAGTGGATTCGGATACGACGGTCACGTGGACTCTGGGTTATACGCATTACGAGAACGGCGTAGAACAATCCGATTCCATAGAGGTGACGACGTTTATCAAGGTGGAATAGTGCTCCGCCGCCAGGGTTCTGTATTACAAAAAGCATACATGTTTCGTACCGGCATAAATAAGTAAGCAAATTATAATAAAGCTTTCAAAATCCTTTTCTACCTTATCGCCCAGCTAAAAATCCTGACCGATAGGAGAAAGGATATGAGACTTCACGAAGCGACCTTGGCGATGTGCCTCGCAGCCTCCTTTGCGGCCGAGTCTTTTGCCGGCGGCCTCAATACCAACACCAACCAGTCCGTGCTTTTCCAGCGTAGCGTGGCGCGCGACGCGAGCACCGACGTGGACGCCCCTTATGCGAACCCGTCGGGCACGGCGTTCATGGAAGATGGCCTGTACATCTCCGTCAACAACCAGACCTTTTGGCAGAGCCGCGAAACGACTGTCGAGAAGTCCCCGATTTTTGATGAAGGCGAAAACTTCAAGGGCACGGCGTTTGTTCCGTCTCTGCCCAGCGCTCTCGTGACTTGGCACAAGGGCAACTTCGCCCTCTCCGGCCATCTCGGCGTTATTGGCGGTGGCGGCAAGGTGAATTTCGATGACGGTATCCCGAGCTTTTACGCGCTGACGTATTCGCCGCTCAAGCAGATGGAAGCGGGCCTTACACAAAAGGGCCTCAAGACGAGCGCGAGTTCCGTGGACGTGTCCCTCGAGGCGAGTTCCTACATCTTTGGTGCGACTCTCGGTGCTGCCTACGAGTTCGGCAAGATGATTTCGGTGTACGCCGGTGCGCGATTCAACTACGCGATGAACAGCTACGACGGCTCTGTCGGAAATCTCCAGCTGAATACGGCGGTGCCCGGCGTGAATCCTGACGGCAAGATGATGGAGGCTTCCAAACTTTCCGAAACGTTTGCGACTCTTGCTGAAAACGCGAAGACTGCCGAGGAGAAAACGCAGTACGCGACGCTCGCGAAGACGTTCGAGACCATGGACGAGAAGATGACCATGGAACTGGAACTTGACCAGACGGGTTGGGGAATCACTCCGATTGTGGGGCTCGGCTTCAAGTACAAGCGTCTGACGTTCGGTGCGAAGTTCGAATACAATACCTCCATCGAGATGGAAAACGATACCAAGAAGAACGATACACCTCTCGAACAGTTCAACGACGGCGAGAAGGATCACAACGACATCCCGTCTTTCCTGGCGCTGGGCCTGAACTATGCGCTGCTTGACAACGTGCGTATCGCCCTCGGTTACCATCACTGGTTTGACAGCAAGGCCAACTTCAGTGGTGACCTGGAAGACCATGTGGATGACACCAACGAATTCCTTTACGGCGTCGAGGTGGACTTCTTGAAGCGCTTCACCTTGAGTGGCGGCATGCAGGTGACCCGCTTTGGCATCAAGGATGACTATATCAGTGACATGAACATCAACATTTCGTCGAGGAGCTTCGGCTTTGGCCTTGCGTACCGTGCGACGGATTGGATGCGCGTGAACCTGAGCTACTTCCACACGCTCTACAACGATTACGACGAGGTGGTGGATTACGGCGTGGCCGTATACGAACGCGACAGCCGCGGGTTTGGCGTGGGCTTCGACTTTAAGATCTAGTATTAAACAACCTCAAAAAGTGCTAGCCCGGACATTTTGTCCGGGTTTTTATATATATTGTACATGACGGCTTGTGGCCGTTCTATTGTGGCGTGAAATTCCGCCCTTTTCTACATCCCGGGCAGGGGCCGCTTTGCGGAAATGCTTACTCTGGGGTGGCGAATGCCTCCAAATACAAAACTCTTGGCCGTGCTCCTGGCCGCGGCCGTCCGCTTGCAGGCGGCAACGTTTGACTTTGTGGATACTCCCATAGGCGAGGTGGCGCGCTCGCTTTCGCTGGCTTACGATACGCCTATCTTGGTGGACCATGGCATCGATGAACGCGTGACGTTTCACTTGAACGGTGTCGGGGTGCTCGAAGGGCTTTCGGCGCTGTGCGCCTCCATGGGCCTCCAGGTGGTGGAGGAGGGGAACGTGTTCCATATCCGGCGGGCGCGGGACCATGGGGAGAATTACTTCGCACAAAAGGATTCCCTAGTAAACGTGTCCGTGCGCGACAAGGACGTTCTGGAATTCATCCGCGAGTATTCGGCCAACACGGGGTTGAACATTTTGCCTTCGCCGGAGGTTTCCGGGCGGGTTTCGGGGAGCCTGCGTAACTTGCCGGCCGATGTCGCCTTCAGGGAACTCATGGATTCGCAGGGGTTTCGCGTGCGGCAGGAGTCGGGCTGCCTCCGGGTCGAGCCGAAACGCGGTTCGGGGCGCGGCACGGGGAATGGCGCGGAGGGCGTCGCGGGGAGTGGAGCCGCGGTCGAAGTCCTGAGGGATGGCGATTCCTACTCGGTGGATCTCGAGTCGGCGCCCCTCGCGGAAGTGCTGCGCGAGCTTTCGCGGGCCGCAGGGCTCAATCTGGCGCTGTACGGGGACGTGCAGGAGTCGGTGCGGCTCCATTTCGAGAGCATCGCGCTTGACGATTTGCTAAGGAATATCTTCAGGGGAAGCCGTTACGTGTATGTCCGCGATTCCATTAACTTATTCGTGGCGGAACGCGGGGCGAGAAACGCCCTTTCGGCTACACGGTTGTACCCGCTCAGGCATGTCCATCCGGAAAAGGCGATGGCGCAGCTTTCCAAGTTCATTCCCGAGGGAAATCTTGCCGTCTCGGAGGTTAAGGAGCAGAACGCCCTGCTGTTGGCGGGCCCGCAGGCGGAAGTCGCTGCCGCCGAATCGGTAATGGTCCTTGTGGATGTCCCCGCATTGCAGGTGACGCTGTCATGTATCATCGTGGAATTCAAGCGTGGAAAGGCTTTCGAGCTAGGGCTTCATAGCGGTGCTTCGCGCAAGACGGGACAGAACGATATCGGCGTGCGCGGGTTCTACGACTTCTTGGGGAAAGACGTGTCGGCGTCGGGGGCGTTCGGCAAGGTGGGAATCTTGCCGGACCGCTTCGAGGTGGAACTTGCGAGCCTCGAGGAGAACAACATGGCGGAGGTCTTGGCGCGCCCGAGGCTTACTACGCTCAACGGCAACAAGGCGGAACTCAACGTGACAAACACCGTCTACTACTTGGTGAGCCAGGTGTCTGCCGACGGGTTCCCCATTACGGATTACCGCAGTTTCAATGACGGGATTTCCCTGGAGTTGACGCCTTCGGTGACAAGCTCGGGCAGCATTACCCTGGAGGTGTCGCCCGAAATCAAGACGGCGGGGCGGAGCTCCGGCGACGGCCCGCGCGACATAAGCACGCGCAACCTCAAGACGACGGTAGTCTTGAAGAACGGCGAGACGCTTTGCCTCGGTGGGCTTAGGCACAGGAACAAGACGGAAGTTCGTTCGGCGGTGCCGTTCCTCGGGAGTTTGCCGCTGATTGGGCGCCTGTTCAGCTACGTGAGCGAGGAGGAGAACGAGAGCGAACTTGCGATATTCATTACCCCGGAGGTGAAGTAGGATGTGGTACTTGCGGCGGGCACGTGCGGTGCGGGCGAAGATGTTCACCTGGGAGGTGGTGACGGATTTTGATTGTGATGCCCCGCAGGAATCGCTTCAAGAGGCTTTCGCGAAGGAGTTCCCGGAGGTGCAGGGGTCTTGCGTCGCGTTCTGGAAGATGGTCTCGTTCAATGCGGCGGACGGGCGTAAGCACCGCTATTTGGTGGCTGTAACGGATGTGGAGCAGGGGGGACGCGAGAGTCGCGGGCAAGAACGTCGCGCACAAGAACGTCGCGCGCTGCCCGAATCCATCGGCCTATACGCGCTTGCTGATAGGGAGATGCGTTCGTGCGATTGCGGTGGCAACATGCGCTTTGCGGCCGTTGTTGACGGTGTGCTGTACATCCTCGTGTTCTTGGAGGGGCGTCTTTGCCACTGGTCCGAGGAGAACGGCTACGGAGGGAATTCGAACGAGCTTGTCGCGGAGCGGTTGGAACGCTTTGACGCCTTTCTCGCGAAGGACCCGCTATTCTCGCGCACATCTGCTTTTGATTTGCGGTTCTATCCGGAGGCGACGTTCGGGATGTTCGCCGAGGCGGCGCGGGACCCGTTCTGGAAGAGGCTGGACCTTTATGGCTCCCGGACGGCGGGTTTGCATGTTGGCGCCCCGGTAATGCTGTTTGCACTTGCAGCCGTGGCGACGGTTGGATTAGTGACGGTATACCCGGCGCAAGGGGAGGCGTGCGGGGATTGCACCCTGGCCGCGGCGCCTGAACTTTCGGCTGTTCCTGACGAAATCCTCGGGGATGGCTTGTGGACCATGGGGCCCGCGGAACCGAAACTTTCGCAGGTGCGTGCGGTTTCAGAACGCGGCAACACACCGCCGTCGGCTTGCGATTTGCCCGCACTGGCCATCCAGGGCACGGTCGACGGGAAGCTTGCGCAGGCTAAAATTGCCGGCGAAGTTCGCTGGCTTGCCGTGGGCGATTCGGTAGGAACGTTCGCAGTCGTTTCCATCGGTAGCGATCGCGTGCAGTTTATCTGTAACGGGAATGCAGTGGTGGTGCTCAACGGGAGCGCCCCGTCGGGAGGTGCTGAGCATGCGTCGCGGTAAATCTGGATTTGTCCTGGCTTTCACGCTCGGGATTATTCTTGCGCTTACGCTCCTGTTCGCGACACTTCTCGGATTGCCTGGGAACGTCCGGCGGCAGGCCATGCGCGTGGCGGCCGATGTGCAGGAGGTGTACGACGCGGAGTCGGGCCTGCTGTTGCACCTTGCGGGAATCCCGCATTCTGCGGTTGCGGGGGGCGAGCTAGGGCTGCCGCCTGTCAGCGAATCGACGCTGGGGCCGTACGGGCGGCTCTGCGCGGGGAGGGATTCCTCGGTGGAGGTTTGCGCGTTGACGGTATCGAGGCTGCAGGCTCTCGGTTACAGGGAATGGCATGCCGGGATGCAGGCGTACAGGGAGGGACTGCGAGAGAGAATCGTCTCATCTTCGGCGCTTCGTAGCTTTTCGGGGAACCGCCGTTTGTCCGAAGCGCCGGAGTTCGCGTACATGCGCGTGCAAGATGGCGACCTCCGGCTTTCGCTCGCCGGGCATGTCCCGTCGTTTAACGCGGTCGTCTCGGGCGATGTGGCGGTGGACGGGAATGCCGTGTACGATACGCTTCGGCTCCATGCGTCTGGAAACGTGACGCTGAAAGGCGGTGTGCAAATCGGTTTCCTGGAAGTCGCGGCGGGCGAACGTGTGGAGGTTTCCGGTGCGGTACACTTCCGCGGGATGCTCTCCGCCCGCCGCGAGGTTCGCTTGCGGGGGCGTGCCGTCGCCGCCTATCCGAGCATGGCCATAGCGATAGGGCAGAACGGCACCGAGGTGGATGTCGCGGATGGCGTGCGGTTCGACGGGCTCCGTGCCTCCTTCCCGGGCGATGCCTGCGAGGGCGATACGGTAATGCCCGCGTTTATGGACGGCCTCAAGGTCGTGTTCGCAAGGGAGGTGAATCGATGAGACTGTACCTGAAAAGTTATTCGAAATGCGGCTTCACGTTGCCGGAGGTCTGCGTCGCCATTGCGGTGTTCGCTACCGGGATGACCGCGCTCCTGTACTGTGCCGGTAGCTTCGAAAAGCTCTGCTCCTTGGAAAAACGCCGGGTGGAATCGGTCACCGCGGCCGTGTCCCGCATGGAATCCCTGGTCGATGCCGCTCCTGCGTGCAGCGACACGCTCCACATGTACCCGCTGTCGTCCTCGCTCCGCCGCGCCCTAGTCGGTGCGCACCTCTACTATGCAGAGGCCGGCGACAGCCTGGTCCGCTTCAGGAGGATTGTCCGGTGCAGGTGAAGGCTGGCTTTACGCTCATGGAACTGATGGTGGCCGTCGCCTGTGCGTCCGTACTGGCACTGGCGGTCATGGGAAGCTATGCCGCCTACCGTAAAGTCCATGCTCGCTATACCGAATCGTACGGGCGAATAACGGTGGAGCTCCTCCACGAACTTCACGAGAAAACAAAAAGCGTCCGCCAAGGCGGACGCTTCGAAAATCGATTCTAGTGCTTAGGCTTCCTGGGCTTCGACGTTTCCGTGTTCCTTGCGGACCTTGTGGATTTCGAAGAGGTTGCTGATGAAGTGCATAAAGCTGAGCACGCCCACGGAGAGGAAACCAACCGCATAGAGGGCGAGGAACGGTCCGATAATGAACTTCTGCGCACCGATGTATTCCAAAAGACCGAAGATGCAGTAGACGCCCACGCCCAGTTCCAGGATGGCCTGCCACGGGAACTTCTGTGCGTAATGGCTCTTGGCCTTCTTCTTGGAACCGCCGCTCTTCGGGGTGCGGACGAAGCTGCCCTTGGTGCCGAGGACGGCGGAGAATACGGCGCGGGAGTTGCTCACCGCGATGCCTACGCCAAGCGCCATCAAGATGGGGAGGCTGAGCAGGCGGATCTTCCAGCCGGTGTAGCCGGAGCAGCGCTGTGCAACGAAGTAAAGAACGGAAGGAGCGATAGCGGCGAGGAAAATAAAGCCGAAACCGACGGTGTATCCCCAGCCCGGGATGTGCGCGACCGGTTCGAAGAAGGCGAGCAGCGGCCAGGCGCAGAGTGCGGTAAAGAGCATGCAGGGGTGGATGGAGTAGTGCGTCGTGTGGAGGATTGCTCCGATCTTGACGCGCAGCGGGACCTTGGACTTGAGGACGCGCGGCAGAATCTTGATGGCTGTCTGGATGGAGCCTTTTGCCCAGCGGAACTGCTGAGCCTTGAACGCGTTGATGTCGTTGGGGAGTTCGGCTGGCACAATCACGTCGAACACGAACTTCATCTTCCATCCGGCCAGCTGGCTGCGGTAGGAGAGGTCCATGTCTTCGGTCAGCGTGTCGCCTTCCCAGCCGCCACCGCCGTAAATGGCCTGCTTGCGCCACACGCCGGCGGTACCGTTGAAGTTCATGAAGAGCTTGCCCCAGCTACGTGCGGACTGTTCCACCACGAAGTGTCCGTCGATACCGATGGACTGGGCGAGCGTCAAACCGGATTCGGTGCGGTTCAGGTGGCCCCAGCGGCCCTGGACCAGGCCAATCTGTTCGTCCATCACCAGGTAGGGGATGGTCTTGAGGAGGAAGTCCTTCTCGGGCACGAAGTCGGCGTCGAAAATCGCGAGGAAGTCGCCCTTGGCAACGGCCATGGCTTCCTTGAGGGCGCCGGCCTTGAATTCGGAACGGTTCGTACGGTGGATAAGCTTGATGTCGTAACCCTTCGCGGCAAGTTCGGCCACCTTCTTCTTGGCCACTTCGTAGCATTCGTCGGTGGAGTCGTCCAGAACCTGGATCTCGTGCTTGTCCTTCGGGTAGTCAATAGCGCATACGGCTTCGAGGAGGCGTTCGACACAGTTGGCCTCGTTGAAGACCGGAAGCTGCGTGGTGACTTGCGGGAGGTCGGAAATGGAGTGCTCGCGATAGAACTGGAGGATACGCTTGCGGTCGGAAAGCCGGGTCTTGCGGCTGTTCTTTAGGAATAGGTAGATGCTGTAGTAGCAGCTAAAGCCGTAAATCACCAAACCGACACCGGCGATTACATAAACTACGAACATTGCGTAGAGAAGTACAGTACTCATCCTTTCGAAAACCTTTGCATAATTGAATGCTTGGCGCCAAATATAGAAACCCTAGGGCGACTTTGCTATGTTTTTTGCGTAAAAATGTGTGAAAAATGATTATGGCGCTTTTTTTGTGAAAAAACACCTTTTTTTGGCGTTTTTGGGTGATTTTGTAATTAGATTGTAGGTTTACAAGAGGAATTTATTACAACGATGGACAAGTCTCCGATTGCAAAATGGATAGAGGCCAACAGTGGCAAGGAAACCTTCGGCAACGCCCTGAGGGAACTGGTGTCGTATGCCTGCGCGGAATGGATTCGCCGCAGCGGGGGTGGACTGCTACCTCCGGAAGAGGCCCTGTCGAGGGTTCTTTTGGCTCATGCCTGCGATGGCCCGCTCGACGAATGGCTCGAGGACCCGGCCGCCCATAGCGGTGAAATTGCCGCCTTCTGCGAGTCGCTCAAGTCCCGCCCGCTCCCTGCGGAACTGGCCGGCGATGCCCCGTCGGTACTGGATTTGCGCGGGGTTGCCTGCCCCCGCAACGCGGTAAGGTCCAGGCTTGTAATGGCGGGCTACCCGTGCGGGAAGGTCCTTGAAATTTGGCTCGATAACGGTTCCCCTATAGAAAATGTGCCCGCGAGCCTGGTGGCCGACGGCCATAAAGTGCTAAATCGCGAAAAAAAAGCGGATTATTGGGTGTTGAAGGTGGTCAAACCGGATAATAAAGAGTAGATTATTGACGTGGAAAATAGGATTCTGATCATAGGCGATGAACTTTTCGGCCCCCAGGGGGAGGTTGCCGCGCGTTGCGTGGAAATGCTCCTGTGCCGCAAGCCCAACCGTCCCATGCAGTTTTCCGTGAATGCCCCCGTCCTCCCGTCGCTTTCGCAGTTGCTTGCGCGTGCCTCGTCCGACATTATCGGCAAGCAGGCGGGGCGCATCGTTCTGGGGCTTGGCCTCTCCGAGATGAAGCGCGAAGGCGGCGATGCCGCCAAGGTGTCGGAGAGCTACGGCGCCCTTGTCGACGAAATCATCAAGAAAACCCAGTCGTTTTTGGACCTCGTGACGGTTCCCAAGGACCTTCTTCCCGAGATAGACGGCCAGGTGCTGGCGCTAGACGACTTTATCCGGGCGCAGGCGGACAAGTGCCCGGACCGCGTCCATGTACTGGATTTTGCCGCCCATGCCGAAAAATTCAAGGAAATGCAGGCCGAAAGGGGCAAATTCGCGAGAAGCCTCTATTCCGACGATGCAAAACCGACCTCTTTGTGCCTTACATTGCTGTCGCTCTTTTTGCAAGATTGTATATTAGATACGATGAAGTGAGATTTAAATTAAAAAGGTAGGGAAATATGAGCTTGTTTGACGATCATTTTGCTTCGAAGAATGCCGCCAGCGCCCGTGCATGGGCCATGGACAACGACAAGAACGGCGACAGGAAGGGAAAACGCCATGAACCGGCGGCCCCGAAAATGGGTATCTGTGATAAATGTCACAAGGAGGCCCTGGTCCGTTCTTTCCGTACGCGTCAGACGGACATGGGTGACGGTGCCGCTAGCTTCGGTACGGTCGTCAAGTACTATTGCGAGGATTGCGCTCCCAAGTCCCGTGCCCAGAAGGACGCCGAGGTCCCGCAGCTCACCTCCAAGCAGGTGAAGAACCTGATGAAGAGTGCGAAGAAGGGCCTGCTCTAGAGCCTGCCGTTCCTGCATCTTTATTTCGTTTTCCCCCTTAACAGGGTTTGTAAATTTTCCTAAATTTGGCGCCGTTCCTAAGAACGGAGTGCCCATGTCCAATATTCACGCCAAAGAATCCGTCAAGAGTTTCCTTGCTGGCGTCAAGACGACGATTGTCCCCGAATTGTTCCGCACGGTCCGCCGGGGCTATACCAAGAAAAATTTCATGAGCGACCTGATGTCGGGTCTCATCGTGGGCATCCTTGCGCTCCCGCTCGCCATCGCTTTCGCCATCGCTTCGGGCGTGGGCCCGGAACAGGGCCTCTACACCGCGATTATCGCCGGTTTCACGATTTCCCTCCTGGGCGGTTCCCGCTTCCAGATTGGCGGCCCCACGGGCGCCTTCATCGTGATTGTCTACGGCATCGTGAGCCAGTACGGCTACGACGGCCTCGCTTCTGCAACGCTCCTCGCGGGTATTTTGCTGATTATCTTCGGCATTGCCAAGTTCGGCGCCATCATCAAGTTCATCCCGTACCCGGTGACGGTCGGCTTTACCGCCGGTATCGCCATCATCATCGCTCTCGGCCAGGTCCCGAACTTCTTCGGGCTGCGCTTCTTGGCCAAGGATCCTGCCGATGCCGTCGGCAAGATCAAGCTTTACGTGACGTCCTTCGATACCGTTAACGGCTATGCCGTCATCGTCGGTCTCGTGGCACTCGCCGTGTGCATCCTGTGGCCGAAAATCACCACGAAGGTGCCCGGCTCGCTCATCGCCATTATCGTCGCGACCGTACTCGTGAAAGTGCTGGGCTGGGACGACCCCGTCACCGGCCACGGCGTGGTGACCATCGGCATGAAGAACCACATCCCGAGCGGTTTCCCGGTGCCGCACCTGCCGAACATCAGCCTCGAGATGATGCAGAAGGTGTTCCAGCCGGCTTTGACGATTGCCATCCTCGGCGCTATCGAATCCCTGCTTTCGGCGGTGGTGGCCGACGGTATGACCTCCACCAAGCACCGCTCCAACACCGAACTCTTTGGCCAGGGCGTGGCGAACGTGCTTTCGCCGATGTTCGGCGGCATTCCCGCTACGGGCGCCATTGCCCGTACCGCGACCAACATCCGTAACGGCGCCGTGAGCCCGATTTCGGGCCTCGTGCATGCGGTAG